>Ga0209167_10000610_pt1 | contig 24703 bp, 25 predicted proteins | sample Coa_R1_9_FD_187154 | JGI IMG/M metagenome (GOLD analysis project Ga0209167, IMG submission 187154) | Surface soil microbial communities from Centralia Pennsylvania, which are recovering from an underground coalmine fire - Coalmine... | ecosystem: Environmental > Terrestrial > Soil >...
GAGATGCCACCGGCACCCCACGCTTTGCTTTCCGCCGCCACCAGCAACCGGCGCGATTTTTCGTCCAGCACGGCCTCCAAAACGGTGAACCGCTGACGCACTTCAGCAAGCCTGTCCATACCACCCAAGATAACTCAAAACATCAATGTATGGAAATGTTATTTCTTAACAGTGCCTAAGGAGACTGCACGGAAGAACAGCGCCGCGCAGTTTGTGGTGCATGGAAAGAACGGCGAAATTCTCGACTACGGCACGTATGGGACCGTTAAGATTCAGGATCCCCCGAAGAAGAGCCGGATCGCGGGCCGGATCGGGCGGATCGTGGGCAAAGTGGCACTTGAGAGAATTCGGTCGGACCACCGCGTGCCAAGTTGACTGTCCGGCTGAGAAGTAACCACGTCTTCGTCAATTGCCCCTTCGATTCCGGCTATGGGCCGATGTTTGACGCCATTGTGTTCGGCGTTTACCATGTCGGCTTCGTCGCCCGATGCGCTCGTGAAGAGGATGATGCCGGAGAAGTTCGATTATCTAAAATCGAGCGCATTATCGAGGAGTGCAGGTTCGGAATCAACGATCTCTCTGCAGTCGCGTTGGATACCACCACCGGATTGCCTCGATTCAATATGCCCCTCGAACTCGGGTTATTTCTTGGTTGTAAGCGGTTTGGCGCGACCAATCAAAGCAAGAAGCGGACCTTGGTTCTCGATAGCGAACCCTACCGATATCGCGCGTTCATTTCTGACATCGCTGGCCAGGATATTCGCGCTCATGGAGGCGAACCGGAACGTGGCATACGGGAGGTGCGCGACTGGCTCCGAACTGCTTCCAAACGGAAGACGCTACCCGGCGCCATCGAGATCATTGAGCATTATCGACAGTTCAGGCTCGATCTGCCCGGCCTGTGCACAGCCCTTGCGCTTGAGCCTGATCGATTGACGTTCCCCGACCTTTCAACTTTAATTACTGATTGGCTCAAAACCAGACCCTGATTAATCCCGCCCTTGGCGGAATGAAAACTCTCCAAACCACCTGATACCCTGTACGGGTCCCTGTGACGAAGACTGACGCGATCCTCAAACAATTCCGGGACCTGAACGTCTGGCGCCGCGGCGAGGAACGCGCGCCGCACAAACCGTTACTAATCCTGTTCGCGCTCGGGCGCCTGCAGTCCGGCTCTCCGCGCCTGCTCCCATTCGACGAAGTCGAGCACCCACTGACCCGACTGCTGGAGGAATTCGGGCCTCCGCGCAAATCGATCCATCCGGAGCTGCCTTTCTATCACCTGAAAACCGACGGCGTCTGGGAGATCGACGAGCAAGCGCCGCTCACGCGCCGCCAGGGCAGCAAAAACCCCCTGCGCTCCGAACTACGGAAATGGAAGGTGGGCGGCGGCTTCACGCCGACACTGTACGCCGAACTGAAAGATCACCCCGAGGCAGTCCGTGAACTGGCGAGAGAACTGCTCTCCGCCCACTTCCCGTAGTCCCTGCACGAGAGCATTGCCCGGTCCGTCGGCCTCGATCTCGATGGACCGCTCCGCAGTGCACGCAGAGATCCGGCCTTCCCGTCGGAAGTAGTCGCGGCATGGGACCATCGTTGCGCATTTTGCGGGTTCAGCGTGCAACTTGACAACGCCGACATCGCACTCGATGCCGCCCACATCCGTTGGTGCCAGTTCGGCGGCCCGGACACTCTGAATAACGGCTTGGCGTGCTGCAGCATCCACCATCAGGCATTCGATCGCGGGGCCATCTCGATTTCGGACGACCAGCGGATTCTGATCTCGTCGCGGCTCTACGGCCAGGGCGGGGCGGATTCGATGTTTCTGGTATTGAGCGGCGCACAGCTCCGAACACCAAATCGCAGGAGCGCCGCCCCGAAGGCCGATTTTCTCGTCTGGCACAGGACCCAGGTATTTCGCGGCGAAGCCCGCGACTGACAAATCATTCGAGTGAATTCGCGTCCATTCGTGGCCCAAAAACAATCCGCCGCCACTCCACCCGAGGTTTCTGAAAATTGACAAGCAAAGCCAACCGCAACCGCGAAGCCTTCAAATAATTGATGCATTGGGCTACATGCTCATTCGAAAACCGATCAACGCACTTCAGCTCAACCAGCAAGCAATCGTCAACCAGCAAATCCGCCACATACTCGCCCACCGGCTGCCCCTTATACACAACGGGGTACGCCACCTGAGGCGAGACCTTCAACCCCCGCAACCCCAACTCCCGGCTCAAAGCCCGCTCATAAACCTTCTCCAAAAATCCCGCCCCCAGCACATTCGAAACCTCATAAGCAGAGCCGATAACCGATTCGATCACTACATCAGCCTTTTCGGATTCGTGTGCATTCGTGTGCATTCGTGGCCCTCAAGCCTTTAATCGGGTGCCAGGCCGCGAAAGTTTATATTCCTAACCTAATCAACAAAACCAAGCCCCAATCGCAGCCCGTGGCGCTTTCCCGTGCTCCAGTATTGGCATATGATCACCGAACGTCAGCAACAAGCATCCCGCGAAAACGGCGCCAAATCCCACGGTCCGGTCACTCAAGCCGGAAAACTCAATTCCTCCCAAAACGCCCTGAAGCATGGCATGCTCTCCGGCACCCTCGTTCTCAAATGCGAGTCCACGGATCGCTTTGAAAACCTGGTAGCAACGCTGTTCGAAGAATTCCAGCCGCAAACCCCCTTCGAGGAGTCGCTCATCGAAGACATGGCTGTCGCCCGCTGGCGTCGAATGCGCATCCGCGGCATGGAAAAGGCCGGCATGGACCACGAAATGAGCAGGCAGTCCGCCATGTCCGACTCTTTCGCGGACGAAGACAGCGCGACCCGCGCCAACCTGGCCTTCCGCACCTTGAGCGACGAATCCCGCTCGCTCGAACTCATCAATCGTTACGACTCGCGTTACCAGCGCGAATACTTGCGCGCGCACCGCCGTTTTCTCGAGGTACGAGACCGCCGCCCGCCTTCAGTTGCTCCGGCACCAGCAGTTCAAGAGACCAAAATTTCCAAAGGAACCCCAGAAGTAATTGAAAACAACCCGAAGGTCGTCCCAAGTCCGGAGGTCGTGCCAAATCCGGACGTCGTCCCAAGTCCGGAGGTCAGGGCAGAGCTTGGGAAGCCAACCACCCTCTTATCCGCGTTAATTCGTGTTCATTCGTGGCCAAAACTGGCCTTCCCGGTGCCAACCGGAATCGCGCGCACCGCCTGGACCCCATCATGAACAGGGTGCGCCGCATTTTTCCCGAGCAATTTTATTTCCATTTCGTGCGTGTTACCACAATTTTCACAGAAAAAATCCGCGCGGACGTTTATAATGCGGGTATGAGCATGCTTTCTCCAAGACTGCAGTTAAAAGTCGCGCAGAAGCAGATTCTGACCCCGGGTCTCGTCCAGATGGTCACGGTCCTTCAGCTTAACCGCATGGAACTGAAGGAGATGATCAATCAGGAGATCGTCGAAAATCCCGTCCTCGAAGAGTCGCTCGAAGAGGGCGAAGAGATCACACCCGAAGAATTGCAGCCACTCCTCGAAGCGGAGCGCTCTTCGGAACCGGCCGATCAGTCGCTGCTCGATGCCGCGGACATTAAACTCGACGGCGATGCCCCTGAAGTGGCTCGGAATACCGACGCTTTTACCGAAGCTGAAACGCCGGCGGATGGCGTGGAACGGGACGCGACCGACGCTGTCGAGACCTCCACCACCGATCCTTTTGATGAGATCGATTTCGGTTCGTTCTTCGACGATTATCTCGACCCCGGGTACCGGAGTCCGGCTTCCGAATCGGTTGAAAAACCCTCGTTCGAAACCTTTCTGTCGCAGCCGCAAACGCTGCCCGATTACCTCCGTTCGCAACTGAGCGTGGCCGTGCTGGACGAGGACACGCGCGACGCGGCGGAAGCCATCATCGGCAATCTGGACGAAGACGGATACCTGACCGCCACGCTGGATGAAATGGCGCATCAGAGCGGCGTCACTTGCGAAGTTATGGAAGCGGGCCTGAAAGCCGTGCAGGGGCTCGACCCCGCCGGTGTAGCGGCGCGCGATCTGAAGGAGTGCCTGCTGCTCCAGATAGAAAGCGTCAACGGCCGGGACGGAGTGGCTTGGCAGATCGTCTCCAACCACATGCGCCTGCTCGAAACGCGGCAGTTTAAGGAACTGGCGAAAGTTTTGGGCCGTCCTCAGGTGCACATCGAGATCGCAGTGGCGATGATCCGCCATCTCAATCCCCGGCCGGGAGTCCGCTTCTCGGGACCGGGTCCGCGCTCAGTCGAGCCGGATGTCTACTTCATTCGCGACGGCGAGGATTTCCTCATCCAGATGAACGACGACGAACTGCCGCAGCTTCGCCTGAACGCGCAGTATCGCAAAATGCTCGACCGCGACCAGGGCGCGACCAAGGAAGTGCGCGATTATGTCCGCGAGCGCTATTCATCGGCCATTCAGCTGATGAAGAACATCGAACAGCGGAAGCACACGATTCTGCGGGTCTGCGAAGCCATGCGCCGCCGGCAGCTGGATTTCCTGATGAACGGCATCGACGCCCTGAAGCCGATGATGATCAAGGACGTGGCCGAGGAGGTCGGTGTTCACCCTTCCACGGTAAGCCGCGCGGTGGCCAATAAATATGCGCACACGCCCCACGGAGTGTACGAGCTGCGCTACTTTTTCTCGGAGGCGGTGCAGGGGCCGTCGGGTGGCGAGACGCCGCTGCTGCTGCTGAAGCGCAGGGTTAAGAAGATGATTGAGGAGGAGGATTCCAAGCGCCCGCTCACGGACGATCACATTACCGCGCGGCTCCAGTCCGAAGGTATCGATGTGACGCGCCGGACGGTGGCGAAGTATCGCGAGGATATGAAGATTCCGTCCACGCATCAACGCCGCGTCCGCGACTAAGGTAGCGCCGGCGATCTTGTCGCCGGTAATCTCAGGCAACGATATGAAAGTAACCTACACAGGCAGGCAAATGGATTTATCTCCGGCGCAGTCCGGAAAATTGACGGCGGAGTTCGACAAGGTCGGGAAGCTTCTCGACAACCGGAGGGGTGAAGCCGAAGCCCATGTCGTGCTTTCGCACGAACGGCACCTCAATAACGTCGAAATCACGGTCGCGTATCACAAGCACGAGTTGGTAGGCGAGGGATCGGACACCGATCTTTTCAGCGCCATTCACGCGGCTGTTGGTAAGCTCGAAAAACAGGCAGTGCGGGTTCGCGAAAAATGGCGGGACGGCCAGCGAACCTCGCGGAAAGAGACGGATGCCTCGATCGAGCGCGAAAACAAAACAGGAGAAACCCTCACAAGTTAAACGCTCGCTGGCTTCGAGCGCACGCGTAACCTCGGAACTGGTCATCATCACCGGCATGAGCGGTTCCGGCAAAGGTTCCGTGCTGCGCGCTCTGGAAGACCTTGGTTACTATTCCGTCGACAATCTTCCGGTCGAGTTGATCCCGACGTTTGCCGAGTTGGTGAGGGACTCAGCTTCGATCCGGCGCGCGGCGCTGGTGGTGGACGTGCGCGAAGGGTCGGGTCTGAGGAAATTCCCGGCCATTTACCGGCGGATCCGGAACAGCGTGAATACGCGGCTGTTGTTTCTGGAAGCCGACGACGAATCGCTGATGCGCCGTTTCAGCGAAACGCGGCGGCCTCATCCGTTGAGTTCGGAACAGCAGCCGATCGCGGAAAGCATCGTAAGGGAACGCGCGATGCTGGCCCCGATCCGGGGGCTGGCCGACCTGACCATCAACACATCGAAGTTCAACGTTCACGATCTGCGGGATTTCATTCGGGATAAGTTCGAGGGTGCGCGCGAAGAGTCGAAGATCCTCATTTACATCACCAGTTTCGGTTTTCGCCACGGGCTACCGCCCGATTGCGATCTGGTCTTCGACGTCAGGTTTCTGCCGAACCCGAACTACATCCCGAAGTTCAAGAAGCTGACGGGCCGGAACCCGGGCGTGGCGCGGTACATCAGATCGTTCCCGCAGACCGGCGAGTTTATGGACCGCATTACCGACCTGCTGATCTATTTACTCCCGCACTATATCCGCGAAGGGAAGAGTTACCTGACCATCGGATTCGGGTGTACCGGCGGCCATCACCGCTCGGTGATGATCGCCGACCAGATCCGGAAGAATCTGGCCGCCGGGGGGTATCACGCCAAGGTTACCCATCGGGATATTACTAAAGCAGTCTGAGGCCCATTGATTCACTAAAGTGAACTAGACCGGCACTTGCCCTGTCGCCATCATGAGGGTGGCTGAGGCTGCGGGCTGCGGGTCCGCTTTAATATTTGCCGAACGCTAGCGTATTTTCGCAAATAGCTGCCGATCATTGTGCAGCAGGATGTGGCTGTGAACAAAATACCGAAAACTCGCGGATTCTGGTTATTTGTGGTGGCCGCGGCTCTGACTATTGCACAAGGTGTACCGGTCCAGGCGGCAAGCATTGAAGGGACCATCGTTGTCAAAAAAAGGCTGACGAAGCGCAGGGTGACCGCGCAGGTCCCGATGTATGAGCGGGGCCCGGCGGTGGACTTCAACGCGGACTCGCAAGAAGATCCACTGGCCTTCGAGCGTTCCCGCGTGGCCGTTTACATCGAGGGGCAGCTCCCGGCGCAGTCCGCTGCCGCCGGCGTAGAGGTGCCCGCCGCGGTCCAGGTAATGGAGCAGACGAATCGCCGGTTCTCACCCGAGCTGTTGGTTATTCCGGCGGGGTCGAAAGTGTCGTTCCCGAACAACGACCCGATCTTTCACAATGTCTTCTCCTTATCGGGGCCGAAGACGTTCGATCTGGGTAATTACCCGAAGGGCGATACGCGGGTCGTGGCGTTTCCGGAGCCGGGCATCGTGTACGTCAATTGCCACTTGCACTCGAACATGACCGCAACGATCGTGGTAACGCCGAACCGGTGGAATGCCAGGGCCGATCGCGATGGCCGGTTCGAGTTGCCGGATGTGCCGCCGGGCAAATATACGATCGTGGCCTGGCATAAGGCGGCCGGCTTTTTCCGGCAACCCGTTGTGGTTGCGGCGGGCAGGGACGAACACGTGGAGTTTCTGATTCCGCTGGATGAGAACGGGCGCCGAATCGATGGCTCGAGACTCGCCACGGTGAAACTTCAGGCAGGCAGGGAGTAACGGGAGTAACTGGGAGTAACTGGGAGTAACTGAATGATGCGCTTCAGAACACGCGCGTTCCTGCTCTGTTTCGTGCCCTTCGCGCTTCTCCTGGCAGGGAATTTTTGGGCCATACAGAAGCTGGTGAAGTCAACCGTCCGCGACGGCCTCAGGACATCGCTGCGCGAGAATCACGTTTCGATTGCGCGGCTGCGCGGGCGGAGCGATCTCCAGAACAGCCGCTTCCTCAAGGTAGCCGGTGAAAACGCGTCGCTGAAAGCGGGCCTCGAGCTGTTGGCATCGTATCCAGCCAACGTCGAGGCAAGACAAACCGTCGAGGATCAGTTGCGCGAGTCGTGCCAGCAAATGGGGTTCGATTTCCTGATGGTTTCGGATTCACAGGGCACGCCGCTCGCTGGCGTCATACGGGAGAACGGCCAGTTGACCCCTTTCAAAGCGTCCCCGGCCGGCGTGCCCGAGCAAGGCCTGATGATGCAGGGAGACAAGGTCTATCAGGTCGCATCGGTCCCGATTGATCAGGGAGACGAAAATATCGGTGAACTGTCGGTCGGCGAACATTTCGACTTTTCGGGTTTCAACACGCCGGCAGTGCTGGTGCGGAATGGCAGAGTTATCGAGTCGAGTGTCCCTGGAGTCGCCTTGCCCGAAGCGGAGGCGATTCTCAAAGGATGCCAGGGGCACGGGGAGTGCGATGTGCGTCTGGGAGGCGCGGATTACATCTCCCTTCCGATGGAGGCCTCGTCTCTCGGAGACGGTTACCTGTTGCGGAGCCTGCAGAATGTGGATTCAGCCATTGGACCGGTGCAATCGGTCCTCAACCGCGTGTTTCTGATCGCGGCGATCGGCATGGTGCTTACGGCGCTGATGTGCAGCGTGTTTTCCTCGCGAAGCATGGTGAAGCCTATCACGGCAGTGATTTCTCATTTGCGGAAGAGTGAAGATACGGGGCTGCTTCCGGAATTTCAGGAACAGCTGTCTTCGATCCGGGAGATCCGGGACCTGACTTCGAGTTTCAATCACGCGGCAGGCGCGATTCGGGAAGGGCGCGAAACACTGCAGCGCGCTTATGTGGAATCGGTGGGGTCTCTGGCAAGCGCGCTGGATGCCCGCGACGGCTATACCGCGGGACACAGCCGCAGAGTGAGCGAACTCTCCTGCGCGACGGCAGCGGCCCTGGGGGCGACGGCGGGCGAGCTGGAAGCGATTCGAACCGGAGCTCTGCTGCACGACATCGGCAAGTTAGGCATCTCCGATACCGTTTTGCAGAAGCCCGGCAAACTAACGCATGAAGAGGTTGCGATTATCAGGCAACACCCCGAGATCGGACGGAAGATTCTGGAAGGCGTTCAAGGCTTCGCGCCGTACCTGGACGTAGTGGAGCTTCACCACGAAAACTGGGACGGCACCGGATATCCGCACGGCCAGTCCGGGGAGGCGACGCCGCTCGCCGCCCGCATCGTTCACGTCTCCGATGCGTACGACGCGATGACGACGGATCGGCCTTACAGGCGCGGCATGAGTCACGCCAGGGCGATTTCGATACTGCGCGAATATGCGGGTACGCAGTTTGACCCGAGGGTCGTGGAAGTGTTTGCGGACGTCGCGATGGCCCTCGACCCCGATGTGTGGCCCGAGGTAACTCCGCAGGCCGAATTTGCCGAAACTGGCCGGGCATGAAGTACTGCGCGTTGATCTTTCTGTTTTTTTCAACGCTGCTCGCGCAGGAAGCCAATTCCGGTATCGACCTGAGCGCGACGGTAACCGGGGAAGCCGCCTATTCCAATCAACTGACTGAGAGCCCCCGCAGCGGCGCGCCGTTCGTGGCGGGTTTTCGCTCCATGCTCTATCCCACCTGGAAGATCTCGAAGCATTGGGTCGTTTCCGGCGCTATAGAAGTCAATTCAAGGCCGTACTTCGCCCAGGATTTCTCGACCCAGGGCTACGGGATCCCGACCCATATCATTCAGGCGAATATCGGCTACTCGAATGTCTGGAAGCACGGATCGGTGGTCGTGCGGGCGGGGCAATTGTCCTCCGCGTTCGGCGCCTTTCTGCTCCGCTACGACGATGCCGTAAATCCGCTTCTGAATATGCCGATGGAGTACGGCTACTACTATTCCGCCGTCACAACCTCGGGTCTGACGGGCGCTCAGGTGGATGCGACCCTCGGAAAGTGGGATGGCCGCGTGCAAATGGTGAACTCATCTCCGGCCGATCCGCGGAGCGTCTTTGAGAATGGCCAATATCCGAATTGGGCCGGTGGCGTGGGCTACACAATCCGCCAGGGATTACACGTCGGAGTATCCGCCTACCGCGGGCCCTACCTTTATCGCGAATTCCCATACTTTCTTCCCGGCGAGTCGAGCCCGCGGGATCTGCCTGCGACAGCGGTGGGGGCGAATGTCGAGTGGGCTCACGGCCATTGGAACATATACGGCGAATGGCAGCGGTTCGAAATGAATTACCACGCAATTCCCACATTCAGGGAAGACGCGGGCTACTTCGAAGCCAAACGGGTTCTGCATCCGCGGTGGTATATAGCGGCGCGCGCAGGCTATCTGCACGGCAGCTATAAATCCGGCGGTGAGACTTACGAAGCGTCCGTCGGCTTCCGCCCGGATTCGTTCCAGTTGATCAAGGTGGGTTATTCCGTCCAGCACAACAGCGACGTAGGTGACTTTTACCGAATTCTCGGTGTGCAACTGGTCACTTCGGTCCATCCTCTGTCATTAGCCTGGCGTTAGGCCTGCCTTCGCGGTTTACTCCCGGCTAGTCCCCGCGTGCAACCGGCGAAAGGATCGCGACGTACCCGCGGCCCCGGGCAGGATGACGAACTGCCGGTCGGCGTTGGGCAGCCGTTTGTAGAAGCGGAGCACCGGGGCGCGCATCCGGCCGGGGTCCACCACGTGCGGATTAAATTAGATCCCGCGGATCATTTCGCGCCCCCGCAGACGGGTGTTATGGGCGCGATAGTAGTCGAGTTGTTCGGCGCGTTCGGCGAGCGTGGGCGAACCCTCGCCTTTATGTAAAACCCGCGCAGGGTCCCCGGCGCCGGTGGCGAAATCCGAGTTGCCCGCCGTTCGGCTCGATTTGCCGTAGTTGTCTCGATCCATGGTCCAGACGTCGAAACCATACGCGGCGAAAACGCTCTCGGCGCGATCGAGTGACGATCTCGCGGTTCCAGGCCGCGAAGAATATTCCATGATAGACGCGAAGATCCATGCATGAGAAACAGTACCGGAAGGGGCGGCTGGCCGCCGGCGGGCGCTCCCGCTCCGTTTCCGATACATGGCGGGCGAGACGCTGCCTTTTTCGGCTGGCCGTGTATTCAGCGCTCCGGATGTTTGAGCGAACGGGGTTCTCCTGCGATCCCAATACTGTATCGCGAAAATCGAAATAGATGGTTAGGCTTGCCGGCCGAGCAGGCGATCGAGACTCCATCGGCCCGCGCCAGCCGAACTGAGCCACAGGAAGTAAAAGCAGTAAAACACGGCCAGTTCGCCGCCGTTGGTGAGCGGCCAGAATCCCCGCGGCGCGTGCGTGCGGAAGTAGCCGACCGCCATCTCTCCGGCCAGCAGGAACGCCACGGGCCGTGTGAACAGGCCGAGCATGATCAACGCGCCGCCGAAGGTTTCGATCACGCCGGCCGCCCCGAGCATCGTCGACAGCGGGGGTTTATGGCCTCCGATGCCTCCAAACATGCCGAAGAACTTTTGCCAGCCGTGCAGAGAGTATGTGAAGGCGATCACGAACCTGGACACAGAACGCAAACACGGTTCGAAGCGCGTGAGCGCCGACATTTGGAAAGCCATGAGAAATTACCTTATCACGCGGGCCGAAACGCGGCTGAAGCCGCGTGTACCTCAGACCAGCTTTTGCTTGCGGACCGGCAATTCACGGATTCGCTTGCCGGTCGCCGCGAAGATGGCGTTACAAATCGCAGGCGCCATCACGGGAACGCCGGGCTCGCCGACGCCTGCGGGAGGCGCGTCCGAGCTCACGATATGGATGTGCGTTTCGTACGGCGCTTCGGGCATTCTCGCCACCGGGTAGTTGTTAAAGTTCGATTGCTGGATACGCCCGTCCTTCGCCGTGATTTCGCCCATCATCGCAATGCTGGTGCCGAATACGGCCGCGCCTTCGAACTGCGCCCGCACGCGATCCGGGTGGATCACCTTGCCCGCATCGATCGCGATGTCGACGCGCGGAATCGTCACCTTGCCCTGGGCGTCGATTTTCACTTCGACGACTGCGGCGACATACGTGAGGAAGCTCCAGTGAGCGGCAAAGCCATAACCATGCCCGGCACTCGACTTCTTTGAAGCCCAGGCGGACTTGTCGGCCACTGTTTCCACGACCCGGCGCATGCGGGCCGTATCCAACGGATACTTGGCTGCCGTCTCCTTGAAAGACGGTCCCAGATCGACCACCCGCGCCGGTCCGAGAACGTCGAGGTAATACTCGACGCGATCCCGGTTCGCCGCCGCCGCCAGTTCGTCGAGGAACGACTGCACCGCGAATGCGTGATAAACATTGGCTACGCTGCGCATCCACCCGATGCGCACATGCGCCGTCGCCGGACCATTCTCGGCGCGATGATTCGGAATGTCGAACGGAACGTCGTTCCACCCCATCGTCATTTCCAGGTCGCCATAGGTGCTCATCCCGTCGAACGTAGAGAAGATCGGCGGGAACGCGGCACGTTGCAGCCACGCTGTCGGTTTGCCTTTTGCGTCCGTGGAGGCCTTCAGGTACATTGCGGCCACGGAGTGATAGAAATCGTGATGGATGTCGTCCTCGCGGCTCCATGCCACCTTAACCGGTTTGCCGAGTTTCTTCGACAGCACGGCAGCTTCAGCCGCATAGTCCGGCTTTGACTTGCGCCCGAACGCACCGCCGAGTAGCGTCACATGGCATGCCACGTCTTCGGGCTTAATGCCCATCACCTGGGCTACGGTATCCTGCACCGCCTGAGGGTTCTGCGTCGCCGCCCAGACTTCGACTTTGCCGTCCTTATACTCCGCCACCGCGGCGGGGGGCTCCATCGGTGCGTGCGAAAGGTGCGGGGTGTAGTATTCGGCCTCGTGCGTTTTGCCGGCGGCGGCGAATGCTTTGTCGACATCGCCGACGTTGCGCGCCGCCTTGCACGGCTTCCGCACGGTAGCGATCAGCTCCGCCTTGAACGCATCGGAATTGTAGCTCGTGTTGGAACCCAGGTCCCAACCGACCTTCAGCTTCTTCCGCCCCTGCATGGCCGCCCAGGTATTGTCCGCAATCACCGCGACGCCACCGAGCGGTTGAAATCCGTACGGCCCTTTGTACTTCTCGATCTGCACGACCTGCTTCACGCCACGCACTTTCAGGGCCTCGGAATCGTCCACCGATTTGACAACGCCGCCAACCACCGGCGGATGTTCGACCGATGCATAGACCATCCCGGGCATCTTCGCGTCCATACCGAAAATGCCGTGTCCGGAAACCAGATCGTCAAGATCGGTAATCGGCACGCCCTTGCCGATGTAGCGGTATTCGGAAGGAGACTTGAATTTCAGGGTCTCCGGCTTCGGCACCGGCTGCTGGGACGCCAGCGCAACGAGTTCGCCGTACGTCGCTTTCTGCATTTTCCCGGAAGAGCTGCCGTGGGTGACCAGCCCGTTGACAGCCTTGCATTCGGCGGCCGGAACGCCCCATTTTACCGCCGCCGCCGAAATCAGCATCGCCTTCGCCGTGGCGCCCGCGATTCTAAGGGGATCGTAAAAGCTGCGGATCGAATTGGACCCATCTGTGTTCTGATCGCCGTATTTCTTGTCGCCCAGCGCCTGTTCGATACGGACTTTGCTCCACTCCACGTCCAGTTCGTCCGCCGCCACCATGGGCAGCGCGGTGCGGATACCCGTGCCCATCTCAGAGCGATGCGCCAGGATGATTACGGTGCCATCCGGCTGAACGCCGAGATAGACGGTGGGAAACCAGGAGCCTTTTGGCGAATTCACTTCGGCGCCGAAGCTTTTGTTCAGGGGAGCGGCAAGTACCAGAGCGCCAGCGGAGAAAACGGTTCCCAGAAAGCCGCGGCGGCTCACGAGGTCAACGCGATTCACGGTCTGGGTTCTCATGCGTGCACCCCCGCCGCAACCTTGATGGCGGCGCGAATGCGCTGATATGTCCCACAGCGGCAGATATTACCGGCCATGGCCTCCTCGATATCCTGGTCGGTCGGTTTGGGTTTCTGCTTCAACAGCGCGGCGGCCTGCATGATCTGGCCGCTCTGACAATATCCGCATTGTGGAACGTTACCCTCTTTCCAGGCTTTCTGCAGCGGATGAACGTGCGCCTTGCTCAGCCCTTCGATGGTGGTGATATCTTTGCCCGCGGCGTTTTGAAGCGAAGTCACGCAGCTGCGGACGGCGGCGCCGTTCAGGTGCACCGTGCATGCGCCGCACAATCCCATACCGCAGCCGAATTTGGAGCCCGTCAGGTCCAGTTCGTCGCGCAGGTACCAGAGCAGCGGCATATCGGGGTCGCCCTCAAATTTGCGTGCGACGCCGTTCACTCGAAGTTCAATCATTCGTCCTCTCCTGAACTAAAGTTCAAGTATACTTGGCGGCGGAGCTATCCTCGGCTCTCCCAGCACGTTCCCCGCCCAAGAGGACTATACTTGATTCACCCGAGACAAAATTGCCGGCAGAAACAGTTGCGGAACCTAACCGGCTTTCCGAACTCCTGAAGCGGGTGGCCGATCTCGAGCGGCGTCTGGCCGAATCGGAAAGACTTCGCGCGGAAGAGTCGCACTACCGGACCATCTTTGAAACGGTTCCCGTCGGCGTAGCGCTGACGCGCGTGAGCGATTGTTCCTTCGTCGAATTCAACGAAGCGGCGGCGCGTGGTCTCGGCTACACCCGCGAGGAGTTCGCCGGCCTGACGATCGGCGACCTGGAAGTTCCGGCAGAACCCAGGCCGGGGATCACTGCGATTCCCGGGCGTTCCGTGATATTCGAAACCAGAATGCGGGCTAAGAACGGAGAGATCCGCGATTTGATCGTCACAAATTACCCCATCGAAATCGGCGGCGAGATCGTAATCTGCGGCGTTTCCAACGACATTACGGGACGCAAACGGGTGGAGGAGGTTTTGAGACAGCAGCTTTACATCATCGAGACCATTACCTCCACGGCGGCCGACGGCATTTTTATGACGGATGACGAGCACAGATTGACGTTCGCGAATCCGGCCGCGGAGCGGATGTTCGGTTTCAGCTTCGATGAAATGCGCGGCAAGAATATGCACGAGATCGTTCATTACAACCGGCCGGACGGCAGCCCTTATCCGGCGGAGGAATGCCCGCTGCGCTCCCGCTACACAACGCGAGAGGCCGTGCAGGACCATCGCGACATTTTCTTTCGCAAAGACGGCACTCCGGTATACGTCTCGGTTTCGAGCGCCCCACTGATCCGGCAAGGGCAGCTTGTTGCGACTGTGGTGATCGTCCGCGACGTTACAGATGCGGAACTGGCGAGCCGGCAGCTGATTGAAACCAACCAACGTCTGCAGGCGGCTTTGGCCGCGGCGGAGCTGGGGACCTGGCGAGTGAACTTCGAAACCGGAGAAGTCGACTGGGACGACCGGATGAAGGCGCTGGTCGGCGTGTCCCCGTCCGAGCACCTCACCATTGAGGAAACGACCGCGTTCATACATCCGGACGACCGGGGTTGGGCGGAGAGATTCCTGAACGAGCCATCCGATGCGGGAACGGACAATCGGTGGGAGTTCCGTGCCGTTACCCGGGATGGCAGGACACGTTGGCACGAAAATCGGGGATATCTCATTCGCGACGCTTCCGGCAGGATTCTCAGGGCGCACGGCGTTACGGGCGATATAACCGATCGCAAGCAGGCACAGGAAGTTCGGGAGCGGCTTGCGGCGATCGTCGAGTGTTCCGAGGATTCCATTTTCAGCACGACACCTGAAGGCATTATCACCACGTGGAACCGGGGAGCGCAGGCCATCTTCGGGTACACGGCCGCCGAGATCATCGGCAGGTCGGTCGCCGTTTTCATTCCCCCCGAACGCGCCGACGAATTACCCATGTTTCTCGCACGGCTCGCTCAGGGGGAGGCCGTCGAGCACTTCGAGACCGAGCGAGTGACAAAAGACGGACGCCGAATCACGGTATCGATCACCCTCTCACCCATGCGTAACGAGAGCGGGGCGGTGATCGGGATTTCCACCGTTACGCGCGACGTCACGCGCGAGAAGCTGCTCGAAGAGAAACTGCGGGAAGTGGAAAAGATGGAGGCCATCGGACAACTTGCCGGCGGCATCGCGCACGACTTCAACAACCTGATGACTATTATTAACGGGAACGCGGCCATGGCCTTGACGAACGGCGGAGAGGACTCCCTGCGGGAACACTTGAAGGCGATCGGCGTTGCCGGCCAGCGCGCAACCGAACTGACTCACCAACTGCTGGCCTTCAGCCGCAAACAGATGCTGCAGATCCGCGTCATGAACGTTAACAGCGTCGTGGAGACGATGGGTCAGCTTCTGAGACGAGCAGTCCGGGAGGATATCGAATGCGTCATCACCCTTTATCGCGCGCTCCCCGACGTGCAGGCCGACCCTCATCAGATCGAGCAGGTGTTGCTGAATCTGGTGTTCAACGCATGCGATGCGATGGCTTCCGGAGGCAGATTAAGCATCGAAACGAGCACGGCAATCGTGGACGAAGAATACGCCCGGATGCATCCCGACGCAGTCCCCGGAGATTACGTTGTGCTGTCGGTGAGCGACAGCGGAACCGGAATAGATCCGAGCATTCGAGCCCGCATATTCGAGCCGTTCTTCACCACGAAACCGATCGGGAAGGGGACGGGCCTGGGCCTTTCGATGGTATACGGCCTCGTCCGGCAGAGCGGCGGCCACGTAGCATGCGACAGCGAGCCCGGCGTGGGCGCGACATTCCGCGTGTATTTGCCCCGCGTCTATTTGCCAGTGGCCGTCGAGAAGTCAGTTCAACAGCAAAGCGTTGAAGAATAATTTGAACGTCAGGTAGCTCTGTGCCCGGTATTGCGGGCGCATCCCGAAGAGGACGACATGGCCGGCGCCGTATCGTGCGTGAATCAGCGCGGTCTTGCCGGCGATGCGTTTCTCTCCCAGCAGCCAGCCTGAGGCCAGCACGCCGTTCTCCGTGTATTTCGCCACCGATTCCTCAGAGCTCCATACAGGGCTGGCTTCCGACCAGATAGCGATCGACTCCGGCAGGCCCTGTGTCAATGGATCGCGCAGATCCAGCTTCACATTCAGCAGCGAGCCCGGCGAATAGAATTCCTGCGCCGGGACGTTGGCGACCACATTCTTCGCGTTGATACCCAACTTCCCGATTGCGTATTCCGACGCCCGGTTCAGGAAAACGAGCGTACCGCCCGCGCGGGCGAAATCACGCAGCGCGTCCGCTCCGCGCGTCCCAAGACCGCCGGTGAACTCATCGGGCATGGTCCCGGGCGGATGGCCGTTCTCGATCGCGTTGGGCTGTTCGTCGGCGAACACTATGGAATCGAAACGGGCGCGCAGATTTCCGGCCTGGGCATTTCCCGATTCAAAATCGGCGTTGCGCAGAGTGGTGTAGGCGAAGCCGAACTGCTCGAACAGCCAGCGCGTCCAGCCCTCGTCGATATCGGCCATGAAACTCCTATATAAACCGATGCGGGGGCGCCGGACCTCATGCCAGCCCGCAGCCTGTTGCCGACCGATCGCGAAATCTCCGGCCTCATTGCGCCATACGGGCTTTCCCGTGGCCCAAGCTGTGTTGATGGCCTTCCACCCATCCGTGTCCGCCGCTTTGTAGAAATCGCGCGTTTCCGTGGGCTCCGCCAGGTCCGCCTTATGCAACTCTTCGGTAACATCCTGGCCGGAAAACTTCACGTCCACGCCAAACAGCAGCGGCAAAGTATGCGCGGTCACGTCGTAAGGTCGCTGCGGAGGGCCGTTTGGGTAAAGCAGCAGATTCGGGTAATGCTGGGGTTCCAAAAGCGCCTTGGCATATCCGGAATAGGGTTGGCGCATGGGGATCACGTAATCTCCGCCGCGATCCTGCATGATCTCGACGGCACCGAACGCGAGCGTCTGCAGCATCCGGCGGGTAGCTCCGGGATCGCGCTGATCTTTCGGGATTACGATCGCCGCCATGGGCTGTGCAGTAGAGAGAGAAGCGCGTTCGACCTGGTGTTGCCCCACGCGATAGAACTTGCGCAACATGTCTTCACGATTCACGGCCGCGTTATGGAGCAGCGATTCGAATGCGACTTCCTGGTAATCGATGATGTCCCGCAGCTTCCAGACCCCGCCCAGCCACGGTTCCAGATAGTTCCAGCTCTTCTCCTGCGGCTTGTAGCCGAGGGCGTTTTCGTCGATTTGATCCGGCGTGACTGCCAGCGGAGTGGCCAGACGCGCGCTGGCGGATTCGGTCAATATCCGCAATCCACCGTGAAACGCCTGATAGTGGCGCGAGGGGCTCCAGAAATCGTAGGCGGCATGAATGGCGATCCCCGGCTTGCCCGCGGCCGTCAGGTCTGCCGCCATGGATGTGCCTACCGCGTTCATCTCCTGCAGAAGGATGGGGTCGATGTTGGGTTCGGCGGGGTCGAGCCACGGCGGAATAAACATTCGCGAGGCGTACCCGCCCTGCTGATGCACGTCGTAGACAATCTCCGGATGCCAGACATTGTGAACCTGCGAGATAGTGGCGCGCGTTTCCGGTTGCGAAAAAATGTACCAGTCGCGGTTATTATCATGCCCAATATATTTTTGCCAGATCTCGGGCGGATTCGTGCCTTCGAACTTCGTGTCCAAAGTGGAGCGGTACCAGCGGGTGACGATATCGACGCCATCGGTGTTGAGCGAGGGAACCAGTAACAGGATGGTGTTGTCGAGAATGGTCTGGAAGCGCGGATTGGTTTCGGTTATCAGCCGGTACGCGAACTCGACGGCGCTGTGCGTGGATGCAACCTCGTCCGCGTGTATCGAACACGTCATCAGGATGATGTTTTTGCCTTCTTTGAACATCGCTTCCGCCTGCGCGGGGGATGTGATGCGCGGATCGGCGAGACGCCGCTGGATTTCACGATAGCGATCGAGGTTTCGCAGCGTTTCGGGCGTGGCGATGGTGGCGACAATCAGGGGCCGGTTTTCGGCGGTACGTCCGTATTCGGTGACTTGGATCTTGTCGCTGGAACGTGTCAGTGCGTAAAAGTACGAAACCACACGGTCCCAATCCAGCAGCTGGCGGTCAGCCCCGATCGGATGTCCGAAGTGCGATTCCGGGGTCGGAACGGCGGCGCCTGCCCCTGTAGCGGGGAGGCAGGAAAGAATGAGCGCTGCGAGGCAGGGCCTTTGGCGCAACATACCTCGAATTAGCACCATGCCTCGAATTATAGGATGCGCTTCAGGCGGCCGCGACAGTTCGGTGTTTGGGTAAGGCGGATTCCATCAGCCAGTGAATCTGGCGCGATTCAAACGGCGAGGAACAATAGTCGGTTGCGCCGGCTTCGAGCGCGTCCAGCCATGCCGTCGTTTCGGGAACGCGCGTGACAACGACAAAAGGGAGCGCCGGCCGCTCTTCGCGCACTCGACGCAGCAGCGACAGATATTGCGATGGCTCGCCGCCGGCAAACACGATATCGACATCCATCATGTCGGGCACGGCGATGTTCTGGGGTTTTAGTTCGATTCGATGACGCTCAACCGACAGTGCCCGGCTGATTTGAGCTGCGATTGCCTGTTCAAGGCCAATCAGGAATACACTTGCCATGCGAGTCTTGTCTCCTTCGAATGCGTCATCTCTCAAACCCGGAGATTACTAGTGGGAGTCTGGCCGCGACGACCCAAGACACAACCTCAATGTCGCACGTTCCGAAGATGTAGTCCAGTTAATGTTTGGCCGCAATTCAGTTTCAATCGAAACTAGTGTGCACTTGCCTACTTATTCTCAAGGTGAACCGTATTTAACGAGCCGTTCAGGTCAGGTTAATACTGACATCGTCAATAGATTCAGAGGCAGAAAAACAAAGAGCCTCGCAGAAAAGGAATCGGACAAAACATCATGACAAAGATCACAGCAGTATTAATGGGACTCTCCCTGACGCTTGCCACCGCCGGGCTATCGCTGGCCGGGCAAACAACTCCCGCGCCAGCCGACAGTTCCGCCCCCGTTGCCAAAAAGCACGTGAAAAAGAACAAAAAGGCCGCGGCAAAGAGCACGGCAGCCACTCCGGCCGCGCCGGCTGCGAAGACGACCCCGGCTACCCCGGCGACGCCCGCGAAGTAATCGAACTAAATCCATCTCGCTATCCCTGGCTTGGCGAGGGGCGCTCTCTCATGCGAGCGGCCCTCGCCTTTTTGTTTGACACTCTTGTTTGACACTGGGGCTATTATGAAAGCGGTATGGCTCAGCAGGAAACGGCTACTCTCGGCGGTGGATGTTTCTGGTGCGTGGAAGCCGTCTACAGTGAAGCGGTGGGTATCGTTTCAGCGGTTTCGGGATATATGGGCGGTAGAGGTTCCCACCCGACTTACCAGGACGTCTGCTCCGGTACCACGGGGCACGTCGAAGTCGTCGCGGTCACTTATGATCCCGCGATTATCGGATATCGGGACGTGCTGGAAATCTTCTTTGCCACGCACGATCCGACCACACTCAACCGGCAGGGGAACGACAGTGGAACGCAATATCGTTCCGTGATTTTCTACTATTCGCCGGAGCAGCGGGCGATTGCCGAAGATGTGATCCGTGACCTGACGACCGAGAAAGCCTTCCCCGGTCCGATTGTTACGGCCGTCGAACCGGCGACGGAGTTCTGGCCCGCGGAGGACTATCACCAGCGGTACTTCGAAAACCACCCCTACCAGCCGTATTGCGCGTTTGTGGTGTCGCCGAAGGTTCAGAAGTTCCGCAAGAAGTTCGCGGAGCGGGTGAAAGCCGGGGTCTGACCTTACAGTAGCCGGAAGTTAACTTCGATTGTGGCGCGGACGTTAACGGCCTGGCCGCCTTTCATGCCCGGCTTGAACTTCCATTTCGCGACAGCCTCGATCGCCTTCTCGTCCAGTCCCATGCCCAGGCTTTTGACGACGTGAATGTCGCGCGCGCGGCCCTCTGCGTCGACAATCACGGCCAGCATCACCGTACCGCTGTACTTGGCTTTGCGCGCTTCTTCGGAATATTCCGGATCTACCTTGAAGATCACGGCCGGTTGGCTTACCCCGCCTCCGGCGCGATAGACTCCGCCGCCGATGCCGCCGCCGTCGCCGGGGCCGAATCCGGCCCCCCTGCCCGATCCAAGGGCGCCGCCGCTACCGTTTCCCATACCGCCACCGAAGCCGGGCCCGTTCGAGCCGTTGACCAGTTTTGCCAGAGGGTCGCCCCAATTGGGCAGACTATTCTGGGGCAACACCGTGTCCGGAGGAGCGACGATCGTGGGCGCCATTGCCAATTTCGGCGGCTCCTTGACAACCATCGGAGGCGTGAACTGCTTCAGGGCAGGCTTGGGGGCCTGGCCCTTCGTGACCGGCGGAATTTCCCGCGCGCCGCCGCCTCCGCCGCCAGCCGCCTGCTTCGGTGCCGGGGGTTTATAGGGCTCGATGTTCGGATCGATCAGGTTCAGCCTCTCCGACAGCTTTTGCTGCACGGCTTTGTTCGTGAAAGTGACCATCAGCAGCGCAAAGACCGCGGCGTGGACGGCGACCGAGATATACCGCGATTTGGGGTTCTTCGCGTAGAGTCCCCAGATGCTCTTCACGGCTATGGGCTTCGAGGTAAGCGCCAGCGGGGGGAGCTTGTCTTTTCCTAACAAATCCTCCCTGATCAGTTCGCGAACGTTGCAGTACAGTGACACGTACCAGGGGATCTCCACCGCCGCGGGCGCCAGCAGACGCGCCAAATGATAGTCGGCGTTGGCATGGGCTTCGACGCGTCCCAGGACCCTGGACAGAGCGCCCCGGACATCGACCGCGAGTTCGTCAGCCGGCGACGCGAGTTCGGAAAGCCACGCATTCACGCGCTGGTGCGTCGCCACCACCCGATCGAACGCCGTGCGGCACCGCGCGCAGGAAACCAGGTGGCTCTCCACCATCCGCCGGAGCGGGGTCGCGCCGGATTCTTCCAGGTATCCCTGCAGATCGGACTCTCTCAAACACGCCATCATTCCGCCCTCCCGTACAGGCTTACGTATTCTTTTTCAAACTGCGCCCGCGCTCTCGAAATCAGCATGTACAAAGAGTCGGGTCTCGACCCCAGCACCTCGGCGATCTCTTTGCATGTGAAGCCGCTGCTTCCCATCAACAGCACCTGCCCTTGTATCGGCTTCAAATGCGAAATTACCGTGCGTACGCGTTCACGCTGCTCCTCGGCCAGCAGTTCGTACAGCGGATTGCCGGGTGTCTGGTTCCCCAGCCCTTCCCGTTGTGCCCGCTCCTCGCGACGCGAGCGGCGCGAATTCGCTCGCATCGCGTCAAGGCCGAGGTTCATCGCCGTCCGGTACAACCATCCGGCAAGATTTTCGTCCGGCTGGTCCTGACTTCTATGCTGATGGAGCCTGTAGAAGGCGTCCGCGGCCAGTTCTTCAGCCTGGCCGGGATTTCCCACCAGCCGCAGAAGGGTCCTCACCAGCCGCGGATAGTGTTCGAGAAAGAGTTCTTCGAAAACGTGGTCGGAGGTCAATTCCGGCCCGTCGGTCAAAAGCAGTGCCTCGTGACTTTGCCGCACACTTATTAAACGTCGCGGGGCGGAAAATCCTAACAGGAATATGCAGGGCGAATGCTTAGCCGCGGGCAGGTTGCTGCTGCGTCATGCAATGCAGCGTGCCCAGTCCCCAGATCAACTCGACGCAGTTGATCCCGACCACCCTCCGGTCCGGGAAGCATTCGGCAAGCACATTAAGCGCAATCCGATCGTTCGGATCGTTGAATGTGGGAACGAGCACGGTTTGGTTCGCGATGTAAAAGTTCGCATAGCTCGCCGGCAGGCGCTGGCCCTCGAAATAGAGCGGCGCGGGCATCGGCAGCTTCCGCGCGCGAACGGGAAAGTGGCTCAGAATTTTCCAGTTCTCGCGCAACAGCGAATAGTTGGCGTCGGACCGGTCTTCCTCTGAGACAATCACGACGGTTTCGCCATCGGTGAACCGCGCCAAATCGTCGATATGGCCGTGCGTGTCGTCGCCCGCGATTCCCTTGTGCAGCCAGAGCACGCGATCGATTCCCAGGTAATCGCCGAGAGCTGTTTCGATTTCTTCGCGCGATAAATCGGGGTTGCGGGCCTGGACCGGGCCGAGCAGGCATTCTTCGGTTGTCAGCAGAAGACCGGCGCCGTTAACATCCACGCTCCCGCCTTCGAGCACGATCCCCGGCCGCCAGAAGTCGACGCACGCCAATTCGGGGATGGCGTTGCCGGCCGATTCGTCGCGCAGGTGGTTCTCGTATTTTGCCCAACCATTGAAGCGCCATTTAACGGCGGCCACCTCGCCCGCAGCATTCCTGACGAACAGCGGCGCGAAATCGCGCGCCCACACGCGATCGGTCGGCATCGTGTAAAACTCGATCGCTTCCCACTGCACCCCGCTTTTTTCGAGCACAGTGCGCGCGTTGTACTCGACGTCGTCGTTCTGCAGCAGGATGCGCACCCGCTCGACCTGCGAGAGCTTGCGCACGATCTCGCCATAAACCCACGGAATCGGTTCGAAGCGCCCGGGCCAGTCCTCCCGGTTATGCGGCCACGCGATCCAGGTGGCTTCGTGGGATTCCCATTCGGCGGGCATGCGGAAGCCGAGCGCCTTCGGCGTTTCTGGTTCAGGCGTCACGACAGAAACCGGCTGGTGATGCCGCCGTAGGCGTCGATGCGGCGGTCGCGCAGGAAGGGCCAGTTGCGGCGAACCTCTTCCATGAGCGCCGGGTCGCAGTCGACAATCAGGATTTCTTCCTGCTCATGCGAAGCCTCCGCGAGAACGCGTCCGAAAGGATCGCTTACGAATGACGCGCCCCAGAACTCCAGGCCTTTTTCCGGAGGGCCTTCGAAGCCCACGCGATTGACCGCGGCCACGAAAATGCCGTTGGCGATGGCATGGGCGCGCTGTGCCGTGCGCCAGGCGTCGTGTTGCGCGGCTCCGTACTGAGCCTTTTCGGCGGGATGCCAGCCGATGGCGGTTGGATAAAAGAGGATGTTGGCGCCGGTGAGCGATGCCAGGCGCGCGGCTTCGGGATACCACTGGTCCCAGCAGACGAGTGTGGCGATGCGTCCGAACTTCGTGTCGAATGCGCGGAAGCCGAGATCTCCCGGCGTGAAGTAGAACTTTTCGAAGAAAAGCGGATCGTCGGGAATGTGCATCTTGCGATAAATTCCGAGCAGCGTTCCATCGGCGTCAATGATCGCCGCCGTGTTGTGGTAAAGGCCCGCCGCGCGCTTCTCGAAAAGCGAAGCGATGATCACGACACCCAGCTCGGCCGCGAGAGGGCGCAGACGTTCGGTCGATGGCCCCGGAATGGTTTCCGCCAGATCGAAAAGCCGGGCATCCTCTTCGCGGCAGAAATACTGCGAACGGAACAACTCCTGCAGACAGACGATTTGCGCGCCTTTCTTCGCCGCTTCGCGGATCCGCTCGATCGCATGGTCGAGATTCGTCTGCGGATCGAGGCCGCACGCCATCTGCACGAGCGCGATCCGGAACTTTTCGGGAGTCACAGGAACTATTCTAGGGGGTTAATGGATCTGGTCTTGTTCGATATCGATGGCACGCTGGTGCGCCGGGCCGGGCCGCATCACCGGCAGGCTCTGGTGGATGCGGTCCGGCAGGTTACGGGCGTTGAAACAACCACCGATGGAATACCGGTGCACGGCATGCTCGATCCGGATATTCTGACACAGATGATGCGGGCGGGAGGGATCGACGAAGCGCGGATCCCGCTCAAGATGCCGGCGATTATCGAAGCGGCGCAGGATATTTATCGGACCGGCGTACCCGATCTTCGGGACAAGGTCTGTCCAGGCGTCATTCCGCTGCTGGATCAGCTGCGTGAACGGGGAACTACGCTCGCTCTGGTAACCGGAAATCTCACGCGTATCGGTTGGTGGAAACTCGAGCGCGCGGGTTTGCACCACTACTTCCGCTTCGGCGCGTTCGGCGAAATGGGGTCTACGCGCGGCGGCTTGGCTAGGCTTGCCATCGAGCAGGCTCGCCGCGAGGGGGTTGCCACCGGGAAGATCTTATTGATCGGCGACGCGACGCAGGATGTCCAGGCCGCGCGTGAAAACGGAATTCGTTCGGTTGCCGTTCGAACCGGAATCACGCCCGCGGAGGATCTCGAAGCGAGCGCGCCCGACCTGCTGCTCGACGATCTGACCCAGCTGGATATATCGGCGATTTAACTGCCATCGGGGAACCCTCCCCGGTGAAGCACTACCGGGTAATGCGGTAATGTGTCCGGCTTGCGGACCGAAGCTCTCCAACCGCCGGGGTGAGGTTCCAGGCCGCGGAACAACTCGCCAGCCGGGCGCTCAAGCACGTCCCGGAGACTACGGATGGTG
>Ga0209167_10000611_pt1 | contig 24700 bp, 22 predicted proteins | sample Coa_R1_9_FD_187154 | JGI IMG/M metagenome (GOLD analysis project Ga0209167, IMG submission 187154) | Surface soil microbial communities from Centralia Pennsylvania, which are recovering from an underground coalmine fire - Coalmine... | ecosystem: Environmental > Terrestrial > Soil >...
CGCCCATGACGCCGGCAAGGGCAGCGGGATAAACTGCTACCGATTCGCCTTCATTTCCAGCCGATGCCACGCACGTTACACCGTTCTTTTCCGCGTAGGCAATGGCTTGCGCCAAATCTGCAGAATAGCTGGAGCCAAAATCGAAGCTCATGTTGATTACGTTGGCCTTGTTCTGAACGGCGTAATAAATTGCCGCCAGGATGTTCGATAAGTTGCCAGATCCATTGGAGCCGAATGATTTCAGCGGCATCAACTTCGCGGAAGGCGCGACCAAGTGGACCATGCCCATCACCATTGTGCCGTGGCCAAAATCCGAATATTGCGGCGAATCCAACACAGCGGCAGTGGACTGGTCAAGCACCGCGGCAGTAGATTGGTCAAGCACCGCAGCGGTGGATTGATCCACACCCGCCTTTTGACAAGTGGAGCAGGTTTGGTTGACCGGGTTGGAAACGTCAGCCATTTCATTCCCGCCAACACGGTTTCGCGTGAAGTCATAGCCCTGCAGTAAGACGGCTTTGAGGGCGGGGTGCGAAAAATCAACACCGGTATCGATGTCGGCGACAATAACCGACCCTTTCACACTGAACTGGGCCTGGGCTTCTGGCAACTGGATAATACCCGCCGCAGGTTGTTGGGCATAGCCCATCCAAACGGTTGAGCCGAAATAGTTGACCGGTGTCCTCTGGTAGAGACCCGCGGGGATATCTTGGAGCGGGACATTTGACCCGATCTTAAGAAGCGAATTCACTTCCACGTCCAATACTCCGGGAACGAGTTTCAGGACGTCTTCCACCAGCTTGATGGGAATAAGGTTGGGAACAGTAACCAGAAAGAGCTGGTTTATCGTCCCATCCAACGCTCCCAACACCTGGCAGGAGTTCAATAGGCATGCTTCCTTCAATAGTGGAAGCTGAGTGGTCCGGACAATCAATTGCTGTTGTGCGGCAGCTGGCCCAGCTTGAAACAGTGTCAAAACTATGAGTGCTGTTGTAAGAACCCAGATTCTGCGCTTCATATGGTTTTGTCGAGCTCCCTTTGAATTACTCGCCCACAGACATTACCGTTCACCGGTGCAGTTTCGTATAGGCACACGATTCAGCCAATGGTACGAGTGAATCTTCTTGACTAGCCGAAAGTTCCACTTCGAGACGGTACTTCCGTACTAAATTATTGCCTGTAATCAATTCCCACCTCTCGACCCGGAAACTTCGTTTCCATCTGCTAAGCCGTTTAAGAGACATCCCAATGAAATGACGATGTCCTTGCCAATGGGGTCAGGCAGCCGCAATTCGAGGTCTCCACTGTTCTTAATCTCCACCCGAAACTCACCGAAAGTATTCGTTTTGACCAGAACTGTTTTTTCCTTTCGATCGGTGACTACAACAGGCACTTCGCTGAGCAGCTTTTCGGGGAACTTTGAATTCATTAATTGCCCTGTGAGCGCGATGATTTTCCGCTGTGGTATCTGCGAGATATAAAGGTCAACTAAATATGGACCCGAAGCGTAGAGCAACTGCCTGGTGTCACTGGCCGCAGAGCGAGTTCCTGCCAGTGCAGGCTGGATCAAGCTGTCAAAAAGGAGTTCCAAGCCCCCGGTGGCTTTCTCCGCTCCAAATGCGGCAAATGCGGCCTTTGCGATTCTGACTACGCCTGCTGGTGGTTGGTAATCCGGTTCGGAAGCGGCGGCCTCGTGGACCATCCGCCAAGTTGCAATCATGTCCGTGCAGCGTTTGCAGCCGGAATCCAAGTGCTTCTGGATCTCTGTTTGTCGGTCGGATGTCGCCGCGCCGTTCACAAAATCAATCCCTTCTTCCACTGAAATATGATTCAAAGCCACCCCCTCTGATCCAATTGAACTCCCGGCCAGTTCCTCCACGGATTAGTTAGTTCGCCAGCCATTCGGATATAAGGGGGAATCTGCAGGTAGGAAAATATAGGGAATTCTGAGTTATTTAAGTACTTTAGAATCAGTCAGTTTCCCGACAAGAACGAAAGGGGCCCAGAAATATGGATGAGGATACTGTTTGCGAAGTTCCTGCATTGCGGACTGAAGCGCGACGCCTGCGTTGTTTGTTCGAATGTACTCGGAATAAAAAAGGCGCATTAATTCCGCCGTGCTCCGGTCATGCACATCCCACAGCGAAAGCATAAGAGAGCTGGCGCCGGCACTGAACAGGCCGCGCTGGAGGCCAATCAACTCATCGCCCGCCGCGACCACATTCATACCTGTTGCGCACCCGCTGAGCGTTACGAGCTTTGCGCCCAGCTTGAGTTGATAGAGGTCGTACAGATTCAGGTATCCGTCCCCCAGGCGAATTCCTGAGAACACCGGATTGTCCTGGCGATAGACACCGTGCGTTGCGATGTGCAAAAGGCCACAATCGGAACCCTTATCGCGCAGAACCGCAGCGGTTGCTTTCTCTCCAATGAACAATTCCGGGGCCGGCAGGATGCCGGCGACGGATTGGACTTCAGAAAGAATTTGAGGGGCGCGATGATCAGGAACGCCAAGAATCAGAGTCCGTTGCTTCGAAATACCCGGTTTACCCTGGCAGATTGAATAGACGGTGGCACTTGGTGCGTAGGAAATTGTAAAGGCATCGACGAGGAATTCTTCACCGTGCCGCAACGAATGAAAGGGGAGAAAGTGAAGGGGGCCGTGGGGAACGATAACGAGGTGGCGCCCATTCAGCAACGGGCGTAAAGGAGCAATCAGTTCGTCATACAAGGATTCCAGATGTCCGTGAGTCGCGCGCAGCAACGGCTCCGCAAACCTCTGCGGATAATCTCCTCCCAAACGAAATTTTGCCAATTGGAAACGGAGCAGGTCAAGAAAGCCGGTCACGCGTGGAACGACTGTAGTGGGGACAATCTGAATGTTTTCTCTTGTGACCACGGCAGCCACAACACGTTCACCCACCGTGTAGTATTCGACCAGTGTTACTCCCTCGCCGAGGCTTGCTTGAATTTCATCAATGGAAATGACCGATGGCGATTCCATCGCTTCGGACTTTCGATGGTTGGTCGGAAGCTCGCGCAGGGTGCGAAGTAGTTCGCCTTCATGGGCTTGCGCTTGTTTCTGGAGTTGATCGATTCTGTCGCGCGATCGCTCCTCGGGCCGCAGTTGTTCGAGTTCAATCCTGTGGTAATACCAATTCAGCTCCTCGCGGAGATCCCGGATTCGCCGGACGAGGCCGCTCTTGCCCGACTCTTCCGCGGGCGCGGCCTGGGTTCCAGGGAAAATCATTTCGATCATACTGCGCGATTTTGCCGATTCGATGTAGCCCAGAGCTTCTCTGGAAGCATCTTCTCCCGCTTGATTCTTGAGACAGAGGTCCACTAACGCCTCATAGACTTGAAGCCTGTCTTTTACGAACGAAATTTTTAGTTCCGCGCCCTGCAGTCTGCTCCTCAGCATTTCCAGGGCATCCCGTGATTGGAGAAAAGCAGCGTAAGCAGCTCGCGGATCGCGTCGCGCTTGCGCAATCTGCCCCAACAGGAAACACGCCTGGTGCCTCAATGTGGGCGATTGAAGCGCAATTTGTTGCTCGAACGCGCAATCGGTCTCCCGTTTTGCGGTTTCGAGTTCGCCCATCTGGAAAGCGATCCGTGCCATGAGCAAATGCGCCAGAACCGCCTTGCCCGCAAGTACAGATTGATCAAAGAAATCAGCCGCTCCGATGCAGAGGCGCCGGGCCTCAAAATGGCGTCCTTCGCGAAAAAGGAGAAAGGCCTGGTACAAATCCAGCAGCCAAGGCCAAACCATATTCTTCTCTTTCTCAAACATCTGACGAGCTCTTGCAAAAGTCTCCAGTGCCGGGAGAGTCTTGTCTTGCTGGCCCAGCGCGATGGCTTCATTGGCCAAAGTCTTGGCGGCTTCGTATCCCATTCCCAGTTTCTGGAATCGTTGGAAGCCTTCGTTGGCAGTTTCGCGCGCCTCTTCGCTCAGATTCAATTCCAGGTAAATTTCGGAAAGGTCCAGGTAACAGAGGGCATTGTGATACCCGTCGCCGCTCGTCTCGCAGGCCTGACGTGTGGCAAAGAGCATCTCTATCGCGCGGCTGTATTCGCCCCGCAAGTAATAGAGCCAGGCGATGTTGTAATCGGCCTGGGCCACGAGAAGTGGCATTCCATTTTCCGCGCTGACCTTGCGAGCCTTTTCATACAATGCCAGCGCGCGGGAAAAATCATTCAAGCTGATGAGGCAGACAGCCATGTTGCCGAAGAGGACAGCAGCTCCTTCAGCATCTTGATGGGATGTGAGCCCTTCGTAGGCGCGCTCGTAGTGCGCGAGTGCTTCTTCAAATCTGTCCTGCCGGTGAAAAATGTTGCCGACATTGATTTCCAGTCGCGCAAGCCGCCAGGGAAGATTCAGTCTCGTGAAAATCGCTCGGGCGCGTTCCGAGGCTGAGAAGGCGCGGTCATATTCGCCCAGAAGAATTAATGGCTGGATGGAAGCGCTAAGAGTTCTACCGGCTTCGTTCCAGAGTCCGAGTTCTTCGAAAATCTTGATCGCTCGCTCGTGAAGCTCCACCGCCTGGATGTATTCGCCAAGCGCGTAAACTGCATTTCCCTTTGCCCGCAACCCGAATGCGACTGATTCATCGCTCTTCAACAAAAGTGCGATTTCGACAGCGGCCTCCGCCAGGCGGAGAGATTCGGAAGCGTCCACGCGGATCCTCCGCACAACCACTTCCGCGAGTCGAGTTACAACATCCGGCCGCACCAATTCCGGATGGCGGGCGACAAAGTCCTTTCGGTCGGACTGGTCATTCAGGCGGGCCAGTCCGGCGAAGAGTTGTTCCTGAGCACCCTGTTCTTCGTTCGTGGCCGTCAATGGAAACCCATTTTCTGCAGGCTGCCCCTTAACCTTTCCATACACTTCTGTCGTGTAAATCCAATGGAGCCAACCGCAAGACCCAGCTCAGAAGCAATCTCGGCGTAAGGTCGGGCTGGAAACTCAAAAAAAAGCGCCTCGACCAAGCGCTGGCACTGGGGGGAAAGCGCGGAGATGGCTTCGCGTAGGATCTGTTCTTGCTGGGTCTGTACGACGAGGGACTCCGCCAGTGCAGGGACTTCCGGTTCCGGCAAATCCGTTTCGGAATCTCTGCTCGTGACCCGCTGCTGCTGGCGTTTCACGCGATAGCATTCATGGTGTGCCACCTGCATCAGCCATTTGGGCAACGCGCCGGCGTCGCGGAGGTCCGGTAGCCGTGCAAGCAGCTCCATGCACACAGCTTGAAAGACGTCCGCCGCTTCTTGAGGTTGCAACTGATATTTGACCGGGATCGAATAGATAAGCGCCTTGTATTTATCAATAAGCGCGGACCACGCCTCATCATTGCCACGAATGCATTCTTTAACCAGGCGAGCATCGGCCCACTCGGTCACAGGTTTTTTCGCTGGACGCAATGCCAGCGGACTCATCTTGGTGTGCTTTCAGATGTGTTACGAAGAAAGAGCTGTTCGGCGTTCCATAAAACGTAGGGTTCGAGGACCGCGGGATGGAAGTTCCCGACCGCATTCTTCGCGCCCGTCAGGATGTCTGGGCTGGCGAGGAATATGAAGGGCTGATTGTCATTAATGATCACCTGGATGCGGTCATAGAGGTGTTTCCTCTGGTCGAATGTGCGCGAATCCAGTTGCAGTTCCATCAGCTGGTCAATTTCCGCTTCCCAGGGTGTGGAGGGTTTTGCCTGGCCAAGATTCCAGAAATGAGAGGAGCCGCTCGAAAGCCAGACATTTATGTCCGAGTTTGGGTCGGCGTCAAAACTCACCAGACCAAGGACGCAAGCGTCGTATTCTTTGGACTGCGTCACTCGATCAAGAAGAGAGCGGAATTCAAGAGGTACTACCTGAACGCGCATGCCGAGCTGTTTCAAGTCATCTTGGATAAGTGCGGCCATTTTTGTCCGCTCAGCATTCGAGGAACTAACCACAATGGAGAATTCGACAGGGGCGCCCGATGAATCCACCAGCAGGGGATCGCCGTCCTGCCCCTTCTTCCAATCGAACCCAGAGGATCGAAGCAGGTCGCGGGCGCCATCGAGCGACCTCGGCGGATGAGGCAACGCTTCATTCAGCCAGCGATGATTCCCGGGTGTGACCGGCCCCCAGATAGGGGTGCCGCGGCCCTGGTAAACCAGGCGGACAATCGCTGCACGATCAACCGCGAGTGAAACGGCCCTGCGGAAACTCACGTCCTTAAACCACTTTTGTTTCCGAGCAAGGTCCGGTGACGCCTTTCCACCAAGCTCGTTGAGATTGAAGAACAGAAAGTTGTATTCGAGTCCGGGTCCGGCATCGGTCATTGTGATTCCACGCGGCTGCCGCGCCAGCGCCGAAAAATTGTCCGCGCCTACTTTGCTGATGCCGATAACGTCTGTTTCGCCAGATTGAAAACGGATAACCTCCGCGTCGGCGTTGGGAACAAATAAAAAGACAAGTTCATTCAGGTACGGAAGCCTGGTCCCCTTGCCGTCCGCCTTCCAATAATAGGGATTCCGTTCCAGCACCAGCCTTTGACCAGCGACATACTCCTTAAGACGAAACGGCCCGAGGCCCGCGATTTGAGAGCCAGCCGACGCGAGAGTCCAGGATTGATCCAACTTTCCCTGCTTGTAGGGATCTTCGAGAAGGTGTTTCGGCAAGACCGCAAGACCATCGAAAAGGCGCTCTGCCGCACCGTATGGTTTCGCAAGGCCAAAAGCGATCGTGTGAGAATCGAGCTTCCGCACAGTGATAGGTTTGCCGCCGACAATCAAAAGATCGCGCTGCGGAGCGTGAACATTTTCGTCGAGATAGAGTTGGAAGCTGAAAAGCACATCATCCGCATCAACCGGCTGGCCATCGGAAAAACGCAGTCCCTGCCGAAGTTTCAGCACGTATTCCAAACCATCCTTTGACACGGTCCAGGATTTGGCAATGGCGGGCTCGGTGAGTTGCGTAGCGCGATTGATGTGTATCAAGTCGCTCTGCATAAGGCCAATTACTTGTCTCGAGGGAGCATCCCCGGCGATCAGAGGATTCAAAGTCTTTGGTTCGGCGCGTAAGGCAACCACAAGCCGCCCCCCGGGCCGTCCGACCTCGCCCGGGAGCGTAAAGAGCTCTTCTTTTGTGCTTGTCCCACTGATGTCCGAAGCCGATTGCTTGGCTTGTGAGATTGAGCTTCCGTCACAGAGACAAATTGCCAGTAGAAAAAGAGCCGACAGGAAGGCGAGTCCCATCCGGGGTTTTGGAGTGCTTTGGTTGTTTTTTGTCACCAGTGGCCCCAATGCTCCCAACCTATATCTTCGGCCCCTGTGCGCGTTCCTGCAATGCGCTTGCGAGGACCAGGTAGCCGACAAAGAACGGGACCATTGCAAGACTGGGCAAGTACATCCACCAATAGGAGGTCAACACACTATATTGCTGCAAGCTGGAGAGCAGATTTCCCCAACTCGGCACGGGCTCCGGGACGCCCAGACCGAGAAATGAAAGCGTCACTTCCGCCAACACGTATTGGGGCACGAGAATCGCTGCCTGGGTCAGCACTACACTCCATGTTTCGGGAAGGATATGCCGTCGGAGGAGATAGCTTCCGCTTGCGCCGAAACCCCGAGCCGCACGCACGTAGTCGCGTTCCTTCGAACTGAGCACCACGCTGCGAATAAGGCGGGCCGGCCGCGCCCAACCCACTGTCCCGATCAAAATCACAATCAAGAGGAAAGCCTGCAAGGGGCTTACCGCCAGAGGCAAGAAAGCCCGGATGGCAAAGAGCAGGTAGAGCCAGGGCAGAGCGAGAAATAGCTCCGCCAGCCGCATCAGGGTTTCATCTCTCCATCCCCCAAGGTATGCGGCAAGCGAGCCAATCAAAAGGCCAAACGACAGCGCAAGACCGGTCGCGAGGAGTCCCGCGAGCAACGAAATTTGCCCTCCGAACAACATTCGCGAAAAAAGATCCCGTCCATAAGAATCGCTGCCCAAAAGAAAAATGGGCGTGTCTCCGGCGCCAAACAAATGAACGCGAAGCGGAAATATGCCAAGTAACCGATATCGCGCGCCGGTCACGAAGAAGCTCAGCGCGACGGGGTGAGTTGTGTCCTGCCTGTACTCATTGAACGCCCCCTCTTGAAGCTGCAATGGATAAAAGAATGGGCGCAAGTGAAAATGTCCGGCTGCATCAAACCAGTGAAGCCGCATCGGGGGTGCGTAAGGCCAATCGCGATTCTGTGCTGTGGGGTCGTAGGGCGAGAAAAATCCGGCGCCGGCAATAACGAAATGAAGCCCGCCAAGAATCGCGAGGCACAAGATCAGCTTTCGCCCGCTAGGCATCGAGACTCTCACGCGACACGAATCCGCGGGTCAACCCAGTAAAGGATTAAGTCCGCAATGAGATTCCCGGCGACGAGGAATACGGTCGAGAGCATGACGCCGCCAATCACGACGTAAAGGTCGCGCGCCAGAATTGCCTCGAGTAGCAAAGGGCCAAGCCCCGGCCAACTCATCACCACTTCCACGATCAGCGAACCGCTGAGCAGCGTGCCCACGCTGAAACCGAAGAGCGAAATCAGCGGATGGGACGCCGCGGGCAAGGCGTAACGATAAAGGAGCGTTCTCCGCGAAATACCGTGAGCTTGCGCAGCGCGCAGGTATCCCGCACCCAACACTTCGGACATAGCCGCCCGAACGTGCCGCACTAGGATGGGCAGCGCACTGAGGACGAGCACCGTGACCGGCAATGCCATGTGGAGGATCGCGTCGCGCATTTTGCCGATGGATGAAAGCGTCTCGAATCCAACGGAAACCATCCCTCCGGTCGGAAACCAGCCCGTGCGCACAGCCAAAAGGAGCAGGCCGAGCGCAAGGAGCAAATCTGGAATGACGAGAAGCAACCCAGTGGCTGATGTCACGGCGATATCCGGCAAGCGCCCGCGATTTTCCGCGCTCCAGATTCCGAGCGGGAGCGCGATTAGCCAAGTCAAAATCGTCGCGACTGATGTGAGCAGCAGTGTATTTCGCGCGCGGGCCCACAACAGCGGCGCCGCGGGGCTGCCATAAGCAAAAGAGAAGCCCAGGTCACCATGGGCGATCGATGCCACCCATCTGCCATAGCGCACGAGTACCGGACGATCGACACCATATTGCGTGCGCAATGCAGCGACAGTTTCGGGCGAGATCTGCGGATTCAGGCTCATCTCGTCGAAATAATTCCCTGGCGCCATAGTCGTGAAAAGAAATGAAAGGAACGAAACACCGACAAGAAGGAAGAAGGCGTGGACCAGGCGATTAAAGATGTAACGCATCAGGCGTCCCGTGATTCCGGCGTTACGCGACCAAGACCCGACGACGCAGCCAGCAACATGCGCGTTTGCTCGTGCTCTGGATGGCGGATTACTTCGTCTGCTGTTCCTGCTTCAACTATTCTCCCGCGATCCATCACAGCGACTTGGTCAGCCAAGTGGGCCGCCATCACGAGATCATGAGTAATGAAGAGAAGAGAGATTCCTGAACTTTCTTGAAGGTCCAGGAGCAAGTTGGCGATTTGGGCTTGAACGGAGCAATCCAAAGCGGAGAGGGCTTCATCAAGTATCAGCAGCTTTGAACCTAGAGCAAGCGCGCGTGCAATCGCGATTCTTTGCCGCTGTCCACCACTGAATTCTGCCAGGCGTCGCGCGCCTGCGGAGGCTGGTAGCCCCACGCGCTCTAGAAGGAGTTGCGCGTGCTCGAATTGATCCCGGCGAGTCAACTGATTCTGAATAACCAACGGTTCCGCGACGATTTGCGATGCAGTCCAGCGGGGATTCATCGCCGAAGCGGGATCCTGAAATATCATTTGAACGCGAGATCTATTCGGCCTGAGATCTTTTTCAGTTAGCAAGGAAACTTCCAAGCCGTTCCACCAAATGCGACCTGAAGTTGGCTTTTCCAGGCACGCCACACAAAACGCAAGCGTGCTTTTGCCCGACCCTGATTCTCCCACCAGAGCAAGAGTTGTCGCCGGGGCGATCGAAAGTGAAACACCATCAACCGCATTCGCTCTGCCGCTGTGACCGGCCCCGCGCCGAGAGGCGTAGCATTTCACTAGAGCTTCAACTTCTAGAATGGGATGGACCTCGTTCATTTCTGTGCCATCCTATCCGCCGTATTTGAAACAGGCGACCTTGTGATTTTCTTCCGGTTCAACAGGGAGAGGCTCGCGATCGGTGCATTCCGGCATCCTGTCAATGCATCTGGGTTCAAATCGGCAGCCGTGATTTAGTGCTGATAAATCCGGCGGCGCTCCCTCAATTGCCGGAAGCTTGGTCTTGTGAGTGAGCAGCGCAACTTCAGATGAACCGGGGATGGCCCGCAACAAAGCCCGGGGATAAGGATGGAGTGGCGATCGCAGCGCTGCCACAGCCGGGCCTTCCTCCACCACGCGTCCCGCATACAGAACCAAAATCCGATCGGCGAGCTGCGAAATAATTGCGGGATTATGCGAAATCAAAATCAGCGCGATCCCCAACTTTTGTCGAAGAGCGGCGAAAAGCGTCAGAATCTCTGATTGTGTTGACGAGTCCAGAGAGGCCGTGGGCTCATCCGCGATTAAGAGAGCTGGGCGGCACGCGATCGCCTGCGCGATCAGCACACGCTGCCGCTGGCCGCCGCTCAATTGATGGGGATAAGACGAATAGATTCGCTCTGATTCAGAGGAGAATACCTCGCCAAGCACGCTCACCGCTTTTTCGTGCCTCTTTCGGCGGTCCAATGTTTCGTGCGCGTTGAGGACGCGGGCCACCTGCTCGCCAACGCGGATCATCGGATGCAGCGCGATGGATGGCTCTTGAAAGATCAGGGAAATTCGCGCGCCGCGGACACTTTCCATTTCCCGTTCGGTTTGATCGCGAAGCTCCCGGCCATCAAATTTTATGTTTCCACGACGGACAATCCCACCGGATGGGAGCAGCCCCAACAATGCCAGCGCCAGGGTGCTTTTGCCGCACCCGGATTCACCCAAAATCCCGAGTATTTCTCCATGTTGAATATCAAACGAAATGCTGTCCAACGCAGGCCTTATATGACCTGACCTGTCGCCGTAATCCACGCATAAGTCACGAACTTCAAGAAGCGCAGGCATGAGAGGGCGGACGCAACCATTCAGGGCCGCATCCGCAATCATGTTTGAACATAGCCGCTACTCGTACAAGAGCACACAATCTGTGTGCGCCCGAACGGTAACCCGTTTCACCCCAGCTGCTACGTCGCACGATTCCGTTCCCGTCAGCTGAATAAGGACTGCTCAACACTGAGAATGGAAGGCCGCTGTGCCAAAAAAAGTTCCTGAAACTTACCAGCCGTTCAACACTTGACCCAGTCTGTGATTTTTAACTTAGATCGGCAACTGATAGATATATTGCGCGTTTAAAGTGTGTTAACGGTCATTTCCGAAATCGAATTTAGCCCAGAACTAGATTGGTCGAAAGCCCGCTGTTGAGATTCGTAAGCGGATCGTTGGTCTCAGGTCCGTCCACGATTTATCCGTTGGAAAGCGCGGGGAGTCCATTGAACTGCACGTTGCCATATCCGTTCGTGCCTCCGACAAAATCGTTCCCGCTGCCGGCCGTGTTAATGAGGGCGCCCGCGGAAAACTGTACCGGGTATGTGAGATCTCCGCCGAGGTTCGGGAGGTCTTGGTGCGCGGGAGTATTCAGATTCGTAGACGTGTTTGCGTTCCCCGGGTTAATGAGCGGTGGGGTACCGCCTAATTCGATGGCCTGATTGGATTGCGCGAGCTTGAGTGTGAAATTGATTGTTTGCTTTTGGCCCAAGCCTGGAGAAGCATTGTCATTCTGCGCCACTGCGAAGCCAGCCGCCTCCACTTTTACGGAGTATGTGCTCGGTTTGAGCCGTGGAAAGCTAAGCTGACCTGCGTCATCGGCCTTGGATATTATTCGTAGGCCCGCCATTTTCTCTCGCCTTCACGCTAATGCTATTTTCCGATAATCCGCACCGGTGGTTGTCTAGTCTTGACGCGGCACGATTCGTCCAGTAACGTCTCCTATCGGATTTGAACCACTCATATCGAGAGTCCACATGCGAATACTTTTTGTAGCCTCCGAAGGATTGCCATTTTCCAAAACCGGCGGACTCGCTGATGTGGTCGAGGCCCTGCCCAAGGCTCTGGTTGAAGCCGGACACGAAGTGGCTGTCGTGTTGCCGCGCTATCGCGGCACAAAAGCCACCACTGTTGTGGTCCCGAGTATGACCATCCCCGACGGGCGTGGCCTGCGTTTTCCTGCAATCTCCGACGGAACGATCCTCGCCGGGGTCCGATATTTTTTCGTGGATGATCCTGAATATTTCGACCGAGAACAACTCTACGGCGTAAAAGGCGTGGATTATCCCGATAACGCCTTGCGCTTTGGCGAATTCAGCCGCGCTGCTATCGAGATCGCCAAGAATGTTTGGCCCGCCGACGTCATCCATTGCCATGACTGGCAATCGGCGTTGGTGCCAGTGTTGCTGCGGACTCTTTACGCTGCAGACCCGCTTGTCAGTGGTCTCCCTGTGGTTTTCACGATCCACAACATGGGATACCACGGTTTGTTTTCGCGCGATACTCTGGCCGAACTCGGACTGCCGGAGAGCCTGTTTCGCATCGAGGCGATGGAATTCTTTGGCCACATTAATCTTTTGAAGGGCGGCCTGGTTTATTCCGATTACCTAACGACTGTAAGCCGCAAATACGCGCAGGAAATTCAAACCGAAGAATTTGGCCACGGCCTGGACGGTGTGGTGCGCGACCGCAGCTCCCGTTTGCGCGGCATCCTGAACGGCGTAGATTACAGCATCTGGAGCCCTGAGAATGATCCGCTGATTGCATGCCAGTATTCCGCCAAGGACCTCACCGGCAAGAAGGCTTGCAAAAAGGATTTGCTGGAGCAGTTCAAACTTGACGCCAATGATTTGCAACGGCCTCTCATCGGAATTGTTTCCAGGTTTGCCGCACAGAAGGGATTCGATTTAATCGAGGAAATAGCCGGCGAATTGGTCCGTGAAAACGTGTCCATCGTCGCCTTGGGCGCCGGCGAGCCGCGATACGAAGCGCTTTTCCGCGAGCTGGCCGGTAAGTATCCACGCCAGGTCGGTGTGAAGGTGGCCTACGACAACACGCTGGCCCACAAGATCGAGGCTGGCTCTGACATGTTCCTGATGCCCTCACGTTACGAACCGTGCGGGCTGAACCAGATTTACAGCCTGCGCTACGGCACCGTGCCCATTGTGCGCGCCACCGGCGGACTGGACGACACTATCGAGCCGTTTGATCCCGCAAGCGGGCGCGGCACGGGCTTCAAGTTTGAAAAATATGATGCAAAGGATTTGATGGCTTGCATACGCAAAGCGCTCACTTCCTTCAAGAGCGCACCGGTATGGCAGAGGTTGCAAGCGAACGGAATGGCCCGCGATTTCTCCTGGCGCGCGTCGGCTGGTGAGTACGCGCAGCTCTATGAGGCCGCCCGCAAGGCACGAATCCTTAATGTAGGCGTAACATCTAATTCCATGTAACAATAAGGCCCGGCCTGCGCGGCTGGACCAAGACGAAAGGGATTCAATGGCAGAGAACATTTCAAACGTAACCGACAGCTCTTTTCAGAGCGACGTGATCGAGGCGAGCAAGACCCAGCCCGTCATGGTCGATTTTTGGGCGGAATGGTGCAGGCCGTGCCACATGCTGGCGCCCACCGTCGGCGAACTCGCCGCCGAATACAGCGGGAAAATGAAAGTGATGAAGATGAACGTGGATGAGAATGTGAATACTCCCGGACAGTTCAACGTTCGCGGGATCCCCACGCTTTTGCTCTTCAAGGGCGGGCAGCTCGCCGAGCAAATCGTCGGCAATGTCCCCAAGGATCAGATCCAAAAAGCGCTTCAACGCCACCTGGGCTGATTTTCAATTCCGTGTTGCGCCGTTGCCGCTGGGCTAAGTCCGACCTCTCCATTCGTTACCACGATGAGGAATGGGGTGTGCCCCTGCATGACGACGGGAAGCTGTTTGAGTTTCTCATCCTCGAAGGACACCAGGCCGGGCTAAGCTGGGAAATTATTCTCCGCAAACGCGAGGCTTATCGCCTGGCATTTGACGGATTCGATCCCGCGGTCGTCGCTCGATATGATGCGCGCAAGATTCGCACGCTCTTGCGCAATGCGGGACTCGTGCGCAATCGCCTAAAGATGCGAGCCGCCGTGGAAAATGCATGCGCATTCCTGGCCGTTCAGAAAGAGTTTGGGTCCTTCGATCAATTCCTGTGGCAATTCGTCGGCGGCATGCCAAAAATTAATAGTCACAGATCGCATGGCAGCCTGCCCGCGCGAACGCCGCAATCCGATGCCTTGAGCAAAGAGCTCAAGCGCCGCGGCTTCCACTTCGTCGGCTCGACGATCTGCTATGCCATGATGCAGGCCGTTGGCATGGTCAACGATCACTGGGTTGGGTGCTTCCGTCATGCCCAGCTTTCCGGAAAATCTCGTAAAAAATAATTTGCCGGCTGTTCAGCTTGCGTTCATTTCCGGCGGCAGGTAGGATGAAATTGCGCGCTCTGTGCGGCCTCGCTTGACTTCCCGTTTTTATTTCAGCGGGCGGCGTGCGGCCTGAACGCGGTTGCGAAAGCGCAAAAATCATGAGTAGAGCAATCGTAATCGTTGGCGCCCAGTGGGGCGACGAAGGCAAAGGCAAGGTCGTGGACTATCTTGCCGCCTCCTTCGACTTTACCGCGCGTTTTGCCGGCGGACACAACGCCGGCCACACGGTTATCATCGGCGATCACCGCTTCGTATTGCAGCTCACCCCTTGCGGGATTTTGCGCCCCGGAAAACAAGCCGTGATTGGACCCGGCACGGTGGTAGATCCTGGAGCTTTGATTGCAGAGCTGGACATGCTTTCCGCCGGCGGAATTGAAATTACAGGCCGATTGCACGTCAGCAATCGCGCCCACCTGATTTTTCCCTACCATCGCCAATTGGACAAGGCCTCGGAAGCCGCTCGCGGTTCCGGAAAAATAGGCACCACTGCGCGAGGCATCGGCCCCGCATATGAAGATAAGATGACGCGCCAAGGAATGCGCGTCTGTGACCTGATGGACGCGGACGTTTTCCGCTCCAAGCTGGAGCGAATCATCGCCGCAAAGAATACCATCTGTCGCGCGGCCTACGGAGTGGACTTGGAGAGCGCCGGATTATTGGAAGAGTCATTGCGGCAAGCGGGGCGGATTCGTCCGCTGGTAACCGATACCGCTGAGTTTTTGAATCACGCCCTCGACGAGAAAGGTTCCGTCTTGTTCGAGGGGGCTCAGGGAACCATGCTGGATATTGACCATGGCACCTATCCTTTCGTGACTTCATCAAGCGCCACAGCGGGCGGAGCGTGCACCGGCTCCGGTGTGGCGCCGACTCGCATTACAGGAGTGGTAGGAGTTACGAAGGCTTATACGACACGGGTGGGCAGCGGGCCATTTCCCACGGAAATGCCCGACCTTGAAGCGAAGGAAGTCCGCGATCGGGGAAATGAATATGGAGCAGTCACCGGCCGCCCGAGACGGTGCGGCTGGCTCGATTTGGTCATGCTCCGATACGCTGTGATGATTAACGGCATCAAATCGCTGGTGGTCACAAAGCTCGACGTATTCGATACACAGCGGGATATACAGGTTTGCACCGGTTACCGCTATAAAGGAACTCTGGTCCGCGAAATGCCCGCCGAAGTCGGGCAATATGCGGCCATTGAGCCGGTCTATCGCTCCGTTCCGGGTTGGCAAAGCCCGACTTTTGGCCTTCGTGACGGCGACAAACTCCCGGCCGCGGCGCGCGATTATCTCGCATTCATTTCAGACCAACTCGGCGTGGAAGTAGGCATGATTTCCACCGGCCCAGAGCGCGACGCTACCATCATCAACCGCGATTCGCAGCTCCATCGCTGGCTGCAATCCTGACATCTCAACATACCGATGCTGTCTTTCACTGATGCCCGCCGAAAAGTCATAGAGGTTGTAAGAGGCCTCTCTCGCAATCCTGTCAGCCAATCTGTTGCCCTGAACGCGGCGCTGGGCCGGATTCTTGCCGAGCCCGTCATCGCGGACCGGGACTATCCGCCCTTCGATCGCGCCACACGCGATGGGTACGCTGCGCGCGCGGCGGATTTAAAAGAACCTGGTGCATCGCTCGCACTCGTGGGGGAAATCCGCGCCGGGCAAGGATATGCGGGGAAAGTCGGGCCCGGGCAATGCGTGCAGATTATGACCGGCGCGGCCGTACCCGAGCGTACGGACGCAGTGGTGATGATTGAGCACACTCGCATCGAGGATTCATCCGGACAGACTCGAATCATCTTTGAGCGTGAGGCACAGGCGGGGCAAAACATTGTGCCGCGCGGGAAGGAAGCGCGCGCGGGGCAGACTTTATTGGAAGTGGGTGCGCGGTTGGGTTATGTCGAGCTTTCGCTCGCCGCTCAGGTCGGATGCACACGGCCCGAAGTTTGGGTACGGCCGCGCGTGGCGATCCTCTCCACGGGCGACGAGATCGTTGACGCGGATAAGGCCGCGGGACCGCTGCAGGTTCGTAACGGGAATAGCTTTTCGTTGGCGGCGCAGGTTGAATCGGCGGGGGGTGAACCAGTACTACAAGGGAATGCTCCTGACATCGCCAAGGAACTACTTGGGAAAATCAAGCAGGGTTTGAATTGTAACGCGTTAATTATTTCCGGCGGCGTATCGGCGGGGAAATATGATTTGGTGGAACAGGTGCTTGCCGATTTGGGGACACAGTTTTTTTTCGATGGAGTAGCGATTCGCCCCGGCCGTCCCGCGGTTTTCGGGCAATGTGGCGGCGTGCCGATATTCGGTTTGCCGGGGAACCCGGTTTCGACCATGATTACCTTTGAACTTTTCGTGTTACCCGCACTGGATATTTTGTGCGGTTCTGCGCCGCGGCCTTTGCCATTGCTCCGCGCCAAACTTGGATCGCCGTTGCGAGAAAAGCCGGACTTGGCGCATTTCCTGCCGGCGCGACTGGAGTGGACGGCTGGAGAGCCAGTTGTGAATCCCGTGCGCTGGCAAGGGTCAGGGGATGTTGTCGCGCTGGCTTCAACGAATTGTTTCCTGGTTGTAAGGGAAGAAAAGCTAAATTGGGAATCAGGGGAGTGGATTGATGTTTTACCCCGGCGCGGGGCGCTGTAGGATTCTGGAATAAACTGAAAGACTAATTAGGGACCAATGGCGCGATTGACTCATTACCGGAAGTGCGGGGAAGTGGCCATGGTGGATGTGACCGCCAAGGCTGTCACGTCGCGTGTCGCTGTAGCGCGCGGATTCATCACCATCGCGCAGCCGGCACTGTCCAAAATCCGTCGGATGGAAACGCCCAAGGGAAATCCCCTGGAAATAGCCCGCATCGCCGGTATCGCCGCGGCCAAGCGCACGTCGGAGTGGATACCTCTTTGTCACCCGCTGCCACTCACTCACATTGATGTGACCACCCGGCTGTGCCAAAATGGCGTGGAGATAGCCTCGCGCGCCACTGCTCACGCGCAAACTGGAGTCGAAATGGAGGCGCTGGTTGCCGTTTCCGCCGCCGCGCTGACCATTTACGACATGTGCAAGGCGCTCGACAAAGGGATGGAGATTTCCGGCATTTACCTGGTGGAGAAACGGGGAGGCAAGAGCGGGGATTATTTGCGTTCAGCCGGGAGTTCAGGGAAAGTATTGAAAAAAGCGTCCGCGAGGCGCGGGAAATAAGTCAACTTGAGTGCCGCGAAGACAATTCGGGTGATGGTCGTGGACGATAATCCATTGGTGCGCGCGATTCTCGTGGATGGATTGACGCCATTGGGAGAAATTATTCCCGCAGCCGACGGCGCGGACGCATTGCTGAAGGCGGTTGACTCACCCCCTGACCTGATCCTCACCGATTACCGGATGCCCGGACTCGATGGGCGTCAGCTTTGCGAAAAGCTTCGGGGCCGTCCGCAAACGCGAAACATCCCTTTTTTATTCATGGCCAGTAAGGGCGACATCGAAGAAAAGTTGCGGCCGCTGGTAGACGGCGTGGAGGATTTCATCCCCAAGCCGTTTTTCATTAAGGATCTTGCGAGGCGCGTCAAAGTTGTCGTGGACCGCATGCGCCTGGAAAAAATGCAGAAGCAGGCGGCGCGCCCGGGGGTGATTCAGGGGCGTCTTGAAGAATTGAACATCGCCGATCTGATGCAGTCTTTGGAAATGGGGCAGAAATCCTGCCAGCTTACCGTGCGCCACGGTTCGGAACAGTGCGATATGTTTTTCACCTCTGGTCAATGCAAGCACGCACGGCTGGGAGAGCTGAGCGGTGAGGAAGCCGTCTACCCGGTGGTCACCTGGACGGAAGGCGAATTCGAGATCGACTTCACCTCCACAACGGAAACGGCCACGATCACTCGTGGCACAACCGGCTTGCTAATGGAAGCGATGCGACTGATGGATGAAGCAAACAGCCGTGTCCAGAGCTGAGCGGCGTTCATGCGCTCTTCGATGATTTCAATTCCCACATTCTTAGCTTTCGCTAATCACATCCGGTATTTTCCTGTATGCGCGTAGCGATCCTGACCGTTAGCGACACCGCCTCGCGCGGCGAGCGCCCTGACCGCAGCGGGCCCGCCGTCCAGGAGCGCTGCGTCAAACTTGGTTGGAAGGTTGTCAGCGAAGGGATATTTCCCGATGACCGCGCGAAGTTGAGCGATGGTCTGGCTCGTCTGGCAGATGCCGGCAATGTGGACGCGATTTTGACTACCGGTGGAACGGGGCTCGGTCCGCGTGATGTTACGCCAGAGGCCACCAAGGAAATATGCCAGCGACTCGTGCCCGGGCTCTCCGAGTTGATGCGCGAGCGCGGCCGCCAGTCCACGCCTCGTGCAGTTCTCTCTCGCGCAGTTGTAGGTATTCGTGGCAGCGTCTTAATTGTCAATTTACCCGGCAGCCCAAAGGGGGCGGTGGAGTCGCTTGGTGCCTTGGCCGATTTGCTGCCCCATGCTGTTGAAGTCCTCCGCGGCGCGCGTCACGATTGAATCGATTCCTTCTTCCTCCCTATTTTTCCTGATTCACAGAATCGAGCCTCGATACCTGTACCTTCGTACAGGTGAGTAATCAACTTGGCGCATTTCACTTTTCGTACTCTGGAAGCCCGCGAGATTGAAATGCATCATCCGTTATCAGTGCCTTTCTGAAACGTGTGTATTCCGGGTGGCGCAGCCGAACTCGCATCATCCGCGAGCGAGTCGAGTGGAGAAGAACTAAGCCATGCTATTCCCAATAGGACATGAGGATCTGCGCGGCCGGCGATGGCCGGTCGTAACGATCGTCATCATTGCCCTGAACGTCGTGATCTTCCTCGGCACGCATTGGAAAATGGACGAGGAAGCTTCGCGGCTTGCCGAAATCAAGGTCAACACCTTACTTGTCGCGGCCGCCCATCCCGACGTTCAACTCACTCATTCCCAGCAACGGATCGTTGATGTTGTGCGCAGCCAAAATCCGGCACTCTTCGATGAGATTAAGAACGAAAAACCGGAGAATTCCTTCGACGAAGAGCAAAGGTCCGAGGACACGGAACAGGCTCAGATTGTGGCCGCGGATCTTGGCAAGCAGTTAGACGGGATGGAGAAGGACTCGATCACAGAAAACTATACCTACATTCCCTATAAGGCCAGTGCGATCAGTTTAATCACCGCGAACTTCCTTCATGCGGGCTGGTTGCACTTGATTGGCAACATGTGGTTCCTTTGGTTGGCTGGAACCGTGCTGGAGGACGCATGGGGACGGCCAATCTATGCCGTGTTTTACATGATCGCTGGAGTTGTCGCGTTACTGGTCCAGGGCGCAGCGACGCCGCACATGATTGGCGGAATCTTGGGTGCTTCAGGAGCGATTGCCGGAGCGATGGGCGCATTCCTGGTGCGATTCCCCAAAACCAAGATCAGGTTTCTCTTCGCTGTGTTCCTTGGCTTCCGATTCCTTCGTTGGAAATTCCTCGCGCCCGCTTATGCGATGCTGCCGCTCTGGCTCGGAGGACAAGTTTTGTCGGCATTTGTTCCGGGAATGGGCGGCGTTGCCTACTGGGCGCACATTGGCGGATTTGGATTTGGGATGATCGTCGCGGTGGCCCTGAAATATAGCGGCGCGGAACACAGAGTGAACCAGGCCATTGAGGACAAGGTGAGCTGGTCGGCGGATCCCCGGATTGAAAAAGCGAGTGATGCGATTGAACAAAACCAAGTTGATGCCGCGATTGGATTGCTGAAGAGTTTGGTCGCGGAGCAGCCAGAATCACACGAAGCTCACGACCTGCTGATGCAGGCATACATGCGAAAGCAGGATTCGGTTTCGGCACAAGCGGAAGCCGCGGCGCTGTGCAAGATCAATCTGAAGGCCCGAGAAATGGATTTGGCGCTCGGAAATTACGAAGCTTACTGCAATTTGGGTGGCGCGAAATTTCCTACCACGGAGTGGATGGCGCTGTGCCGCCATCTGGAAGGGAAGCAGATATGGCAACGCGCCGCTCTGGAATATGAAAAAATCGCCGCTGCCTATAAAGGTGAGAAACCTTCCATTTATGCGCTGATCTCCGCGGGCCGAATTAATTTGAAGCAACTTGGAAATACCACGGAGGCCGCCCGGCTGTATCGCGAAGTGAAGGATTCGCCAGTCCCACATCATGAATGGGAAGACGCAATTCGCAAAGGATTGGCCGAATGCGGAGCGGATGTTCCCGCGCCGGCTGCGAACGGAGCTGTACCAACTGCGATGGCCTCGAAGCCGGCCACGCCATCGACAACAGGGGCAGGCACTGTAAATGCGACAAACGCGATACTGAATTCAAGCGCGGTAGATATACGCGCGCTCGTTGATAAATAGCTTTCGATCCAATTGAGAATTGCATCGGGGCTAAAGTTTGGCAGGTTTGATTCACGTACCCCGGGGCTGAAGTTCCAATCCTCCCAAAACAATTCTCAAATTAACTTTACTTTATTGCGACGGCCAAGGTGTCGTGGTGCAGGAGAATAAACCTGCGCAAATAGGGGCCGATATCACTGGCGGATGCAAACCCCGCGGACTTTGCAGCGGTGGCTTGCGCTTCCGGAGTCACATCGGAGCTTGCGGCGTAGTGCTTCAAGTCGCGAAACACACCGATCGTAAACAAATCCCACGCAGCGCCCTGATCCCGGACAAAGATGAAATTTGTAGGCTGGCCCATTGCAGCGGAGTAAGCATTTTCCATCTCGCGTTCGTGGTAGAGATCGGCTCGGAGGCCGGGCGCCGATTGAAACATTTCTACGTGGAAGAATCCGCCTTCGGCGAACGCTTTGCGCAAGATTTCTAGCGGGGGGCCGTAAACGAAAATGTCTTCTTCCCATTCGATGTCGTCACGCAATTTCGCCGGCAAGGAGGAGCTTCGCGTGGCCTTTTCGCGGGCGGCGATGCGGTCGACACTGTAGAAGTCCGCGTAGCTCTTCAAAGGAACCAGGCGAAGCAGATCCCAGCGGTCGCCCTGGCTGTGGCGCATCCAAAGAGCGGGCTCGTCACCTGCCTGCTGGTCGAGAGCGCCTTTCTGTTTGTAAAGGTCAATCACCTCAACAAGTTTCCCTGGCGCTGCCTGGATCAACTCGGTGCGATAGAGATAGGCTGGTTGTTGGGCGGTGACCGAGAAGGGAGCCAACGCGAGGACGCCAAGCGCGATTGGCAGTCGTGTTTTCTTGATTGTTGTCATCATCGTGATTCTCATGATTCCTCCAGAGCCGGGAGGAGAATATAACATTTAGGGTGCCTCGATACCGATGCGGCGCAGCAGAGCGGGTTGAAAACCAACAGTTGAGATTCAAAATTCAAAGCTCTCCGATCTGCGCGGTATGGGGCGGATTGAAATGGCGGCCGCGATAAAAGTTAGGCGCGCGTCAGCCAAGAATATTGCGCGGCACTGAGGGGCACGACGGAAAGTCTGCCCATGAGAAGCAACGGAGAAGTGGCGAACAATTTATTCGCCTTGATTTCACCGAGGGACACAGGTTTGGTTAAAGCGTTTCCGGCCCGGATCTCAACTTTAGGATTCTTGGGATCGGAGGCATCTACGGAAACGGCGGTCGCGGTTCCTACCGCAGATTTGCGGTCGCCGGTTTCATAGATGATGATTTGCGCCCCGGATTTCATTTCACGGAGATTCTTCACTGCTGTGGGATTGGTGATGCCGTCCCAGACCGTAGTTTTGTCACGAAGGAGATCAGCGAAGGAATATTCCGAGGGCTCAGTCTTCAACAGATAATGGCCGGACATGAGCATCAATCTACGCCGGATTCCTGCCTTAGGACAACTCGCAAGGGGGGCTGAGCTACACGAGGCGAAGACAACGGCTAAAGCCTCGAGTTTCAGAAAATAAAAGGGGCGGAGGCTTTTGGCCTCCGCCCCGCACATCCCGGTAGGGGAATGTGTTACCTACTACAGGGGAGAATTCGTCACGGTCGCGGTTGCGGTGTTGTTGACTCGAATCACGCCTGAGGCGTCGGTGAAGAAGTGTCGCACGCCGGTTTGGTTCGCGGCGATGGGGTCGGCATTAACCGTGTAGGTGTAATTGGAATTGCCCGCGGCGTACGTAAAGGTGTAGCCATTTTTGGTGGAAGTGTTGACTCCGCCGGCAGGAGCGAGCACCTGGTCCAATAAGTCGGCATCCGTACTTGTCGGCGTGGCGCCATTGGACGGCCCGAGATATGAGAGCTTGGCGGCGTAGACGCCGAAGGTCGTGTTGTAGGTAATGTTGGCGGTGTTCATGGTCCGCAGAGAACTGACCGCCGAAGCTTCGTTGGCCGAAACTCTTGCACGCAACAGGTTTGGAATTGCGATGGCCGAGATAATCAGGATTATGGCCACAACGATCAGGAGTTCGATGAGTGAGAAACCTTTTTGATTGCTGCGCATCTTAAATTTCCTCCGACTGAGATTTTGAATCCTTGCCTACCCGCCGAGCCTACTAAGCTTCTTCCTGCTTGCTAGGTCTTCTCTTGGTCTGCACAACTAGTAAAAGCAAGCGGCGAGCCAAACTGCCATTCCTATAAAGTCTTATATATCAGCGACATACAAGATGGCTCGGATAGGTCAATTTGACGGGTGTACGCGACGAACACAGCGGGGTAGTGAGAGCGTACAGTAGGCAGGCGTAGAGGTATCGGGGAAGTGGCAAACTGCAGTATTGCAGCAGACAGCTAACAATTAGGAAGAATTGGCGGATTTGGGCTGCCCGGAGAGGCCGTCCGTGCCTGAAAGATCAACCCTTTTCGCGTGTATCTGAGGAAACCACTTCCGCGTGGGGTTCTTCGCTCGCGGCATCTACCGCGGGCTTGTCCTGCGGGGTGCGCCGGAGTACTTCATAAAGGTGCGTGCGGCTGATACCTAGTATCTCTGCAGCGCGAACTTTGTTGCCTTCGGTAAACTCAAGCACGTGTTTGGCGTGCTGAGTTTCCATCTGCTCCATGGAAAGCATGTCTTGCGGTTCGGGCTCTGGCGCGGCTTGCTCACGAAATCTGTCCGGCAGGTCACGGATATCAATCACATCGGATTCGACCATCATCCCCGCGTGCCCGATCACGCTTTCCAATTCGCGGATATTTCCCGGCCAGGGATAACGCGCCAGCAAGGTTTGGGCGCGACGCGTTAGTCCAGAGAGTGGTTTGTTGTATTGGTCGGCGAAGATCTTCACAAAATGGCGCTCCAATAAAAGCAAATCTTCGGGGCGTTCCGCCAGTGAAGGGACTTTGAGCTCGACGGGACAGAGGCGGAAATAGAGGTCTTCGCGAAAGGTGCCCCTCTTGACCATGTCGGGCAAATGCCGGTTGGTTGCAGCGACGACGCGGACGTCCACCTTGCGCGGTGTTGGAGACCCTACTCGCTGAAACTCCTGGTTCTGCAGTACGCGGAGGAGCTTTGCTTGAATTGCGAGAGGCAACTCCCCGGCTTCATCCAACAAAACAGTTCCACCATTAGCGTGCTCGAACAACCCGGCCTTGTCTTTGTCGGCGCCCGTGAAGGCCCCTTTGACATGGCCAAACAGCTCGCTTTCCGCGAGAGTTTCTGAAATGGAAGAACAATTGAAAGGCACGTAAGGCCCTTTGGCGACCGGGCTCAATTGGTGGAGCGCTTTGGAGACAAGTTCCTTGCCCGAGCCGGTGGGTCCGGTGACGAGCACCGTCCGGAAATGAGGAGCGATGCGACGAATCTTCGAGAAAAGCTCCAACATCAGAGGGCTGCGACCGATCATTCCCTCGAACTCGTAGTTCTCCAACAATTCATTCAGGAGGCTAGAGCCGCGGTTGCGACGCCTGGCGTCCTCGGCGAGCTGGGCGATGCGTTGGCGCAGTTTTTCATTGGAAAAAGGCTTTGGGAAATAATCGGTTGCGCCCTTTTGCACCGCCTCAACCGCGGATTCGGTCGAATAGAAACCGGTCATCAGGATCACGTCAATTCCGGGATCGAAATCGAGGATTCTTTCGAGCATTTCCATGCCCTCGACGCCGGGCATCACCAAATCCAGCAGGACAATTTCCGGTCTCAACTTCTTGACCAGTTCCATGCCCGACTGGGGATCGGAAGCTCCATGAATCTCCAGCTCTTCCTTGGCCAGAATAAACTTGATGAGCTTCAAGTTTTGTGGATCATCATCAATGACCGCGAGG
>Ga0209167_10000617_pt1 | contig 24555 bp, 12 predicted proteins | sample Coa_R1_9_FD_187154 | JGI IMG/M metagenome (GOLD analysis project Ga0209167, IMG submission 187154) | Surface soil microbial communities from Centralia Pennsylvania, which are recovering from an underground coalmine fire - Coalmine... | ecosystem: Environmental > Terrestrial > Soil >...
GTGACCGGGTCCGGTTTGGGGTGCGGGCCGGGCTGCACCGTGCGCTGACGGAGCTGGCCCGGCGGCACCAGGTGACGGTGTTCATGGTGGTGCAGGCGGCGGTGGCCGTGTTGCTGACCAGGCTGGGAGCCGGGACGGATCTTCCGCTGGGGACACCGGTGGCGGGCCGGGACGATGAGGCGCTGGACGACCTGGTCGGGTTCTTCGTGAACACGCTGGTGCTGCGGACCGACACGTCCGGCGATCCGGGTTTTGACGAGCTGCTGGCGCGGGTGCGGGGAGTGGATCTGCCCGCGTTCGGGCATCAGGACCTGCCGTTCGAGCGGCTGGTGGAAGTGCTGAACCCGGCCCGGTCGCCGGCCCGCAACCCGCTGTTCCAGGTCATGGTCATGACGCGGGAGACCTCCGGCGTGCCGCTTGCGCTGCCCGGTCTGACTTGCTCGGCCGAGCCGGTAGAGCTCCCGGTCGCCAAGTTCGACCTCACCTTTGACCTGGCCGGGACGTGGGCGCCCGATGGTTCCCCGGGCGGTATGGCCGGGCAGGTGGAGTTCGCGGTGGACGTGTTCGACCGGGCCACCGCCGAGTCCGTCGCCGCCCGGCTGGTCCGCGTGCTGGAAGCCGTGGCAGCCGATCCGGCGGCGCGGATCAGCCAGGTGGACGTGTTCGCACCGGGGGAGCGGCACCGGGTTCTCGAGCAGTGGAACGACACCGCGATGGCGGTCGCGCCGCTGACGTTCGCCGGCCTGTTCGAGGCGCAGGCAGCCCGGACCCCGGGTGCGACGGCGGTGGCCTCGGCGGCCGGGGAGCTGACCTACGCACAGCTCAGCGAACGCGCGAACAAGCTGGCCCATCACCTGGCCGGCCTGGGCGCCGGGCCGGAACGTGTGGTCGGGCTGGCACTGCCCAAGGGCGAGCCGGTGGTCGTGGCGCTGCTGGCGGTGATGAAGACCGGCGCGGCCTACCTGCCCATCGACCCGGAGTTGCCGCCCGCGCGGATCAGGCTCATGCTGGCCGACGCGGCGCCGGTACTGGTGGTGACCGACCGGGCAACCTCCGCGGTCCTGCCCGATGGTGGCCCGCCGCGGCTGCTGGCCGATGACCCGGCTGTGGCAGCGGCCGTGGCGGCCCGGCCTGGCCGGGATCTGGCCGACGCGGACCGGACGGCCCCGCTGCGGCCGGCGCATCCGGCCTACGTCATCTACACCTCGGGCTCCACCGGCACCCCCAAAGGTGTCGTCGTCACCCACACCGGCCTGGCCAGCCTCGCGAGTGCGGCGCGGCAGCGGTTCCGGGTCGGGCCGGCCAGCAGGGTGGGGCAGCTGACGACGCTGAACTTCGACCCAGCGGTGCTGGCACTGCTGATGGCCTGGCCGGCCGGGGCCTGCCTGGCAGTGCCCCGGCATGGGCGGCTGGCCGGCCAGGAAATGGCCGGCGTGCTGGCCGAACTGCGGATCACGCACGCGCCCACGACACCTGCGGCGCTCGCGGGGGTGCCAGCCGGCTCCCTGCCGGGGGTGGAGTGCCTGATGGTGGGGGGTGAAGCATGCCCGGCCGAGCTGGCGGCCACGTGGTCGGCCGGCCGGCAGATGATCAACATCTATGGGCCGGCCGAGGCGACGGTGGCCACGACGTGGGCCACGCTGCGGCCGGCCAGCGGCGGCGCGGCGCCCCCGATCGGCGGACCTATCGCCAATGCACGGGTGTTCGTGCTCGATGAGTGGCTGAGCCCGGTGCCACCCGGCGTCGCGGGCGAGCTGTATGTCGCCGGGCCGGGACTGGCACGCGGCTATCTGGGCCGGGCTGCCCTGACGGCGGGACGGTTCGTGGCCTGCCCGTTCGGCCCGGCCGGGGCGAGGATGTACCGGACCGGCGACCTGGTGCGCTGGCGGGCCGACGGGCAGCTCGACTTCCTGGGCCGCACCGATGATCAGGTGAAGCTGCGGGGCTTCCGGGTGGAGCCGGGGGAGATCGCGGCGGTGCTGAGGCAGGCGCCGGGAGTGGGCCAGGCGGCGGTGGTGGTGCGGGAGGACCGGCCGGGGGACAAGCGGCTGGGGGGATATGTGGCTCCCGCGGGACTGGATGGCGGCCGGCTGCGGCGGTGGGTGGCCGGGCGGTTGCCGGATTACATGGTGCCAGCCGCGGTGGTGGTGCTGGCCGGGCTGCCGCTGACGGTGAACGGGAAGCTGGACCGGGCCGCGCTGCCGGTGCCGGACTACGGGGCGGGTGCGGCCGGGGAGTACGTGGCGCCGCGGACCCCGCAGCAGGAGATCCTGGCCCTGTTGTTCGCCGAGGTGCTCGGGGTGGACAGGGTTGGGGTGGACGACAGCTTCTTTGAGCTCGGCGGCCATTCGCTGCTGGCGACCCGCCTGGTCAGCCGGATACGGGCGGTGCTGGGCGCAGAACTCGGCATCCGGTCGCTGTTCGAGGCGCCGACGGTAACCGGCCTGGCCGGGGTGGTGGCGGGCGCCGGGCAGGCCCGCCGGCCGCTGGCCGCCGGGTCGCGCCCTGACCGGGTCCCGTTGTCGTTCGCGCAGTTGCGGTTGTGGTTCCTGAACCGGCTGGAGGGCGGGGCGGGTGCGTACAACATTCCGGTGGCGGTGCGGTTGTGCGGGGCGGTGGACCGGGTGGCGCTGGAATTGGCGGTGCGGGATGTGGTGGGCCGTCATGAGAGTTTGCGGACGGTATTTCCCGAGGCTGATGGCGTGCCGTGGCAACGGGTGCTGACGGGTGGGGCGGGGGTGGAGGTGGTGGAGGCCGGCGATGAGGCGGAGCTTGCGGCGGCGGTGACGGAGGCGGCGGCGCACGGATTCGACCTGACGGTGGAGCCGCCGCTGCGGGTGAAGCTGTTCGCGTTGTCCCCGGCTGAGCATGTGCTGCTGCTGGTGGTGCATCACATCGCGGCGGATGGCTGGTCGATGCGGCCGCTCGGGCGGGATCTGGCGGCGGCGTATCGGGCACGGTGCGGCGGCGCGGCGCCGGAATGGGATGCGTTGCCGGTGCAGTATGCGGATTACGCGTTGTGGCAGCGGGATCTGCTGGGCGATGAGTCTGACCCGGAAAGCTTGATCGCCGGCCAGCTTGGATTCTGGGCGAAGGAACTGGCGGGGGTGCCGGAGGAACTGGCGCTGCCATCGGACCGGCCCCGGCCGGCGGTGGCGTCCTACCGGGGCGGGCGGGTGCGGTTTGCGGTGCCTGCCTGGCTGCACGGGGGACTGGTGGAGCTGGCGCGGGGATGCCGGGTGACGGTTTTCATGGCGGTGCAGGCGGCGGTGGGGGTGTTGCTGACGCGGTTGGGTGCGGGGTGTGATCTTCCGCTGGGATCTCCGGTGGCGGGACGGGGGGATGAGGCGCTCGAGGACCTGGTCGGCTTTTTCGTGAACACGCTGGTGCTGCGGACCGATACGTCGGGGGATCCGGGGTTCGCCGGGCTGCTGGAGCGGGTGCGCGGGGTTGACCTGGCGGCGTTCGCGCATCAGGATCTGCCGTTCGAGCGGCTGGTGGAGGTGCTGAACCCGGGCCGGTCGCTGGCCCGCAACCCCCTGTTCCAGGTGATGGTCTCGGTCAGCGAGGCGCATGGCATGGTCCTGCGGCTGCCCGGCCCACGGTGCGCGCCGGAACCGCTCGATCCCGGCATTGCGAAGTTCGACCTGTCATTCGACCTGGTGGAGACGCGAACGGCCGGTGGCGCACCGGACGGGATGGCCGGTGAGCTGGAATTCGCCGCGGACCTGTTCGACCGGGGCACGGCCGAGTCGATCGCCGCCCGGCTGGTCCGGGTCCTCGAGGCGGTGGTCGCCGATCCGGCAGTGCGGGTCAGCCAGGTGGACATCTTCGCGCCCGGAGAGCGGCAACGGGTCCTGGAGGGGTGGAACGACACGGCGCCGGCCGTCCCGCCGCGGACGTTCCCGGAAGTGTTCGAGGCGCAGGCGGCGCAGGTCCCGGGGGTGGTGGCGCTGGCCTGGGCGGCCGGAGAGCTGACCTATGCGCAGCTCAACGAGCGGGCGAACCGGCTGGCCCATCATCTGGTCCGGCTTGGCGCGGGACCGGAGCAGGTGGTGGCGCTGGCGCTGCCCAAGGGCGCGCCCGCGATCGTGGCGCTGCTGGCTGTGGCCAAGACCGGTGCCGCTTACCTGCCCATCGACACCCGGCTCCCGGCCGCCCGGATCGCAGCTGTGCTGACCGACGTCGCACCGGTCCTGGTCGTGACCGACATGGCAACCTCCGCGCTGCTGCCCGGCGCGCGGCCGGCCCGGGTGCTGGCCGATGACCCGGCGACGGTGGCGGCCCTGGCGGCCTGCCCCAGCCGGAACCTGACCGACGCGGACCGGGCGGCCCCGCTGCGGCCGGCCCATCCGGCGTATGTCATCCACACCTCGGGCTCGACCGGCACCCCCAAGGGTGTGGTCGTCACCCACACCGGCCTGGCCAGCCTGCTGTCCAGCCAGCTCGCCGTGTCCCAGGTGACCAGGGACGCACGGATCCTGCAGCTCGCCTCGCTCAGCTTCGATGTCGCGACCGAGGATCTGCTCACCGCGTTCGGGGCGGGAGCCACCCTGGTGCTGCCGCCGCCCGGCGTGCTGGCGGGCGGCGAACTGGCCGACTGCCTCCACGGACACTCCATCACCCACCTCGAGATCTCGCCCTCGGTGCTGGCCAGCCTGCCGCCGCATCCGCTGCCCAGCCTGCGCGTGCTGAACGCCGGCGCCGAAGCCTGCCCGGCCGCACTGGTGAACCAATGGTCGCCCGGCCGGATCATGCTCAACTCCTACGGCCCGACCGAGACGACCATCACCTGCCTGATCAGCGAGCCGCTGACGGGTGGCTCGACGGCGGATCCGCCGATCGGGCGGCCGGTCGCGGGCGGCAGGGCCTACGTGCTCGACGGCCGGCTGCAGGCGGTGCCGCCGGGGGTGGTGGGCGAGCTGTATCTGGCCGGGCCGGGGCTTGCCCGGGGATATCTGGGCCGGGCTGCCCTGACGGCGGGACGGTTCGTGGCCTGCCCGTTCGGCCCGGCCGGGGAGCGGATGTACCGGACCGGCGACCTGGCCCGCTGGCGAGCCGGCGGGCAGCTCGAATTCGCCGGGCGGGCCGACGACCAGGTGAAGATACGCGGCTTCCGCATCGAGCTGGGCGAGGTGGAGGCGGTGCTGGCCCGGGCGCCCGGGGTGGGCCGGGCCGTGGTGGTGGTCCGGGAGGACCGGCCGGGGGACAAGCGGCTGGCCGGCTACGTGACCCCCGAGGCCGGCGCCCCGCCCCCGGATGGCGCGGCGCTGCGCGCGGAGGTGGGCAGGCTGCTGCCGGATTACATGGTCCCCTCGGCCGTGCTAGTGCTGCCGGCCTTCCCGCTGACCGTCAGCGGGAAGCTGGACCGCGCGGCGCTGCCCGTCCCGGACTACGCGGCCCCGGACTTCACCCCACCGCGAACCGCCGTGGAGCAGGCGATCGCCGGCATCTGGAGCCGGGTGCTCGGCATCGGCCGGATTGGCGTGCACGACAGCTTCTTCGATCTGGGCGGCCATTCGCTGCTCGCCACACGGGTGACCGGTGAGCTGCGGAAGGCCTTCGACGGTGCCGCCCGGCCGGTCAGCGTCATGGACATGTTCACCCACCCCACGGTGGCCGGGCTCGCGGCGCTGCTCGCCGCCGGGCACGGCGAGCCGGCCGGGCGCCGGTTGCTGTACGAGCTCACACCGCCGGTCACCAGCGGGGAACGGACGCTCTCCCTGGTGTGCGCTCCCTACGGCGGCGCCAGCGCCAGCGTGTTTCAGCCGTTGGCCAAGAACCTGCCGGCCGGTTGCTCGCTGTACGCGATCGAGGTTCCCGGCCACGACGCCGCGGTCGGCGGCGGGCACCTGCCGGTCGACCAGGTGGCCGAGCGGTGTGTCGCCGAAATACTCGAGCAGGTCCACGGGCGGCTGGTGCTCTATGGTCATTGCGGTCCCGGCGGCGCGCTCGCGGTATCCATCGCGCAGCGCCTCGAAGCCGCTGGGCGGCCGGTCGACGCCCTCTACCTGGGCGCCGTCTTCCCGTACGCGCAGCCGTCCGGCCGGATACTTGGCCCGCTGAGCCGCCTGCTCGACTCCGAACGGCTGCACAGCGACCGTAGCAACGCGAACTGGCTGCTGGGCATGGGCGGTGACATCGCTGACCTGCAGCCGGACCAGCGCCGTTTCATGATCCGCGCCATGCGCAGGGACGCCCGGCTCGCGCTGTCCTACTTCACCCGCCTGCTGGCCACCGGGACCCGCAGGCTGCGAGCACCGGTGATATCCGTGGTCGGCAGCCGGGATCCGGGAACCGACTACTATCAGGAACGCTTCCTGGAGTGGGGTTTCCTGTCCAACTCGGTCTCCGCCGTGGTGCTGGACGAGGCAGGCCACTTCTTCACCGGCCACCGCGCTGCCGAACTGGCCGAGATCGTGACCCAGGTCCACCAGGCGATCCCGGCGGGACAGACCGCCGCTCTCACCCGGAGCGGGCGTGGGCCGGGCGCGACCTGGTGGCTGCATGACAGCGTCACGGTCGCGGACGGGCCGGGCACCGAACCCGGTACGGCCGTTCATCCCGGCGTTACCGCCGGGCCGGGGACACACCCCGGTCATCGCCCCCCTGGGATGCGGCGGTTCGTCGCGGTCGCGCTCGGCCAGCTGGTGTCGATCACCGGATCGACCCTGACCGGGTTCGCACTGCCGGTATGGATCTACCTGCATACCGGCTCGCTGCAAAGGTTCGGGTTGCTCGCGGCCATCGGCGTCCTGCCTGGCCTGCTGCTCGGGCCGCTCGCCGGAGCCGTGGCCGACCGCAGCGGCCGGCGGCAGATCATGATCGCGAGCGGCCTCGCGGCTGGAGCCGCCGAGGTCGTGCTGCTCGTGCTGTCCTGGATCAGCGGGCTCCAGCTCTGGAACATCTATGTGCTGACCGGCCTCCTGTCCGCCGCCGTGGCATTCCAGCGGTCGGCGTATGCCTCGGCCATCCCGCAGATCGTGCCCAAGCGCTATCTCGGCCATGCGAACGGCATGGTGCAAGTGGGGCTCGGCTTCGGCCAGCTCATCGCGCCGCTGACCGGTGTCGGGCTGCTGGCCGCGATCGGCCTGCGCGGGATCCTGTCGGTGGACGTGGCCAGCTATGCCATCGCCGTCGGCATCCTGCTGTTCGTCAGGTTCCCGCCGCTGATGGCGCTGCAGCGGGCCGAGTCGCTGCTGGCCGAGATCGTCAACGGCTTCCGCTTCGCCCTTGGCCAGCGCAGCTTCCGGGCGATGCTCATCTTCTTCGCGGCGATCAACCTGGTGCTGACGCCGTTCTTCATCCTGCTCCCACCGCTGGTGCTGTCCTTTGCCCGGCTTCCGGAGGTCGCGGCTGTCACCGTGGCCGCGGGCACAGGGGGAGTCCTGTCCGGCCTGGCCATGAGCGTATGGGGCGGACCGGGACAGCGCCGCATGGCCGGTGTCTGCGTCAGCGTGCTGCTGGTGGCCCTGTTCGGCGCGCTCACCGGCCTGCGGCCGGATCTGGTTCTGGTCATGGTGGGCGCCTTCGGCATGGCATTCTCGCTCGGCCTGGCCAATGGCACAGTCGCGACCATCGTCCAGACCAAGGTCCCGCAGCGGCTGCAGGGCCGCATGTTCGCCATCAACCTGACCGTGGGCGCGGCGACCCAGCCCATCGCGTTCGCCGTCGTAGGACCGTATGGGACGCGGCTGCTGCGCCCAGTGATGACCGCGAGCGGGCCGGTGGGCGACACCGTGCGGGCCGTCTTCGGCGGCGGGCCCGCCCGGGCGATCGGGCTGCTCTACGCCGCCTGTGCCGTTGGGCTCGTTCTCGTCGTGTCCGGTGCATGGCGGACCCGCGCGCTCAGGCGGTTCGACGCCGAGGTGCCCGACGCTCTCGCCGACGACCTGCTGGGCATCGAGGCGATCAGATACCGCCGGCAGCACGCCAGCCTGACTGCGAACCCCCCGGCCCCAGCGGGCAAGGTGCTGGCCGGCAAGACAGCTAGGCCGGCGTCGACAGCGAAAGGCCGAACAGGCCCTTCGGATCCGTCCACCACGAGCGCAGGGTGAACCCGGCGGCCGCCAGTTCGGCCTGCACTCCCTCGCGGCGGAACTTGGCCGAGATCTCGGTCCGCATTTCCTCCCCGGCACCGAACTCCACGGTCAGGTCGATGGCGGGCAGCCGCACCCGCTGTGTGAAGGCCGAGCGCAGCCGCATCTCGATCCATTCGGCCCGCGGGTCCCACAGCGCCACGTGCTCGAAGGCGTCCAGATCGAAGTCGGCGCCCAGCTCGGCGTTGAGCACCGCGAGCACGTTCTTGTTGAACGCCGCGGTGACTCCGGCTGTGTCGTCATAGGCGGCCACCAGCGTGGCCGGATCCTTGACCAGGTCGGTGCCGAGCAGCAAAGTGTCACCCGCGCGCAGCTCCGCCCGGCTCCTGGCCAGGAATTCCGCCCGCTCGGCCGGCACCATGTTGCCGATGGTGCTGCCCAGGAAGGCGAGCATGCGCGGCGAATTCGCTTCGCCGGCTTCGGGCAGGCCCAGGCGCCGGTCGAAGTCGGACACCAGCGCGTGTATGGACAGGCCGGGGTACTCGGCCAGCAGGCCACGGGCGGCGGCCGCCAGGGCGGCCTCGCTGACGTCTACCGGAATGTAGCTGTGCAGCGTGCCGGCCTGGCGCAGCGCGTCAAGCAGCAGCCGGGTCTTGTCGGACGAGCCGGAGCCGAGCTCGACCAGGGTGCGCGCCTGGCTGGCCGCCGCGATCTCACCGGCGGCCGAGCGCAGGATCGCCCGCTCGGCGTTGGTCGGGTAATACTCCGGCAGCTCGGTGATCTTGTCGAAGAGTGCGCTGCCGGTGGCATCGTAGAACCACTTGGGCGGTAGCGACTTCGGTGACGCGGTCAGTCCCGCCCGGGCGTCCTCGCGCAGCGCCGAGGCGAGGAAGTCCTCCGGCAGCAGCCGGTCGATCCGCAGCCCGGTCATGCTCGCACCTCCCTCGGTGTCCGGTGTTTCCCGCCCGGATGCTCTGCCTCGCCGTCGCGGGCGGTCCTGAACCCGGCGAAGATCTGGCGCCGGATCGGGTAGTCCCAGTTGCGGAACGTCCCGCGGCAGGCCACCGCGCTCACCGCGAACGACCCGCCGCGCAGCACCTTGTACTCCGGGCCGAAGAACACCTCGGAGTACTCCCGGTACGGCCAGGCGGAGAATCCCGGGTAGGGCAGGAAATCGCTGGCCGTCCACTCCCAGACGTCGCCGATGAGCTGGCGCGCCCCGCAGGCCGCCGTCCCTTCCGGGTACGATCCGGCCGGGGCGGGCTGCAGGTGCCGCTGGCCCAGGTTGGCGTGCTCCGGCCCGGGCGAGGCATCTCCCCAGGGGTAACGCCGGGACAGCCCGGCCGCCGGGTCGAACCTGGCGGCCTTCTCCCATTCAGCCTCGGTGGGCAGCCGGCGCCCGGCCCAGCGGGCGTAGGCGTCGGCCTCGTACCAGCAGACGTGCATCACCGGCTCGGCCGGCGGCACCGGCTCGGTCACGCCGAACCTGGTCCGGACCCACTGGCCGTCCCAGCGCCAGAACAGCGGCGCTGACAGGCCCGCCCGCTGCCGGTGCTCCCAGCCCGCCGGGCTCCACCAGCGCTGCTGGCCGTAGCCGCCGTCGGCGATGAACTCCGCGTAGGCGGCGTTGGTCACCGGCACGGTGTCGAGGAAGAACGGCGCCACCTGCACCTGGTGCGCCGGGCGCTCGTTGTCCAGGGCCCAGGCCTCGGTTGAGGTGCCCATGGTGAACGGCCCGCCGGGTACCAGCACCTCCGGCGGCAAGCCCAGCGCGTCCGGTGGCGGCGGTCCCGGCGGCGGCGCGGACAGCACCGGCGCGCCCTTCCTGAGCTGATGGGTGACCAGCATGGTCTCGTCGTGCTGCTGCTCGTGCTGGGCGATCATGCCGAACGCGAACCCGCTGGTGACCAGGCGGGAACCGGTGAGCGGCGCCGCTTCGAGCAGGTCCAGTGCCCGGCCGCGCACCTGCCTGGCGTACCGTCTGGCCTGCGCCGGGGCCAGCAGCGGCAGGCTCGGCCGCTCGGACCGGGGATGCTCGAACGCGTCGTAGAGCGAGTCGATCTCCGGGTGCATCGGCTGCTGCCCGCCGACCGTGCGCAGCAGCCACATCTCCTCCTGGCTGGCGATGTGCGCGAGGTCCCAGACCAGCGGCGACATCAGCGGTGAATGCTGGCGGACCAGGTCGGCGTCGTCCACGCAGCCGGTCAGCCCGAGGGTGCGCGCCCGGGCGGCGGCCAGTTCCGCCGCGATCCGGTCCCGCAGTGCCTGCCCGTCCAGTTCGCGCAGTGCCGCCGTAGGGCGTGGTTCCGGCCTAGAAGGCTCCGTAGGGCGTGGTTCCGGCCTAGAAGGCTCCGTAGGGCGTGGTTCCGGCGAAGAAAGCGCCCCATGCGCTGTCATCTGCTCTCCTTCAGCCTGTCGTCAGCGGGGCATCGGTTGTGCAGCACATAACGCTCGGCGAACGCGGCGACCGCGTCCCGGATCCCGGCGGGCGCGCCGGCCCGGCCCAGCGCGGCGTCGGCGGCTTCAAAGCAGGCCTTGCTGGCCCGGCCGATGCCGGCGTCCGTGGGCCCGTGCCGCGCCGCCCGCAACCACGGGTTCGCGTCGGAGGTGTTTTGATGAGCTCTTTTCACGGTGCCATTGGCCCAGACGGGCTCCGTGGCCGCCATCGCGGCATCGGCCGCCTTCGGGTCATCCACCAGGGCGGTCACGACCGCCGCCGGGACGACCCAGCCGTCCGCAGGCTGTGCGTCGATCATGCGCAGCTCCAGATGTCCCTGCGGCCGTACCGGAGGAAAAAGGGTGGACAGGTGGTAGGTCAGGTCGTCGGCGGTGGGCCTGCGCTCACCGGCCCCGCGCAGCCAGCCGCGGAAGGTCAGCCCGGGCGGCGCGGCCCAGCCGGCCTGCCCGTTGCGGCGGATGCACATCAGCTCGGCGTCCAGCGCGAACCTGGCCCAGGCGTCGCGGGGATCGGGATCCTCACCGCCCAGCCGGGAACCCGTGGGCTCGGCGCCGGCGGGCGCCTTGGTCCGGACCGGATCCAGCCGTGCCCACACGGCCTGCCTGGCGCATCGCCAGCCGGCCCGCAACGGTGAGTTGGCGAACGCGGCCACCAGCACCGGCCCGATGGCGTGCACCAGCCGCCAGCGCGACCGGTAGCTGTTCGTGCCCTGACCGTCGTGGCCGGCGTCCAGGCACACCTGCACGGACGCGGTGTTGCACATCATCACCCGGCCCCAGGGCCCACGGCGGTCGAAGAATTTCTCCATGGCCGTGTAGCGCGGCAGGTCGAGCACGCGCCGTGGCGGACGGATGGGATCCAGGCCATGCCCGGACAGCCGCAGGCCAGCCGCCCGGGTGGCGTCCCGCAACGTGGCCAGATCGGCACCGGCGGCTTCGACGCAGCCGCCGAGACTGGTGGCGGGCGCGGAGCTAAGCTCCAGCTGGCCGCCTGGTTCGGTACTGAGCTTTCCGCCACCGGGAAGAACAGTGTGAGGATTCCCGGTGGTGAGGCCGGCCACGGCCTGCATGACCCGGTCCGCCTGAACCCGGAGCGCCGGGTCGCGACGGTCGCTGACCAGCCATTCGAGTTCTACGCCGACCCGCCCGGGAGGGCCGGTCTTGAAGCAGATCCCGTGGATGTGCGCCTCCGCGTCCTCCTCGGACAGCGGCGCGCCGCCGGGCGCTCCGGGCCCATCGGCGGCCAGGGCCGCCGCGCCACGATGCGGCGGCATCCATGCGGCAGATCCCCGGATGACCGTGGGGCCAACCGGGGAGTGGTGGTTCCCGTCGCTGGTCAGGGCGCGGATGCTCCGTTCTGGTCGCAGCGTATGGTCGCCATCTCTACCCTGTCGCACGCGCCGAAGCCCCTGTGGCTCAGGGGACGGGCGTCCCACACAAAACCACCGTATCCGGACCCCCCGACAAAATTTTCCACCGGGTCCAGGGTCCACGTTCACAGTCCGTTACCAACAGCGCCGACGACGTAACACGCCGTGATAACGCGTGTGGCCGCTCCAGGCCGTTGTGTCTGGCAGGATGGTAACGCGATGAAATCCCCGTCCCGTCTGCTTCCCTGGGCACGCCGGGGCAAGTCGGAGGACCTGCCCGCGGTGATCGGCACCGCGCGCCTGGACCGGATGACGAAGAACCTGACCAAGCGGCTGTGCCCGGGCGACGTCGCGATCATCGACCACCGCGATCTGGACCGGGTGAGCGCCGACGCGCTGATCAGCTGCCAGGTCGCCGCCGTGATCAACGCATCGCCCAGCATCAGCGGCCGCTACCCCAACATGGGCCCGCACATGCTGGTCGAGGCCGGCATTCCGCTGGTCGACAACGTCGGGCCGGACATCTTCGCCCGGGTGTCGGAGGGCCAGACCGTCTGGCTGGACGGAGACGCGCTGTACCGGGCCGACGAAATCATCGCCAAGGGTGCCCTGCAGACCCCGGAGTCGGTCGCCGAGGCCGAGACCGAAGCCAAGGCTGGCCTGTCCACCCAGCTCGAGGCGTTCGTCGCCAACACCATGGAATACCTCAAGCGCGAGCGCGAACTGCTGATCGAGGGCGCCGGGGTCCCCGAGTTGCGCACGAAGCTGCAGGGCAGGCACGTGCTCGTCGTGGTCCGCGGCTACCACTACCGCGAGGATCTGGCCGTGCTGCGCGGCTACATCCGTGAGTACAAGCCGATCATGATCGGTGTGGATGGCGGCGCGGACGCCCTGCTCGAAGCCGGTCACCACCCGGACATCATCGTCGGCGACATGGATTCGATCTCCGACAAGGCGCTCGGCTGCGGTGCCGAGCTGGTCGTGCACGCCTACCCGGACGGCAGGGCACCGGGCCTGGCCCGGGTCCAGGAGCTGGGCATGGCGAGCACGCAGTTCCCCGCCGCGGGGACCAGCGAGGACGTGGCACTGCTGCTCGCCTACGAGAAGGGCGCGAGCCTCATCGTCGCGGTCGGCACCAGGTTCTCACTGGTGGAGTTCCTCGACAAAGGGCGGTCGGGGGCCGCCAGCACGTTCCTGACCCGGCTGCGGGTGGGCGGCACACTGGTCGAGCCCAAAGGGGTCAGCCAGCTCTACCGCAGCCGCATATCCGGCTGGTCTTTGGTCGTGCTCGTGCTCGCCGCGGTGGCGACCATCGCGGTGGCCATCGTATTCTCCCCGGCCGGGCCCATCCTGCTCCGGTATCTCGGATCGAAGTGGGATGGCTTCGTCTACTGGCTAACCGGACTGTTCTAGTGATCAATTTCCGTTATCACGTTGTCTCCATCGTCGCCGTGTTCCTCGCCTTGGCGGTCGGCATCATCCTGGGCGCGACCGAGCTGCGCGGCACCGCGCTCGACGCGCTCAACCGGACCTCCAACGACCTGGCCAACGAGCTCAACGCGGCGCGCGTGCAGAACCGCACCCTCCAGCAGGAGGTGACCGGGGATCAGGGGTTCGGGCAGGCGGACATGGCCCGGCTGCTCGACGGCCTGCTCAGCAACCAGCGCGTGGTGCTGGTCGGCGCGCCGGGGGCGCCCGGGGCGGTGACCAACGGCCTCACCGCGGCGCTGCGCCAGGCCGGTGCCACGGTGACCGGACAGGTCAACCTGCAGCCCAAGCTGCTCGACGACAGCGAGAGCAATCAGCAGTTCCTCAGCACGCTGGTCCAGACGCTGGCCTCGTCGAACTCGGCGCCCAGCAACGGCACCCCGCTGCAGCAGGCCGCGCAACTGCTCGGCGGCGCGATCCTGACCAAGAACAGCCCGTCCAGCAGTTCCAGCAGCGGCAATCCCGGCGAGTCATCCACCACCCGGCAGGACGTCCTGTCCAGCTACGGCCAGGCCGGGCTGCTCAGCGTCAGCGGCCCGCTCAGCGTCGCGGGACAGCCGACCGCCCCGGCGACCCTGGCGGTCGTGGTCGCCCCGGCTACCCCGCCGTCCGGCGGGGTAGCCGACCCGGCGAACCAGGGCCTGATCACCCTGGCCCAGGAGCTGAACACGGCGGGTCTCGGCACGGTGATGGCCGGCTCGATCAGCGGATCCGTGAGCGGCAGCGCGATCAACGCGCTACGGTCGAGCAGCGCCGGGTCGCTGATCTCGAGCGTGGACGACGCCGACACGGTGATCGGCCAGATCGTGGCCGTGCAGGCCCTGGCCCAGGAGCTGACCGGCCACAAGCCGGGCAGCTACGGCGACGGGCCGGGGTCCAGCGGCGCCGGGCCAAGCCCAGCCCCCAGCCCGTCCGCGACCACCAGCACGCAGGTGACCGGCGCCACGCATTCCGGGGGGACCACAAGCTCGGGCAAGAAGTAGTCAAAAGGGAAGACATGAGCAGCCGCAGGACCATCAGGACCCCTAGCCGGGCGGCCGCAGCCGGTGCCGCCGCTGGGTGGAAGTCCGGCCAGAAAAGCGCCGTAGGGTGGAAGCCCGGCCAGGCAAGCACTGCCGCACTCGCCGGTGCCGCGATGTCGGCCGCGGCCGCCCGGGCCGCCTACGCCGCCTTCAACCGCTGGCCACCCGGTGGCCGGGCCACCTGGATGCGGACCAACCACCGGGGCGACGAGCTCACCCTGGCCGAGGGGCCCGCCGCCGCGCTGTCGGCCGCCGCAGCCGCGGCGCTCACCCCCGGACTGCCGGGGCGCACCCGGGCGGCGCTGTCGGCCGCCGGACTGGGGGCGGCGGCGTTCGGCTGCTACGACGACCTGGCGGGCAGCGGCGGCCGGCGCGGTTTCCGCGGCCATCTGGGGGCGCTCGCCCACGGTGAGGTGACCACCGGCGCGGTGAAGATCCTGGGTATCGGCGCTACCGGGGTGGCCACCGGCGCGCTGCTCGGCGGCTCGCCGGTGGACGTCTCGGTCAACTCGGCGCTGACCGCCGGGGCAGCGAACCTGCTCAACCTCTTCGACCTGCGCCCCGGCCGGGCAATAAAGGTGGCGCTGCTCGGCGGGACGCTGCTGACCGCCGGGGCACCCGGGCGCTCGCGGCGGAGCGTGACCCGCGCCCTGGCCGCCCCGGTGGGCGCGGCGCTGTCGATGCTGCCCGAGGACCTGGGGGAGCGGGCCATGCTCGGCGATGCCGGCGCCAACGCGCTCGGCGGCATGATCGGTGCGGCCGCCGCGATCGGCCTGCCCCGGCCGGCGCGGATCGCGGTGCTCGCCGGGATCGCCGGGCTGACCGCCGCCAGCGAGGTGGTCAGTTTCACCAAGGTCATCGAGCGGACGCCGCCGCTGCGCTGGCTCGACATGCTGGGCCGCCGGCCAGTGGCCGCGCCCGCCGCCAAGCCGGCCGCCGCACCGGACGGGCAGGGCACCGGCGACGGCGCATGGCCCCCGGTGGTCATCCCGGAGCAGGCCGCCGCCGACCTCCCGTGACCGCCCCGGCTACCGACCGGGGGACAGTGAAACAGGGGGCCCGCAGCGGCGCTGGGATCGGCCGTTCCGCCCTGCTCATCGGTGTGATCACCGGCGTGGCCAACGTCGTGGGCTTCGGCCGGCAGCTTGTGTTCGCCCACACCGTGGGCGCCACCCCGCTGGGCACCGCCTACGCGACCGCGAACCAGGTGCCCAACATCATCTACGCGATCGTGCTGGGCGGCGCGCTCACCGGCATGGTCGTGCCGGTGCTGGCAGGCCCCGCGCTGGCCGGGGGGAAGGCCGAGACCCGGCAGACCTCGTCGGCGCTGATCACCTGGACGCTGCTGCTGCTCGTCCCGGTCAGCGTGGCCGTCGCGGTGGCGGCGCATCCGGTGGTGTCGCTGCTGCTGGGGCACCCGGCCCCGCGCGGCGCGGACCCCAGCATGCTGGCATCCGGATCCCGGATGCTGGCCGTCTTCGCCCCGCAGATCGCGCTGTACGGGCTGGCCGTCGTCGGCTACGGCATCCTGCAGGCGCACCGCAGGTTCGCCGCGCCCGCGCTGGCGCCGGTGCTGTCCAGCATCGTGGTGGCCTCGGCATACTTCCTCTTCGTGCCGCTGGACCACGGGCGGCCGATCACCGCCCTGCCGCGCCCGGCAGAGTTGATGCTGTCGATCGGCACCACGGCCGGAGTAGCCGCGCTCGCCGTCACCGCGCTGGTCCCGGTGCACCGGCTCAAGCTCGGCCTGCGGCCCGCCCTGCACTTCCCGCCCGGCGTCGCGGCCAGGGTGCGCTCCCTGGCCATCGCCGGGATCGCGGCCGTGATCGCGCAGAACGTGAGCACGGCGGTGGTCATCGTGCTGGCTAATATTTACGGTGGCTCCGGCGCTCTGGTCCTGTACAACTACGGCTGGCAGGTCTTCTTCGTCCCCTACGCCGTGCTGGCCGTGCCGATCGCGACCAGTGCGTTCCCGGTTCTGTCCGCATCTGCCGCAAGCACCGGCACGGGCACCGCAGCGCCGGAAGGCAAGCAGGCCGGCCCGGCGCCAGATCCGGCCGGGGATACCGCGGCCGGCCCGGCCCCGGACGCCACCTCCGGTGGGACTGCCAGCCCGCCAGACTTCGACCGTGCCGTCGCCTCGTCCACCCGGGCGGGCATGCTCGCGTCCTGGCTCGGTGTCGCCCTGCTGGCTGGCGCTTGCGTGCCGGCGGCCCGGGTGTTCCTGTCCCACAACACGGTGGCCGACCGTGGGTCCGCGACCGAGCTGGCCTGGGCGCTGGCCGCGTTCGCGCCGGGCCTGGCAGGTTTCGGCCTGGCCGCCAACCTGTCCCGGGCCCTGTTCGCCTGCCGCCGGACCAAGATCGCGGCCGCCGCCGTCACCGGCGGATGGATCCTGGTGATCGCGGCCGACCTGATCATCGTCCCGCTGGTCTCGCGGTCCTGGGTCGTCCCCGCCCTCGGCCTCGGCAACACCATCGGCCTCACCGTGGCCGGTGCAGCCCTGGCCGCCGCCATCCACCGGACCCGTGGCCGCGCCGCGCTGCGCGGCGTCCCCAGGGCCGGCGCCGCCGGGCTGGCCGGCGCCCTGGCCGGGGCCGCGGCAGGCGCCGGACTGTCGGCGGCCCTGCGCGTCTACGGCTTCCTGCCCAACGCCGGCGTGGTGCTGCTCGCCTGCGTCTGCGTGGTCCTGGCCTTTGCCCTGGTTGTCCTCGCCCTCGATGGAGGCGAAATGCGCTCACTCCTGACCCGGGCCGGAGCGAGGCTGGGCCGGTGAAGGTCGCTTACGTCCTGGGCACCTCAGCAGGCGGCACCGCGCGTCATGTCCGTATGCTGGCCGATGGCCTGGCCGGGCGGGGTGTCACCGTCAGCGTGTACGGCCCAGCCGGCACCTGGGCTTTCACCGGTGAACCGGGAGGTCCAGACTTCACGGCGGTCGAGATCGCGGACCGGCCCAGGCCGTCACGTGACCTGGTGGCGGTGCGGCGGCTGCGCACGCTGTTCGCCCGGTCACGGCCCGACGTGGTGCACGCGCACGGGATGCGGGCGGGTGCGCTGGCCGCGCTCGCGGTGGCCAGCACCAGATACCGGCCCAGGCTGGTCGTCACCGTGCACAACGCCGCCCCGGCCGGCGGCCTCACCAGGGCGGTGTACCAGTTCCTGGAGCGCCTCGTCGCCCACCGGGCCGACCAGGTGCTGTGCGTGTCCAGCGACCTGGAGTCGCGGATGCGCGGGCTGCGAGCCAGACGGGTGGCCCGCGCCCTCGTGCCCGCGCCTCCTGCCCAGGCCGCCGCCACCGCGGACACGCTTACCGGGCTGCGGGCCGAGCTCGGCGCGGGCGGTGCGCCGGTCGTGCTTACTGTGGCCAGGCTGGCCACACAGAAGGGCCTGGACACGCTGATTGACGCGGCGGCCCGCTGGCGTGACCGCGACCCGGCACCACTCCTGGTCATCGTCGGCGAGGGACCGCTGGAGGCGGAGCTGACCAGGCGTGCCACCGCGGCCGCGGTGAACGCACGCTTCCTCGGCCGCCGCCGCGACGTGCCCGCCCTGATGGCCGCCGCGGACGTCTTCGTGCTGCCCAGCGTCTGGGAAGGCCAGCCACTTGCCGTGCAGGAGGCGCTGCGGGCTGGTCTGCCGCTGGTAACCTCCCGGGCCGGCGGCATCCCCGGCCTCACCGGGGAGGATGCCGCACTGCTGGTGCCGCCGGGCGACGCCGCGGCCCTGGCCGGGGCGGTCGCCTCAGTCCTGGACGACCCCGCCCTGGCCACGCGGCTCAGCGAGGCCGCCGTCAAACGCGCCCAGACCCTCCCCTCCGAGCAGGACGCCCTCGACGCGGCACTAGCCGCATACCAGACCCTCCAGGGCTGTCATGACCGCGCGCGTCGCGAGATCCCTTGACAAATCCGCCGCGCGGTGTGGTGAAATTTCACATAGAACTGTGGCGCATGCCGCCACGCCCCGAGTTCTGTGCTGTGGCGGCGCTTCTCCCCGGCTGGAGAGCACATGGACAGACGACAGATGCGCGGGGCGCTGGGAGCGCTGGCGGCGGCAGTGACCCTAGCCGGGCTGCTCGGCGCGCCTGCCGGCGCCGCGGCTGAATCTTCCGGCGTGACAGGGCAGGCCGGGCCGGCCGGGTCGCCGTACCCGTGCTCGACCGGTGACAATACCGGGTTCCAGCCGGCCACCGGCCTGGCCGTGGACGTGTCCGCGATCGGGTGGCTGGGGAACGACCAGGGCGCTGTTGCGTGCCTGGGCGGGAGTTTCTACGTCCAGAATGGGATCGACACCACCTACGGCTACGGCGTGTACAACTACTCGCCGACCACCTGGACCGAGGCCGGCGGCTACTTGCCGGCCCTGGTGACCGGCTTCACCGACCGGGGCGCGCACGTGTCGATCACCAACTTCGGCGACCGGGTCTTGCTCGATGGTCACGCCTATGTCGCGATCTACAGCCAGGTGGCCGTGCACAACCCGACGGCGCATCCGGTGAGGGTCAACCCCGAGCCGTCGCCGGGCCTGCTGCCGCTCAACCAGGCGCCGAACACCGTGCCGCCCGGCCGGACCGTCGACCACGACTACGTCGTCGCGTCGGACCGGTTCGGGAACAGCTATCCGTGGCCCACCGCTTCGCAATTGGAGCACGCTGGCAGCTGGGCCGGGCACTTCGCGCACATGCGGGCTTTCTGGAACGCCCGGCTCTCTGGGATCACCCAGCTTTCACTTCCTGACCCCCAGCTTGCCGACGCCTATAGGGCGGGCTTCATCTACACCCAGATCGACCGCAGCGGGAATCAGCTCGACACGGGCACCAACGGCTACCACGCCGAGTATGAGCACGACGTGATCGGCATCCTCGCCAATATGTTCAACGAGGGCGACTTCTCCGGCGCCCATGCCCTGCTGAACGAGGTCGACACGGTCGTGGGCACCAACGGCCAATACGCCGACGGGCTGTGGACCTACCCGTGGCTGTGGGCCATATACCTGGAAAAGACCGGTGACCTGGCCTTCCTGAAGCAGCACTTCACCAAGCCAGGGCCGCTGGGTGCGGCGAAGCAGCCGAGCATCGAAGCCACCGCGCACCAGACCGCCGCGGACCGTACCGGTCCCGGCGGGATAATGGAGGAGACCAGCGACATCGACGCGAACGGCTACTGGACCAGCGACAACTTCGAGTCCTTGCTGGGCCTGGCGTCGTATGTTTACCTGGCGAAGGCGATCGGGAACCAGGCGCAAGCCAGCTGGGGCGAGAACGAGTATGCGAGCCTGCAAAAGGCGGTGGACGCCACGCTCGCCCATACCGTGGCCACCTACCATCTGGACTACCTGCCGTGCTCGATGGTCGAGCCGAACAGCTACAACCGCTGCGCCGACCCGCTGGACGGGAACTGGGCCGCGCCCGGCGTCTACACCAACGAGGCGTGGCACGGCTACCTGATGGGCGCCAAGGTGTCCGGTCTGGCGGGGCGGAGCATGGCCGCATGGCTCGACAGCACCCTGAGCCACGGATTCGCCGGGACCGCAGGCGTGGTACCGCCCACCACCTTCGGCGGTTACCCGGGCGAAGGTTTCTACTCGACCACCTACAACGCGGGCTACGGGGCATGGGGAATCGGCAGCACGCGCTACCGGGACGAGTCGATCCTGGCGAACGAGTTCATGCTCGCCAACGACCAGTCCGGCCCTTATGCGTGGTGGGAGGGATCGGCGGCACCGGCCGATACGACGCCGTGGATCGGCAACCATCCGTCCTCGGCCGGCGGCGCATCACCGCACTCATGGGGTATCTCGCTCGCCGCGCAGGGCCTGCTCGACTCCCTGGCCTCTCAGATGGCGAACGGGACGCTGATTGCCGGGCGGGGAGTCCCCAACAGCTGGCTGGCCCCGGGCAAGTCGATCAACGTGTCGAACTTCCCGGTCACCGACGGCCACCGGCTGGGCCTGCACATCGCCTCGACGGGCCACGCGGTCAGCCTCAGCCTCAACGGCACCCCATCCGGGCCGGTCGTCTTCGACCTGCCGGCCTTCGTCAACAACATCGCCGGGACCTCCACCGGCCAGGTGAACGAGGCCGCTGGGACCGTCACGATCGCTCCTGGAACCCCGTCCGTGACGGTCCGCCTCCGGCACCTCCAGCTCACGCCGGCCGCGACATCGCTGCGCGCCGACCCGGCCTCGGCCATCCACGTCGGCGCCGGCGGCTCGACGACGGTCACCGCCACATTCGGCGACAGTGGCCCAGGTGCCGTCCGCGGCCTGCGGCTGGCCGTCGAGGCACCGCACGGCTGGCGGGTTACCCCGCTCGGCTCGCCGGCCGCGGCCAGCGTGGCCGCCGGCACGACCGTCACAGGGCGGTGGCGCCTTACCGCCCCTCGGGGCCGGTCCCGCACCGTCACGGCGGCCCTGGCCGTCCGCGCCGCCTATACCGACGCCACGACGGGCCAGCGCGAGCTGGCGGCCGTCCGGGAACTCGGGCCGCCGGGTATCTCCCGCCTGTCGGTGAGAAGGGCCGCCGCCGGCGAGATCGTAACGGTCGAAGGGTCGGGCTTCGGCCGGTCCCAGGGGACGTCGAGCGCGCTGCAGCTCACCGACCAGGGCATCACGTGGAGCGCGCCGGGAACGATCCCCACCTTGCGGGTCCTGCAGTGGGCCGATCAGCGGATCGTCTTCCAGGTCCCCACGCCGAGCGGCCCGGGCGGTGACACCTACCACGTCGTTCCGGGAACGACCGCCGCGCTGCAGGTGACCACGGTGGGGGGAGAATCGAATGCGGTCAGCCTCCCGATCGTCTCGGGTTGAAGATCTCTCGGTGCTTGACTGAACCCGGGCTCAGCCAGAAGGCTGTCCATCCCCGTCACGTTCCTCAATGACGGTGATCGCGCAGGCCGCCCGCGGTGGGAGTGAGTGCTACCGCCGCGGGGCGCGGGCAGTGGCCGGTGAGCCGGGCCGGGCCGGTGCAGGGCGGCTGGACCGGTAGGTGTGTGATGGCCGTAAAGGAGGAAGAGCATTGACCGAAGCCTTGCGAGCCTTCACGGCCCTGCTGGATGACGCGGCCGTCTTCCCGCCGGGAAACCTGCCGCTGGCTGACGCGGTGACCGCCCACTACGGCCACCGGCACAGCGCATATGCCGAGCTGGTCGGGCCGCTGGTGCTGCCCGCTGCCGCGCTGGGTGGGCTGGCGCCGCTGCTGGAGCCGGGCACAGCCCCGCTGGCGGTCAGCGTGACACTGCCGGGTGAGCCCGCCGCGGTGTCCCCTGCCGTCGCCGCGGCAGCCGCGCTGGACACGGTGACTTTGGCTGCGGTGGAGACGCCGCTGGCGGCCGGCGCCGGGATTGGTGAGCTGCTGGCCGCGCTGGATGCCGCCCTGCCGGACAGCGTCACCGGCTATGTCGAGGTGCCCCGCGACGAGCGCGGCGTTACCGTGCTGGACGCGCTGGCCAGCTCACGGTACCGGGCCAAGTTCCGCACCGGCGGCCTGGTGCCCCAGGCCCACCCCAGCGAGGCCGAACTGGCCAGAACGCTGACCGGGGCGGTCGCGCGCGGGCTGGCCTTCAAGTGCACCGCCGGGCTGCACCACGCGATCCGGCACACCGATGGCGACCTGGAGCAGCACGGCTTCCTCAACGTGCTGCTGGCTACCGAGGCCGCGCTGCGCGGCGCGGCGCCCGAAGAGCTGGCCGCGCTGCTCGCCCGGCGGGACGCCGCGGTCGCGGGTCAGGTGGCCGGGCTGGGACCCGGGCGGCTGGCCGCCGCCCGGGCCAGCTTCACCTCCTTCGGCACCTGCAGCGTGACCGGCCCGCGCGACGACCTCATCCGGCTGGGCCTGCTGCCCACAAGGGCGGCCGCCTGATGGCCCGGGTGGAGATCCCCGCGGATTCGGCGTTCGGGCTGGCCAACCTGCCCTATGGTGTGTTCGCCCCGGCCGGCGGCCCGCCCAGGGCCGGGGTGCGGATCGGCGGCCAGGTGCTCGACCTCGCTGCCGCGCTCGGCGACCCGGTCTTCGCCGGGCCGGCGCTGAATCCATTCCTGGCTCAGGGGCCAGCCCGCTGGCGCGAAGTCAGGCAGCAGCTCATCTCACTGCTCGCCGGGGAGCCCGGGCCGCCGGAGGCCGCGCTGCACCCGCTGGCCGAGGTCAGCCTGCTGCTGCCGGCCGAGGTCGGCGACTACGTGGACTTCTACGCCAGCGAGCACCACGCCAGCAACATCGGCCAGCTCTTCCGGCCCGGCGCTGAGCCGCTGATGCCCAACTGGAAACACCTGCCGGTCGGCTACCACGGCCGCTCAGGCACCGTGGTGGTCTCCGGCACCCCGGTGGTCAGGCCACGAGGCCAGCGCAAGGCACCGGCCGACGACACCCCCACCTACGGGCCCTCCCGGCGGCTCGACATCGAGGCCGAGGTTGGTTTCGTGGTCGGCACCGGCTCCACGCTCGGCCAGCCGGTCGCGCTCGGCGAATTCGCCGGCCACGTCTTCGGCGTCTGCCTGGTGAACGACTGGTCGGCCCGGGACCTGCAGGCCTGGGAGTACGTGCCGCTGGGCCCGTTCCTGGGTAAGTCCTTCGCCACCTCGGTGTCGCCGTGGATCGTGCCGCTGGCCGCGCTGGCGCACGCCAGGGTCGCCCCGCCCCCCAGGGACAAGCCACTGCTGCCCTACCTGGCCGACGACGGCGCTGCGCCGTGGGGGCTGGACCTGACCCTGGAGGTGCGGCTGAACGGGCACCTGGTGTCCAGCCCGCCATACGCCACCATGTACTGGACCCCAGCACAGATGCTCGCGCACATGACCGTCAACGGCGCCTCGGTCCGTCCCGGCGACCTGTTCGCCTCCGGCACGGTCAGCGGCCCACGGCCAGACCAGCGCGGCTCGCTGATCGAGCTGAGCTGGGGCGGCCGCGACGTCCTGACGCTACCCGACGGCACCACCCGCACCTTCCTGGAAGACGGCGACGAAGTGAGCATCAGCGCCACCGCGCCCGGTCCGGACGGTGCCAGGATCGGCTTCGGCGAGGTGACCGGCCGGATCCTGCCACCGCGCGGTTAATCAGCGGGCTCGCCAGCACACCTCCAGCCACTGACGTTCATCTCAGTTCGGCGCGCCTCGCCGGGTGCCGCCCGGAAGCGTCAGCTTCTCTTCGCCGTGTTGCTCCAGTAGTAATGGGCGTTGTCGATGTAGAGGTGGTAGGGATCGGCGTGGGAGTCCCCGTCGACCTGGACGGCGGCCACCAGCCCCGGCCCGCTCGACGAATCGGGCGGGAACGTGTACTGGGTCAGCGAGTGCGTCGTCCCATGGATGATGAAGTCCAGGTAGTGCACCTGGCCGCCAATGATGTTGCCGTCGATCGTGAGCGTGTACCAGGTCCCGGGGTTGATGTTGTTATCGGAGATGCCGATGGACTTCCATTTCACGCCGCTGTCGGCGCCACCCCAGATCCGCCATTGCGGGGCGCCGGTCCCGATGTTCTCCCATTGCATGCACCACTGGTAGCGCTTGCCACCGAAGTAGTTGTTCATGCAGAACTCCAGCGCCTGGACCGGCGTCCGGTTCGGGAAGTAGAAGTCGTAATTGACCTGATAGCGCAGGGCCGACGCGTCGGTCCCGAGCGGGATGTAGGCATCCAGGCCCTCATAGGACTGATTGCCGCTCGCATAGTTGATATTCAGCGCGTCGCCGTCCTCGCTCGGCGACGGGACATCGGTCACCGAGCCGTTTTGCGGGCAGGGGGATGAGGAGCAGTCCCAGAAGATCTTGAACTGCGAGGCCTGGTCGTCAAAACCCGGAAAGGCCGCTGCCCGGGCGGCAGGGACCCCGATGGCGAGCACCAGGCTGAATGCGGCGGGCAGCATGCCCAGGACCACTAACCTCTTGGGCCTGCCCACTCCAGTTGCGGACATCGTTTCTTCCTCCTGACTACCTTCCCTGGGCCAGATCGTTGAAGGCCCAATTCACCGGTACTGCCCGCTGTCCGGGATTGTGAACACAAAACTTCATGCGGCCAGCAGGCCCCGGCAATACCTGTGCGCGCAGACAGGGCATGACCCCCCGGGCGGCGCCGGCTCACCTGGGGCTGGCCCAGGTGTGGTAGGTGGTTCGCAGGGCCCTCCTGCGGCCGGGGTGGGCGAGCAGGTCGACATTGCCGGCCCATTGTTCGATCGATCCGATCCCCGGCGGCAGGCT
>Ga0209167_10000618_pt1 | contig 24532 bp, 14 predicted proteins | sample Coa_R1_9_FD_187154 | JGI IMG/M metagenome (GOLD analysis project Ga0209167, IMG submission 187154) | Surface soil microbial communities from Centralia Pennsylvania, which are recovering from an underground coalmine fire - Coalmine... | ecosystem: Environmental > Terrestrial > Soil >...
CCGGTCGCGGCAACTTCCTCAAACGCGTCGCGCGCGGCGGAGCCTGGCAGTAACCACATGCCTCCCAGCCAAGACCAATCTCTCTACAACGAAGATCTCGCGCCCGTCCCTCTCGAGCGCCGCACCTGGGGAGTTTACAATTACGCCTCGCTCTGGGTCGCCATGAGCGTCTGCATCCCCACCTACATGCTCGCCTCGGGACTCATCGCCGGAGGCATGAGCTGGTGGCAGGCCGTCGGCACAATTCTTCTCGGCAATTTGATTGTTCTCGTCCCCATGCTTCTTAATGCCCACGCGGGCGCGAAGTACGGAATCCCTTTCCCCGTTTTTGTCCGCGCAAGTTTCGGAGTTCGCGGCGCGAATATTCCCGCGGTCCTCCGCGCGCTGGTAGCCTGCGGCTGGTTCGGCATTCAGACTTGGATCGGCGGCGGAGCCATTTACGCCATGCTTGCCATCTTGTGGCCCGCGGCGCGAAATTCGCACTCCGGCTTGTGGATCTGCTTCTTCGCTTTCTGGGCCCTCAACATGTTTGTAATCGTGCGCGGCATCGAAACCATCAAATTTCTCGAAGGCATCGCCGCCCCTTTCATGCTCGCCGTCGGCCTTCTCCTTCTCTGGTGGATCACCTCTCTCGCGGGAGGCTTGGGGCCCGTGCTCAGCGCGCCAAGCAAATTCCACTCCACCGGCGAATTCATGCGCTTCTTCATCCCCTCTCTCACCGGCATGGTGGGATTCTGGGCTACCGTCGCCCTGAACATTCCTGACTTCACCCGTTACGCCCGCTCGCAGCGCTCCCAAATGCTTGGCCAGGCGTTGGGCCTTCCCGCCGCGATGACGCTCTACTCCTTCATTGGCGTCGCGGTAACGTCGGCGTCGGTCGTAATCTTTCACGAAGCAATATGGGACCCAGTTCAACTACTCGGCAGGTTCAATCGCCCGGTTGTGGCCTTCATCGCGTTGGTCGCCCTTCTGGTCGCCACGCTCAATACCAACGTCGCCGCCAATGTGGTTTCCCCTTCGAATGACTTTTCGAACCTGAATCCGCGCCGCATCTCCTTTCGCACGGGTGGCCTCATCACGGGAGTGGTGGGAGTTCTCCTGATGCCCTGGAAGCTGCTGGGCAGCTTCAGCGCCTACATTTTCGGATGGCTAGTGGGTTACTCCGGCCTGCTGGGCCCTATCGCGGGAATCATGATCGCCGACTACTTTATCCTCCGCCACAGCGAGCTCGACGTCGATGCCCTCTACAGCAGCCTAGGTCCATACCAATACTCCGGCGGCATCAATTGGCGGGCCGTTTTGGCGCTCGGCGCTGGAGTTGTTCTTGCCTTAACGGGCCTGATCTTCCCGCCTCTCCGTCCTCTGTATGACTATGCCTGGTTCGTTGGATTTTTCGTGGCCGGCGCCGTTTACCTTGGTTTGATGCGAGGACTTTCTCCATCCTCCCATTAATGTGTTTGCGACACCTTGGCCGGTATCCCATTACTCTTTAGGAATCCCCTTTCCGCCCCTAGACTGTTTACCAACAATGGGCGTAATCTCTGAAATCAAATGAGCCCGATTCGGGCAGGGGGCGTCCCATGAAACTTCTGAAGATATCTTCGTCTATTCTTGCAGGGCTAATCCTCACGGCATGTTCGGTTCATGCGCAGGGAGTCGGTGCTTCGGGCGACATCCGAGGCACGGTCACCGATCCAACCGGTGCCGTAATTTCCAAGGCGACCGTGACCGCGACCGATGTTGAGAAGGGGCTCAAGCGTACGGCCACTTCCGACGATTCCGGGCTGTTTCTCATCTCCGGACTTGCTCCTGCGAAGTACAACGTCAGCGCGGAGATCTCCGGCTTTCAGACGATGGTCCAGACGGGTGTGCAGGTCACGGTCGGCGAAGTTGTCACGCTCGATTTCCATCTGAAACTTTCTCAGACGGCCGAGCGCGTGGAAGTTTCCGCGGAAGTCCCTGTAGTGGAAACGACCAGAGGAAGCCAGGCGGACACCCTCGAACAGCAATACATTGCTGGCCTTCCAATCAACCGCCGCGATTATCTGACCTATACCCTTCTTGCTCCCGGAGTGTCGAACTCCACTCGTCTGGCCAGCGATCAGGATTTCCGTGTCAAGCAGACCCCTCAAAGCGGCCTTTCTTTCTACGGCAGCAATGGCCGCGGCAACAGCGTTACCGTTGACGGTGGCGAGTTCAACGACGATTCCGGCGGCGTCCGTCTCACGGTTAGCCAGGAAGACGTGCAGGAATTTCAAATCAACCGTAGCAATTACAGCGCCGATCTCGGCGGCGCCAGCGGCGCTTCCATCAATATCGTGACCAAGTCTGGTACCAATGATTTGCATGGCAGCTTCTTCGGATTCTTCCGCGACGATCCCATGGACGCTCGAAATCCTTTTTCCTTTTCCAGCGCGTTGACTCCGGCATCCCCTTTCAACCTGACTTCCGCGGCCACACCGGTTAAAGATTCTCTGAACCGCCAGCAATATGGCGGTTCGGTGGGGGGGCCAATCCGCAAGGGTAAGACCTTCTTCTTCGTTTCCTTTGAAGGTTTGCACCAGGCTTCCCAGAACGCTGTGCCGCTGCTGACCAATTCCGCGATTTTCGGGCCTGACCCCGGAACCTTTACGGGAAACAAACAGCAAGCAATCATCACTGGCTTGGCTGCCGAGGGAGCCACGCCCGTGCCGTGCTTAACAGGCAAACCTGCCCTTCCCGCAAATATTTGTGCTGGTACTCTCCAAAGCATCCTGACCGTCAATCCGGCCGCAAATCCGCTGGACGCATACCTCGTCAATCAATTTGAAACCAATGGCGGTCTACTTCCCTACGGCACGCACGAGTATTTCGCTTCGGCGCGCCTGGACCATCAGTTCAGTGACCGCGATCAGATCTTTTTCCGGTATGCCTTCGGGCATGACATCGAGGAGAGTCCAGACGTTCAATCTCTGGTCGCGTTTTCCGCAGGCAGTTCGCTCAGAACCTATGATCACTCGCTTCAGGGATCATGGTTCCACGAATTCAGCGCGGCCGCCCAGAATGAGTTCCGCGCGCAATTCAACTACACGAATATCGACATCATTCCCAACGAACCCGGAGAGGTCGGTCTGGCCATCCCGGGTTTTGGGAACTTCGGGACGAACATCTTCCAGCCCAGCCTGTCCATCCTTCGCAGGTATGAGATTGCCGACAACATGACGTTGATCCACGGCCACCACACCATGAAGTTTGGGTTTTATGAGTTGTATCGCGGCGATCACACCGAATCCCACACTTTCTTCCCGGGAAGATTCGTGTTCGGCAATCTGCCGGGAGGCATTTTGAGTCCTTGCCTTCAGGTCCCAGCTGCATGTGGCCTGCCGGCAGCAACGACTCCCGCTGCCATCAACGGCCTTCAATCGGCTGCCCTGGAAGCACCCCAGTTCTATCAGCAGGGCTTCGGCAATCCCACGTACAACTATCCGCGTCCCCTCACGGCCGCTTATTGGCAGGACCAATGGCAAATTTTCTCTAATCTCACTTTCACCTACGGCCTTCGCTATGAAGTGGATTCGCAATACGGCACGTTAAACACGGATCAGGACAATTTTGCCCCACGCGCATCGTTTGCCTGGGATCCCTTCAAGAATCACAAGACGGTTGTCCGTGGCGGGTTCGGAATCTTCTTTTCGCCCGTTTACGGCCAAATTGCCGATGTCGTTCAAACCCTGGGCAATATCAATGGCACCCGGCAAATCGCCAACATATTGGTTCCGCTCACTGGTAATCCTGGCATAACTCCCCCGGCAGGCGCGTGCACCGCCTTTAACGCCGGAAATTCTCTTACCTCGCAATGTATCTTCGGGACGTTATTTGCTCAGGGCCTGGTCACATGCACCAAGCCCACCGCCGGCAATGCTGCATGCATCACGCCCGCTAGCCTGACTCAGTTCGGAATCAATATCTCGAATACAGGTCCTCTGCCTCCGCTCACCGTTTTGTTTTCTGGTCAGAAGGATTACCAGAGCCCCTATTCGGAGCAGGCCGAGTTTGGTATCGAGCGCGAGATTTCTCCTGGCTTTTCGGTTTCCGTCAGTGGAATTTACGTCCACACCCTGCGGCTGCCGGTGGCGCTGGACACCAACCTTCTGCCCGCTCCCTTCACCACGGCAACCTCGCCTTTCACCGGAAAGCAAGTAACCTTCCAAAACTGGGCCGCGCCCCAATGCGGGGCGAATCCCTTTCTATGTTTTGTGAATCCATTTATCGTTCAAAACAACCAGTACTCCTCCGCCGCCTCCGCCCTGTATTACGGCGGAATCCTGGAGGTCAAGAAGCGCTTCAGTGAGCATTTCACTTTGCTCGCCAATTACACCTACAGCCATGCTTATGACACCACTACCGATTACAACAGCGACTTTGCCCCCGCTAACGAGTTGAACCTGGCCGCCGACCGCGGACCTTCTGATTTCGACCAGCGCCACAAGGTCGTCTTCGCCGCCATATTGGATAGCGGCCACTCCTCTTCGAGAGTCCTGGGCGGGTGGGAACTGGCTCCCATCGTGTCCTACAACAGCGGTCACCCATTCAATGTCCTTGCCGCCGGCACAGACATCAATGGCGATAATCACTCCACGAATGACCGTCCACTCGGCATCGGCCGCAATTCCGGACTTGGCCCGAACTTCGCCGAACTGGACATGCGCTTAACCCGCTCCTTCCATTTCGGCGAGCACTACAACCTCCAATTGATGGCCGAGGCCTTCAACCTCACAAATCACACAAACTATGCCAGCGTGAATAATGAAGTCCCCACGCTCAACGGTTTTGCCAACGTCGGGGTTCATCCCACCGGGGCCTTCGTGAATCCGTCCCTAAACTCCCCTGGTGGCACACCGTTGGCTTTTACTTCTGCGTACCCGAAACGGCAGCTGCAATTGGGCTTTCGCTTCATCTTTTGATACCTGATCCGAAAACAAAAGGCCCGCTATCCAATTGGGATGGCGGGCCTCTTGTTTTCTCACCGCTCTAGTTTCTTGCTGATTCCCTACCACAATCTCCCCGGCGTCAGCTTCCGGGTCATTTCCAAAGCCCGTTCGTAATATTCTCGATGCAAAAGATCTGCAGCCGCCTCGCGGTCCACCAACGCCGTCGCATTGCGATGCATCTGCAGCGCCGACGCAGAAACGCTCGCCGTCACCGGTCCTTCCACTGCCAGCGCTACGGCCCGCGCCTTGGCCGCGCCGGACGCCAGCAGCAGCACACGCCGCGCCTCCAGAATCGTTCCGATTCCCATGGTGATTGCCGCGTGTGGCGGCTCTTCCTTCGCTCCAAAAAATCGCCGGTTGTCCTCCACCGTCTGCCGCGTCAATGTTTTCGGCCGCGTGCGCGACGCCAGACTCGAGGTCGGCTCGTTAAAACCGATGTGCCCGTCCTTCCCAAGACCGAGCACCTGCAAATCGATTCCTCCCGCGCTGCGAATCTCTTCTTCATATTCCTCGCAGTATTGCTCATAGCCACTTCGTGGCGCTCCATCCGGTATATGAATATTCTCGCGTGGAATATTGATGTGATCGAAGAAATCCCGAAACATAACGGATCGAAAACTTTGCGGGTGCCCGGACGCCAGGCCGATGTACTCATCCAGATTAAACGTCACCACTTGCGAGAGGTCGAGCCGCTCCTGGCGGTGCATCCGCACCAGTTCCTGATACAACCCGAGTTGCGTGCTGCCCGTGGCCAGCCCCAACCGCAAATCATGTTTCTTGCGGATTGCGTTGGCCACCACTCGCGCCGCCTCGCGGCTCAGCTCTTCAAAGTCCTTTGTGATATGCACAAGCATGTTGGCCGTGACCCCGCTTCGAACTCACTCGCGTTCCACATGATATCTCAGCGGCACCCCATGGCAAGCTATGCGCCAATGTTTCCTGGTGTCCACCGCTTCGTCAGACAGCCGAGAATCAAGGAGATGCGGCGTAAGTTCCCATTTTGGAATTTTCAGGCGCAATGACGGTTCCAGGACTTACTTTGCCGTGGGACTATAATTCAGTGGATAATATCACTATTTTACTTGACAGTCACTATCTCTATATATAATAGTTTCCGCACAATTTCGGGGACGATCTCAAGTCATGTTGACATTCCCTCTCGCAGCATTAGTACTTCTATCCCTTCCGCAGGCTGTGTGCCTTGGAGCTCTCCGCTCGACACGCAGTGAGGGACCGCACCCCGGGTCTATTGGCTGTAGTTTCTAACAAATTCGGCGTCCACACTTTTACGGGGGTGATTCCATGCGATCCCGGCAAGAGGTACTTCCCTCTTTCTCCACATTCGAGATTCAAGGCTCTCCAGAAACCGCCAGGCATTCTATCGATTTCCCAGTAGATGATCACTTTGCACTCGCGGTTTACATTCGCATTCTATGGAACCATCGCTGGCTCATTCTCACCATCACGCTGGCGGTATTTATGGCCACTCTGTTCGGAACCATACGGCAGAAGCCCGTTTTCCGCGCCACGGGTTCTCTACAAATTGAAATGCCGAAGGGCAGCGTGGCTAGCTTGGGTGAATTGTTCCAAGACCAGACTGCGCCGGATGGCTACATGCAGACACAGGCGGAGGTTCTTCGCGGCTCTGCCCTGGTTTCATCTCTTATCGCCAAAATGGAACCGAAAAATAACTGGGTGCCCACTTTCCCCCAAGCAGCCCAGGAGCACCTCGAAAGCTTCGAGGAGCAGTTGTCCACGGAAGTGGTCAGAGGCAGCCATTTGATTCAAGTCCGTTATGAATCCGAATCTCCTCAACAGGCCGCCGACACCGTGAATCAACTCATGGCGCTTTATATCGAACAAACCCGCGACCAGCGATCCCAGACGGCTCAAAACGCCTCGAGCTGGCTCCTGGATCAGCTCAACCAGACCAAGCAAAAAATGGAACAAGCCACCTCGAACCTCCAGCAATATGAGAGCGAACACCAATTGCTCTTTGTAGAAACTGCCAACGGCGGTCAGCAAAGCATCGAAACTCAGCGGCTTCAGGAGCTCCAGAGCGACCTTACCAGCGCAGAAAGGCGTCGCATCGAAAAAGAATCCGCGAACAAGCAAGCCCAGTCGGGGGATGCCTCGGTTCTTCATAGCCCTCTTCTGGACGATCTGCTGACAAAAGAAACGGGACTCAGGCAGAAACTTTCGCAACTGGATGCAAAATTCGGGCCCAAATTCCCGGAAGTCCAGCAAATTCAGGATGAGTTGAAAGATGTCCTGGCCAGCCAATCTGGCGAACGCCTGCGCATCCGCAACTCAGTTGCTGAGGATTATCGCGCGGCTCTGCGACAGGAGGCTCTGGAGCGCCACGCTTTCGACGGCCAGCAAAAAATTGTCTCCGGCGCCAGCCAGCAGCTTTTGCAGGACGGTATTTTGAAAAGGGATGTGGATCTTTACAAACAGTTGTACGAAGGGCTCTTGCGCCAAATGAATGAGGCGGGTATTTCTTCCCAGCTCGACGCGCCGAGCGCGCGCATCCTGGAGCCGGCGCAGATTCCCACCACGCGAATCCGTCCGAATGTCACTCACCTGCTGATCTTGGGGCTTTTCACGGGATTGACCCTAGCCGTCACCTTCGTTTTTCTGCAGGAACACTTTCAGGATACGTTTCAATCCGCGGATGACGTTGCCGCACACCTAAATCTTCCTCTGCTGGGTGTGATCCCCGCCGTGCCCATCAAGAACTCCACGGATAAGGACACCAGCTATTCAGGCAAATCCGCGACACTTCTGTTGGAGGGCGGCAATTCGAAACCGGCGCCTGCCGACGGGGAGCCGTGGTTCCGGCTCGATAGGGACGGCCCCCGCAATTTCGAGATCTCGGAGGCCATCCGCAACCTGCGTACATCCTTGCTGTTTTCAAATGGCGACTCGCACCCGCGTTCCATCCTGATCAGCAGCGCGCTGCCTTCCGAGGGAAAAACCACCGTGACCGCGAATCTTTCCGTCGCGCTGGCTCAGCTGGGCAAGCACGTTCTCTCCATTGACGGTGACATGCGCCGCCCTAGCCTGCACAGAATTTTCTCCATGTCGAATCACGCCGGCCTTGCCGACTACCTCAAAGGAAATAGCACCTGGCAGCGCGTGGTCAGCTCGACTGTTGTCCCTGGGCTGAGCGTGATTGCCAGTGGGGGCAGGCCGCGAAATCCCGCCGAGCTCCTTTCCTCCGACCGTATGCATGACCTGATCCGCGCCGCGCAATCGCAGTTTGACATTGTGCTTGTGGATTCGCCCACACTTCTGAACATGGCCGATAGCCGCATCCTGGCCTCCTACGTCGATGCCGTCGTGCTCATCGTCAAGAGCGGAGACACTCCCAAGAAACTCGTCAAGCAGGCATTCACCAACCTGCGTACGGTTTCCGCCAGAATTGTCGGCGTGGTCCTCAATCAGGCGGACATGCGCGGCGAGGAGTACTCCTATTCCGTCTCCGACAAACACTATGGCTTTGCGAAGGAGGAGCGAATTCCAGAAGAACGCAAACGGGAGGAGAGGCCCTTCGACAACTGACCCCCGCCCGTCTGGCCTGCAATCGTAAAAATGTTAATAAATGGTTCGCAGCTGAACAGTCGCCTTGGTCGTCAAGGAAAACCGCGGCTCGGCAGCGACCGTGCCCAGCAACCGCCCTGCAACGTGTTCGCCCATCGCCGGGCCGTGTTTGAATCCGTGCCCTGACCCTCCGCCCACCAGCCAAACATTTTCATACTCGGGATGGCGGTCCACCAAAAAATCGCCGTTCGATGTGTTTTCGTATTGGCACACGCGAGCCTCCACCAGCGGAGCTTGCGCCAGGGCGGGAAATCGCTCGGCCACATAGGCGCGAATGGCGGCAATCCCTTCATGCGTTGGCACACGCGTCCCGCTATCGGGATCAAATGCGGGCCCATGGCGGTCGTGCGCAATTTTGAATCCGCGGCTCTCCAGGTCCGGCACGCCATACATCAAGTCCCCCAGACAAAGCCACCCGGGCATTGCCGGAGGCGCAAATCGCGAATCACCGGCCGGCACTCCAAAGAAAAACACCTCTTGCCTTGAAGTAAAAATCCGGTTCCCCAGCAAATCAGGAAAAACCTTCCCCAGCCACGGCCCGCACGCAAAAACAAATTGACCGGCATGAATTTCACGGCCCGAAGATGTCTTCACACTGGAAGCCTTTCCCTTGGCGCCTGGCGCTATGGCCATTTCGTTGAAGTATTCCACTCCTTCTGACCAAGCAGCCTCCGCGACGGCCGCCACGGCCCGACGCGCCAGCAGCACGCCGCTCCGGGGTTCAAACAATCCCCAGCTTGCGGGGCGAAACCTGACTTGTGGGTAGCGTTTCTCAAGTTCCGAATGGTTCAGCGTTTCGTGCGGAACTCCCAACCCGGCGAGAGTTTCGCGTGAAGCCTTGGTGTAGGCATCTTCTTCGTTCGCAATCCACAAGATCCCTGTGCGATGCAGCAGGGGCCGCGAAGCGAGCGCAAAAAACTCTTCCCATAGCGCCAGCGAGCGCACCGACCAGCGCGTGTACAATTCGTCCGGTCCGTATCCCATGCGGATCAGCCGCGACTCTCCGCCTGAACTGGCCCGGGCATTTCCCGGCCCGTAGGAATCCAACAGAGCCACGCGCTTACCCGCGCGCCGCAAATGCAGAGCCGTCCACGCGCCAAAAACTCCGGCGCCAATCACCGCCACGTCGTAAGTATTATTCTTGGTCACGTCAGAATTTCCCCGGCCCTCTCCATTTCAATCCAAGCGCTTGGGTCTCGTGGCACAGTCTTCAGCCTGTGCCCCTTACTTCTTCCAGGCACCCTTGCGCATTTCCCGCGATGGCAGTCTAATGTACGCCGCTGCGGTTCGCCAAGCTTCCCGGCGCTTGCTGTTGAAACCGGCGCTCCCGCGAACGCGTCATTCTGCACGAGTGGTTTCCCGCAATCAGAAGCCCGCTTCCCTCGGGCTGGGGCGAGATATCCTCGGAGCAAATTTCTCTAACTTGCGGAGGTGAAAGGTGCGTAAGGCATTATTGTGCGGCGGTCTGGCACTGGCATTTCTGGTGTTGCCATTGACCGCGCAAAAGAGCGATCAGGTCGATCTCGACGCCGTCTACAAAATCAAGCGCGAGGCCGTCAACAACTCGCGCGTAATGGATACCCTGAGCTACATCACCGATGTTTATGGCGGCCGTCTCACGGGATCCACCAACACCAAACTCGCCGGTGATTGGGTGATCAAGCAGATGCAGGATTGGGGCCTCGCCAATCCGCATTACGAATACTGGGATTTTGGCCGGGGCTGGGTGAATGAGCGCTTCTACGCCAACGTGACTTCACCAGTCACCTATCCTTTGATTGCTTATCCACTTGCGTGGACTCCGGGCACAAGCGGCCCGGTCACCGGCGAAGTCGTCATTGTCGGCGTGAAGAATCCGAATAACCCGAACGCCGCACCAACTATGCCCGTGACTGAAGATGCCGCCGACGCGCTGATTGCCAGCCTGAAAGGAACTCTTAAGGGCAAGATCGTGATGCTGGATCCGCCGCGCGAGATCGCCATGAGCACCGAACCGCTGGCACATCGCTACACCCAGGCGGAATTGGATGAAATGGGCATGCAGGAAATCGGCGGCCGCAGAGGCGGCGCCGCCCCTGCTTTTAACGCTCTCACTCCGCAGATGCAGGCCGCGGCCAACGCCGTGGCCCAGCGGATTCGCGCCAAACTCAACAATCTTTTCTTAAGCGAAGGTGTCGCCGCCGTTTTCCAGGAAGGCCGGGGCGATGGCGGAACCGTTTACGTCCAATCCGCCGCGGGTGTGGTTCCCGTGCCACCTCCCGGTCAAGGCGGTGGAAGGGGCGGCCGCGGGCCCTCCGTTTACGCCTCGCAAAATGCGCCGCCAGCCCTGAATCAGGTGATGCTCGCCGCCGAGCACTACAACCGCATTTACCGCACGCTTCAGAAGAATGTTCCCGTGACCGTCGAGCTCAATATCCAGAACAAATTCCTCGACAACGATGGAGGGAAGTCCTTCGACATCGTCGGCGAAATCCCCGGCTCTGATCCGAGACTCCGCGACCAGATTGTCATGATCGGCGGCCACTTCGATTCCTGGCATTCCGGCACTGGTGCCACGGATAACGGCGTCGGCTCTGCCGTGATGCTCGAAGTGATGCGCGTTCTGAAAGCTTCTGGATTGAACATGCGCCGCACCGTCCGCATCGGCCTCTGGACGGGCGAGGAAGAAGGTCTGCTCGGTTCACGCGCCTATGTGACGGACCACTTCGGCCGCTGCAACACCGAGACCGGCGCGTGGGAATTGAAGCAGCCCGCTCACGACAAGTTTTCCGTGTACTTCAACATCGACAACGGCAGCGGCAAACTCCGCGGTGTTTATTTGCAGGGAAACGAAGCCGCACGTCCCGTCTTCCAGGAATGGATGAAGCCGTTTGAGTCCATGGGCATGAACACAATTTCCATCAGCAACACCGGTGGAACGGATCACCTTTCGTACGATGCCGTCGGCTTGCCGGGATTTCAGTTCATCCAGGACCCGCTCGAATACGACACGCGCACCCATCACAGCAACATGGATCTGTGGGATCGCGTGCAGGACGGCGACCTCCGGCAAATGGCCACGATTGTCTCGACCTTCGTCTATCAGGCCGCCAATCGCGACATGATGTTCCCGCGCAAACCCCAGGCGCCTTGCACAGTCGCAGGGGGCGGGCGGCGGGGTGGAATGTAAACCCACGGGCGTGGCCACATCGCCTCGTCAAATCTCTAAATAAAAAGGGGATGCGTGTAACGCGCATCCCCTTTTTTAAATCCTGAAACTGATTTTGAATGTCAGCTCTTCGTCCGCGCCAGCTCCTTTGCCCAGTGCGAAAGATGATTCAGCGAAGGGACATGCGTTCGCTCCAAATGAATCGGCGTTATCGAAATGTCCCCAGCAAAAACCGCAGCGTAATCCGAATCTTCGCCGATTCCATCGGTAATCTGCTGCTCATGCAGCCAGTAATAGGTTCGTCCGCGCGGATCTTTCTCTTCCTGCAAAACATTCCGCGTCACTTTTTCCGATTGCCTCGTAAATCTCACTCCGCCCTTCCATTCTTGCGGCACATTCACATTGAGCAGCACCCCTTGGGTCATTCCGTCGCGCAAAATCACGGTGGCCAGATCACGCGCAAAACTTGCCGCATGGTCAAATCGAAATCCCTTTCCGCGATGCACCACCGAAATCGCCACGGAAGGAATGTGGTTGATGGTGGCCTCCGCGGCCGCCCCTACCGTGCCGGAGTAAAAGACGTTCTCGCCCATATTTCCGCCGCGATTTACACCTGACAGAACCAGGTCAGGTTTCTCAGGCAACAATTTATTCAGCGCCACGATCACCGCGTCCGCGGGCGTCCCATCCACGGCCCACTCCCTCTCGGCAATTTGCTCGCAGAAGATTGGCTGCCGCAGCGTCAGCGACTGCGCCGCCGCACTGCGCTCCTGGCTCGGTGCAACCACGCTCAGTTTAGCTGTGTCCTTCAACGCATCCACCAGGGCGCGCAATCCTTCCGCGTGGATTCCGTCGTCATTCGTAATCAGAATATGAGCCATCTGTTTTAGGAAGTTCCCCGATTCTCTTTCTGGATTTGCGCCGCGATCCTCGCGCGCTTTGGGCGGAAGGAATGGTCGGGACGACTGGATTTGAACCAGCGACCTCACGCACCCCAAGCGTGCGCGCTACCAGGCTGCGCTACGTCCCGACCGGCTGGTGATTTCCCGCGCCGCCCCGGCAAAAACGCACCGTTACGCCACGGAAGTTCAGGGTATCACTCGGTTTCGAGCAGCGTCAAGAACGCCCGCAGGGCGTCCCGCAAGTCCAGCAATACTTTGCGGTTGATGGTCGGAAGCGGATCGCCCGTTGAAGCCCGCGCCGTAGATGGCAACAAGCCGGAAATCGACTGGCCGTCTTGTGAGGGAGCTACGTCGCCGTTGCCGCCGGAATCGTGGCCATTGTGCTCGCGCAGGTGGCGCCGCGCTCCGGCTATCGTGAACCCTTCGTCGTAAAGCAGGCGGCGGATTTCCAGCACCGTTTGCACGTCCTCGCGGCGGTACAACCGGTGGCCTTTGGGGCTTTTCACCGGCTGCAGCATGGGAAATTCCGTCTCCCAGTAGCGCAGCACAAACGGTTTCGTGGCCGTCAACCGGCTGACCTCGCCGATGCGGAAAAAACTTTTGTCGGGCACGAAATCAGACATGTGACCGTTTCCGGATTCAGGCATGTTGTGATGCGGGCGGGGGCCGCTCGAACCTTATCCTATCTCGTTTTCTGTCTGTGTCAATGCACAGACTTAACTCGGCCCGCGTCGCCGCTTCTTTACCGACGCGTGTCCGCGCTCGCGATGGCCGCGCTCCTTCACGCGTTGCAGAAACCGTATCGGCGCGCCGATGAAATCAAAACTCTCGCGCAGCCTGTTCTCCAGGAATCTCTCGTAGCTGAAGTGCAGTCGCGCCGGCTGATTGGTGAACAGGACAAACGTGGGCGGTGCGCTGGACGCCTGGGTCATGTAATAAATCTTCACTTTGCGTGTCGCGGGAGATGTCCCGCGTTCCAGGTCCACGCTCTTCAGCCAGCGATTGATTTCTCCCGTCGAGATGCGTTTCCGGCGAGCCGCGGCCACATGTTCGATGAGCGGGTAAAGCTTTCCCACGTTTTCCCCGGTAAGCGCCGAAACAAATACGATGGGCGCGTATGCCAGAAATTTCAGTTTGCCGCGCACCAGCGTTTCATATTCCTTCATCAGCGATTTAGGGTCGGCAAGCGTGCGCAGACTCCGGCTGCGCGATTGCTCTTCGGTTCTTTTTCCGCTGGTCGGGCGATACCCTTTGGCCGTCTTCGACTCAGCAGCCTTCGCTCTTCGCGAAACGCGGTCGGGATTCCCTTTGGTCTCCTCTGCTTCCAGCGCCTTCCGGGCGGATTCCAGCGCCAAATCGAACTTGTTCATGACGATGATTACCGAGCATCCCGACTGCCCCGCGTAATCGGCAATCGTGGCGTCGCCCGATGCAACTCCCTGTGACGCGTCCACAATTAACAACGCCACATCGGTGCGCTCCAGGCTTTTGCGCGCCATGATCACGCTCAGCTTTTCTGAAAGTTCCGTGGTCTTGCCCTTGCGCCTGATCCCCGCCGTGTCCACGAACCGGTAGATTTTTTCTCCGTGTTGCACCAGCGTATCCACCGAATCGCGCGTCGTGCCCGCTATCGGTGAAACGATGCTGCGCTCCTCGCCCGCGAGTTGATTCAGCAGCGCTGATTTTCCGACATTCGGCCGCCCGATTATCGCCACTTGGATTGGGGTTTCTAGTTTCCGCGGTGCAGGTATCCTTGCGCCGTTTGCAGACACCTGGCCTTCAGCGCTCTCCGCCACCTCGCTCTGCGGGGGAATGATTTCCGGAGCAGCCGCGCCGCCTGAGGGAAGCGACGCGCGCTCGACAATGTAGTCGAGCATGTTATCCATCCCATATCCATGCTCGGCCGAGAGCGGAAACACCGGCAACCCCAGCGAGTGTAGCGGCCCGGTGAGGGACTCCTGCCGTTGCGAATCCACCTTGTTCGCCGCCAGAATCATCGGCTTGCCGGCGCGACGCAGCACCCGCGCCAGCTCCTCATCCAGCGGAGTCAGCCCGTCGCGCGCATCCACCACCAGCACAAGCAGCGCCGCCGACTCGATGGCCACCTTGGCCTGCCGCAGAATCTCCGCCGGTATCGCGGCGCGGTCCTCGGGCACGATTCCGCCCGTATCTACAACTTCAAAGCTCCGGCCCAGCCAGTTGGCCGTCCCATAAATTCGGTCGCGCGTTATCCCCGGCTCATTGGTCACAATCGACCGCCGCGTCCCCGTCAGGCGATTGAACAGCGTGGACTTCCCCACGTTGGGACGCCCCGCAATCACTACCGATGGTAGGTTTTCATTCATATGGAGGCTCGTCCACTCTAGCCCAGGTTTGTTCCGAGCGATAGCTGGCTCTGTGGCACAGCTGCGCCGCGTCTCACCCGATCAAGTACCTCGGAATGTGCACGTGCATATAATGCCTGACGCTCAAAGTGTCCCAAGCGCGTAGAATTGCAGTCAGCTGGTAACTCTATGCGGAACAATATCCTGGTCTGTGGAATGTTGATCCTCGCTGCCTCCGCTGCTGCCACGTTCGCGGATCTTCAGGGATTGTTCCTTCCCGGACTCGACCATCCCGCAATTCAGTATCACACGCGCCCTACAAGTGACCTGGTCGCGAAGTTGAACCTGGATATTCAATCCGGGAAGGTCCAGCTCAAATTTGACGGAGCACAAGGCTATCTTCGTTCCGTGCTCGAAGCCATGAAAGTTCCGGTTGAATCGCAAATTGTTACGTTTTCAAAGAACAGCGTTCAATCCTATCGAATATCGCCCAAGAATCCGCGCACACTCTTCTTCAATGACGCCGTGACGGTCGGTTGGGTCCGCGGCGGATTTATCGAATTGGCGGCTGAGGATCCATCGCAAGGAGTCATTTTCTACACTCTGTCCCAACAGCCGGCCGATAAGCCCCAGTTCAAACGTGACGATAAATGCTTGACCTGTCATGAGTCTCTCAATAGCGTAGGCGTCCCCGGCATGTTAGTCCGCAGCATGATGACCGCTCCAGATGGCCAACCGCTTCCTTGGTTGGGAAATAATGTTACCGACCACCGCACTCCCATGGCCCAGCGCTGGGGCGGCTGGTACGTGACAGGAAATGCCGGATCGATAAGACACCTGGGAAATGCAATGGTCACCGATACCGCAAATCCGGAATCTGCGGTGACAGACCAGACGCTGAACTTGGAATCACTGAAGAGCGAATTCGATACGGATGCTTACCTGTCGCCATACAGCGACATCGTTGCCCTGATGGTCTTCGAGCACCAAATGCACATGACGAATTTGCTTACTCGCATAGGATGGGAGGCCCGGTTCGCGTCCTTCGAGGCACAATCAGCCAACCGCAAAGATGGTCAGACCGCGACCATTCCTACGGACCTCAACCCCCCTCTCAGTGAAAGCGCCAATGAAATTGTCGATTACATGCTGTTTGTCGATGAAGCCCCGCTTGGCGGCAGGATTCGGGGCACGTCCGGCTTCATCGAAAAATTTTCAGCGGAAGGTCCTTTCGACGGCAAGGGTCGATCCCTGCGGCAATTCGATCTGCGGCGCCGCATGATGCGTTACCCCTGCAGCTATATGATCTATTCGGACGCTTTTGACGCGCTGCCCATGGAAGCCAGGGACGCTATTTACAAACGCATGTGGAATATTTTGTCGGGCCAGGAAAAAGACAAGAGATACTCGCGCCTGAATCGAGCCGACCGCCAGGCCATTGTCGAGATCCTGCGCGAAACCAAGAAAGACCTTCCGGCCTATTTCCAAGGCGCGCTCCATTGAGCCCGCTCGCAATCTGCCGTTACCTCATGGATCGGACATAGCCAAAAGAGGAGCTGCTGAGTAGAGTGCGCTACGAAAGCATTCGAACAAAACCGCGTAACCAAATTCCCCCTGCTCCAAAAAATATTTCCCGAGATTCTAGAGTCCAGTGTGAACCGCAGATAATCCAATTCTTCCCGAGCGGTTACGCTTTCATTATGCTGCACTCACAAAGATTCTCCGGGAAGATGCGGACCATCAGCCCTCAGAATGACAAGAATAGGGCGGGCCGCGCCCTTCTGATGGGGTGGCGCTACACGAGCGCAGCCGCCAGCCACGCCTTCAAGAAATAAGAACGGAGCAGACGTACCCCTAAGTCCTTTAGAATCACATTCATTGGACGATTGATGCCCGTAACCCGTTTAGAATGATATTCATAGCAAATTGTAATGGGAGGGGGCTGCCGAGGCAGGGGTAGATATGAGGACAGTCAGCGCGAAAAGGTGGGCCAACGAAAGATGAGATAGGGCAAAGACAATGTCCAAGGATCGCACGATGACTCCGCATCTCCCTCTGTTGTAGAATCATCGGCCTTGGCGGCGTCCGCTGTTTCCAATTCGCGCCGCAAGTCGGAGGCTCCTCATGGCCGGCAAACCTGCAACGCGAATCTGGGTGGGCACGCGGAAGGGCGCATTCTCTTTCACTTCAAAGGACCGCAAGAAATGGGAGGCAGACGGCCCGTTCTTCGGCGGCCAGGAAGTCCATCACGTCGTGCAGGATCCGCGCGATCCCAAGCGCCATTACGCCGCAGTGGGCAACGCCTGGTTCGGTTCGCATGTTCACGCCAGCACCGACAATGGCAAGAAATGGGCCATCTCCGAAAAGGGACTTGAGGTCAAGGGCGTCTCCGGGAAATCCTGGGCGGTCACAGAAAAAGGGATGGAGCTGAAGGAGATTCCGGACGCCTCGCTCAAACGCATCTGGCACATCGAACCGGGCGCCGCGGATGAGCCCGGTGTGCTTTACCTGGGCGCGGAACCGGCCGTGCTTTTCCGCAGCGGCGACAACGGCGCGAACTGGGAAATGGTTCAGGGACTGTGCAGCCATCCCACGCGTGAGAAGTGGACACCGGGCGCCGGTGGGCTGATGGTTCACTCGATTGCCTGCCTGGGCAAAGGACGCTTGATCGTTGGGATTTCCGCAGCAGGCGCGTTCCGCTCGAGCGACGGCGGAAAAACCTGGGAGCCGTTCAACGGAAACGTGCGCTCGGATTTTAATCCGGACAAGTTTCCGGAAGTTGGCCAGTGCGTGCACAAATTGAAGGCGCATCCGAGAAATCCAGAGGCGCTTTACCAGCAAAATCACTGCGGAATTTATCGCGCCGGATTTGCGGACAAAGAATGGGTGGACATCTCCAAGGGCCTGCCCACGCGATTTGGATTTGCGCTGGCGGTTCCCGCTGCTGAAAAGAACACCCTGTTCACCGTTCCGATTGATTCTGCGGAAGAGCGCTTTGTTCCCAAAGGAAAACTGCGCGTGGCCCGCAGCCGCGATGGCGGCAAGAGCTGGAAGCTCCTGACTAAGGGTCTGCCGCAGGAAAATGCGTTTGTGCTGATCCTGCGCGAAGCGATGGCTTCCGATGATCGCGATCCCGCAGGCGTTTACTTTGGAACCACAACAGGCACCCTGTTTTACACTCGCGATGGCGGGGATTCCTGGCAGGAATTGGCCAAGAACCTGCCGCCAATCTATGGCGTTTCAGCAGGCATTCACTGAGCCGTTTGCAATGTTTTGATTTACCCTCAAGTGTCTGGCGGCCTCGTCAGACCCCAATCCTCGTTGGAGTTTTGAGGTACTATCCCCTCTGACGGCGGTGGACCTGGGATATTTCTTACCCCATCCATGCGTAGTAGATAGTGGAAGCGCGGAAACGGCCGGAGGGCATGAACGCTTCAGAACAGCAGAAGCTGGCTGATCTAATTGCGCGGGCCCGTACAGGGAACCTTGAGGCGTGGGGCGACCTTTATCGGGAATTTGCCGCGCCGATATTCCGTTTTTGCAGGCGTTCTCTGCCCGCTCGTGAAGACGCGGAGGATGCCACAACGGAGATATTTATGAAAGTGCGTGAAAAGCTGGGACAGTACGACTCCAGCCGTCCATTCCAAGCGTGGCTGTACAAGGTTGCCGCCAACCATTGCTGGGACATGCTGCGCCGGCGGCGCATCCGCCAGGATTTGGAGACGGAAGGCGTGGAGGAGATGCCGCTGGAGCACCCCGACCCAAGTCAGCTTGACCAACTGCTTGAACAACGCAGCAGCCAGGACATGCGTGAGGCACTGGCGAAACTGCCTTCCCGTTCGCGTATGGCGCTGGTGTTGCGTTATTACACGGAAATGAGTTACGACGAAATCGCTGAATCGCTCGGACTGCGGCGCAACTTCGTGGGCGTGGTGCTTTTGCGCGCTCGCCACCAGTTGCGGGAAGCATTGGCCGGGCAAGCAAACTCCCAAGGCGCTGCTGCGGGGAGGGGACAATGAGCCAGATCGACAACAGTGGTCGGGGACGCAACGAAGGCCACGTGGATGAAATGAGCTGCCTGCAATACCTCGAAGGGCTGCTGGAACGGCCGCGCGCACTGGAGTTTTCCGCGCACACGGAACAGTGCAGCGATTGCCGGGCCTTGCTGCGCGCGCTGGAACGGGAGTCAAAACTGCTGAGCTTCGCGCTGCGGGAACAGGAAGAGTCGGTTCCGGCGCGGCTCCTGGCCGGGCCGGCGCGCGAGCGTACACCTTGGGGCTGGATAGTTTCCTTCGGGCTGGCGGCCTCTGGAGCGTATTGGGTGTGGACTTCAATCATTGATCCCTGGCAAGCGCAATTGGCCCAAGCCGGATTTGGCGGGAGCGATTTGTTATCTACGGTATTTATTCAGAGCGCACTTTGGAAAGGGTGGGACACCATGTGGACAATGGTCCAAGCATTGGCGGTAATTTCATTGGGCCTGGTGGGATTCTTGCTGCTGCGGAGAACCTTGAGGCGGTGGAACACCATAGCGCTGATGATGACTGTGATTGTCGCGGCGCTTGCGCTGCCCTTAGGCGTCAGCGCCATCGAGTGCCACAAGGCCAATACGAATTACACGCTCCCCGCCGACCGGGTGGTCCATGATGATCTGCTGGTGTCGGGACAAACAGTTCGCATCGACGGCACCGTGGATGGTGACCTATTCATCTTCGGGCAGAATTTGACGGTGAATGGGCATGTCACCGGGGATGTAATCTCCGCTGGAAGCATGTTGACAATCAGCGGGACAGTGGATGGAAATGTGCGTGCCTCTTTGGGTGTATTGAATATTCACGGAAAAGTTGGGAAAAATGTCATGGGATTTACCGGGACGTTGTTGGCGGAATCCCAATCGGAGATTGGTTGGGGGGCAATTCTCTACGCTGGAGACGCGACTATGGATGGACGGATCGGGCGCGGGATCACCGGCCGGATGGGGCACGCAAGTCTTGACGGGTTCGTCGGCGGGGATGTGAGTATCAAGGCCAATGATTCGTTCGACGTAGGGCCGCATGCTCAGCTTCTAGGAAAAGTTCAGTATACGGGGCCCAGCCAGCCGGCGGTCGCGGCGGGCGCCAGACTCAGCAACCCCATTGATGTGAACATCGAAGCGAAAACATCGAATCCTGACTACATTTTTTCGGGGATGTCCCTCTGGCACAAGCTGCTTTTTTGGGGAGCTTCATTTATTTTTGGATTAGTGCTGCTATTTATCGCGCCGGGCTTTTTCAATGAAACGGTCCAGACCGCGGACCGGTTTGGAGTGTCGCTGGGAGTTGGTGCGCTGGTGATGATCGCCACACCAGTGCTTGCATGTATTGCCTGCTTCACCGTCGTGGGGCTGGGGATTGGAATCAGCACGGCACTTCTCTATCTCATTGCACTTTATGGGTCGAAGGTGTTTTTCGCTGCGTGGCTTGGCCGGGGGATATTTAATTGGGGCAGAAGCAAGGCCGGTACCGCCGGCCCATCGGAACAGCAGTCATTCCGGACGGTCACGGCTTCAGGCGCAATGGTCGGCCACCTGGCTCTGGGATTGGTAATCCTTTATGCCGTTCGGATAGTGCCTTATGTGGGATTCTGGTTGGCGGTCATGGCCGTGGTCTGGGGGTTTGGCGCCATGTCGATTACGCTGTTTAGCCGCATGCGGCATGGGGCCGCGGCGATTTAGCGCTGAAGAATCTTTGGCGATCAGACAGAAACGTGCTGGTTCGCCTAGTGCTGGCGCGAAGAGCTAGATGATCCCCAGGGGCTTTCCAACCTGTTCCAGAATTTCGCAGGCGTGTTCGAGTTCCGCGCGCTTGTGCGTCGCGGTGACGATGGCGCGCAGCCTGGCCTTTCCTTCCGCCACCGTGGGATAACCTACCGCGGGCGCGTACAGACCGGCGTCAAATAATTTCCGCGAGTATTCAAATGCCTTGGCGGCTTCTCCGACGTGGATAGGCACGATGGGCGTTTCCGTGGCGCCAAATTTGAAGCCCCGCTTTTTGAGCTGGCGCTTGAAGAACTTGGTGTTGGCCCACATTTTCTTGATCAGGCGCTCGCCCTCCGGAGAATCCAGCAGCGTAAATGCCGCCTGGCACGCCGCGGCCGACGCAGGCGGGTGCGAAGTGGAAAACAGGAAGGGCCGGGCGCGGCGATACAAATAATCAATCAACTCCCGCGAGCCGCAGACGTACCCGCCCATCACGCCGATGGCCTTGCTCAACGTGCCCACCTGAATATGGACGCGACCGTGGCAACCAAGATGATCCACAGTGCCGCGGCCATTTCGGCCCAACACTCCCGATGAGTGCGCATCGTCCACCATCATGATGCAGTTGTATTTTTCGGCGAGGTCGCAGAGGCCGGGGAGCGGCGCGATGTCTCCATCCATGGAGAAAACCCCGTCGCTGATGAGCAGCTTGTGGCCGGGCCAGCTGGCGGTCTCTTCGCAAATCCGCTCGCAATCCTTCAAGTCACGGTGCTTAAAGATTTTAATGGCGGCTTTTGAGAGGCGGCATCCATCAATGATGGAGGCGTGGTTCAGCTCATCGGAGATGATCAGGTCATCCTTGCCGAGAATGGCGGAAACCGTGCCGGCATTGGCGGTGAAGCCGGACTGGAAAACGACGCAGGCCTCGGTGCCCTTGAACCTGGCGATTTGTTCCTCGAGCTCCATGTGCAAAATCATGGTGCCGGAAATGGATCGCACTGCGCCGGACCCAGCGCCATAGGTCTTGACGGCATCTATGGCGGCGCGGCGCAGGGCTTTGTGAGTGGTGAAACCGAGATAATTGTTGGAACTGAGATTGATCACGCGCTTGGCGTCGAAAATTGCTTCCGGCAACTGAGGGCTTTCGAGAATATGCAGAGGGAAATAAAGCCCTTTGACCTTCAATTCATCAATCTGATCACCAAGAAAACTCAAGGGATTCTGTGTGGCACTCTCCATTGCGACCTCCAATATTCAGGGGATGAAGCCTGCGATTTCGTTTGCGGGCGCGCTTAGCGAGGCACGCCGTTCGGAGTGAAGATAACTTTTCCCGCCAGGCCGCCTTCAAGAAGCTTGAACCCTTCGGCAAATTGTTCCAACGGCAAGCGCTCGCCGAACAAAGGCTCGAGATTCAGTTTGCCTGACTTGAGAAGCTCGGTCATTTGCACCCAGGTCTCAAACATTCTTCGTCCGTAAATCCCCAGCACCGTAGCGCCTTTGAAAATGACGTTGTCCAGAAGGTCCAGTGTGACCGGCTCGGATGGAATTCCGAGCAAGGAGGCGCGGCCGCCAGCGCGGAGCATCTGAAAACCCTGCTTAATCGCGGCAGGGTTGCCGCTCATTTCCAAAAGGACATCCGCGCCAGCGCCTCCTGTGCCCGCGTGGACACGCGCGACTGCGTCGCCGGCGGTCGGATCAATTGCTTCGTCGGCGCCCATGCGGAGAGCCATGGCGCGGCGTTGGGCGTTTACCTCGGTGGCGAACACGGTGGAAGAACCGCAGGCTTTCGCTACGGCAATGGCCATCAGGCCGATAGGGCCGGCACCCGTAACTACAACCGTGTGAGCCGCAATCGGGCCTGACAGCACGGTGTGCACGGCGTTGCCAAGCGGGTCCATGATGGCGCCGTAATGCTCAGGAATGGATTTGTCGAGCCACCAAATGTTTGATTCGGGGATGGTCACGAATTCGGCGAAACAGCCGTCGCGATCAATTCCAATAATCTTCAGGTTCTTGCAGACGTGGGGCTGGCCTACGCGGCATTGCCTGCAGTGGCCACAATTCAGATGCATTTCCGCGCTGACGTTTTCGCCGGGCTTGATGCGCGTGACTTCATCACCGACGCGCTCGACGACGCCGGAGAATTCGTGGCCAAAGGTCATCGGCGGGTGGATGCGCGAGGCCGACCATTGGTCCCAGCCGTAAATGTGCAGGTCGGTGCCGCAGATGGAAGCCGCTTTTACGCGGACGAGGACGTCGTGCGGGCCCATTGAGGGGATGGGAACTTGCTCGATTGCCGCGCCCCGCTCGGGGCGCACTTTGCGCAGAGCCTGCATGGTTGCAGTGGCCATCTAGCGTATTCCCGTAGTCTAACGCGGGGCTGCAATGCTAGCACAGGGATAAGTGAGCACCCAACTGGAGTGTGCGGAGTAAGGTGCTGGGGCAGGAGGAGGCGCACAGTTCCACGGAGCGGGACTGTGCCATTCAAAATATAGTCCGCGCCAGGTCCAGGCGCATTCGTGGGTTAAGGAACGCGCTTGAGGACGCCGATGGATTCGAGTGCATTCAAGTATTCTAGGACGAGATCGAGAGATATCGGACCGTATTCTGCGGAAACGGCTTGACGGATTTGTTCGGCATTGCGTTTGCCGTCTACGAAGTTGAGCGCTTCGTAAGCGTACTCTTCGCCGGAACCCCAGAGTCCCTGATAGTGAAGAACCTTCGGATGCTGCAAATGCTTGGCATCGAGATGGTCAGTGAGGTAGTCGTAGCCGAAGGCGGACATGGGGCCTTTTGGATCCGCGTTGCGGACAAATTTGATTAGTCCCTCACCGCTCGGTGGTGGAGGCCAACCACCCGAATCTCCCATCAGCGACAACATATATTCACGCTTCTCGGCAGTCTCCATAACCTCCGTGGTGAACGAATCAGGAGTGAATTGGTTCACCGATTGAAAAATGCTGGCTTCATGATCGACGAAGGATTCCATAATCATCCCGTCCACTTCTCTAGGAATATCACTTTCACGCTTGTGCATTGCTTTCAAGTATCTGAAAGACGAACCCTCGATAATTGCATTCATGACCTCGTTCGTTTGAGTCTCTGAACTTAGCTGGGAGAGGAAATAAGCGCTGGCGGCGCCTATGAAGGCGGCGCGCTTGAGTTTGGTGGGATCAATATTGGCGGCGACGTCGCCATTGGTGTGGATGTAGCGGTCGGGCCAGTCGTTCAAGTAAATGGCGGGGATGCGGAAGGAACCCTCCTGATAAACATCGTGATCGCTGCCCATGCTGTAGTCTGCGAAATCGGCTTGCAGCGCTTCCTTGCCGCCTTCAGGAGAGACGAATGGGTAGAGCGCCTGGCCGGTGCTGGCGTACATGTCGGATTCGCGGTTCACGAAATCGGCGAAGGCTTCGGCGACGTCGTGTATGAATGATGGAAGACTCATGGGGCCGCGCGTGACGTGGAAGATTGCTTTGGTGGCGGGGCCGCCGCCGACCATGTCCATATGAACGACGGCCTTGATGCGCTTGGCGAATTCCGGACGAGCGTTGAGAAGCGTGGTGGTTCCCTCGATTTCCGGCGGCCAGATGAAGCGCAGAGTGCGCGCGGGACGGGCGATTTTTCCTTCCGTGATTAGCTTCTGCAGAGTACGGGCGACTTCCAGGATAGTGACGCAGCCGCTGGCGTTGTCATTCGCGCCGGGGCGCTGGTGGTCGAGGTGGCAACTGAAGGCGATTTCTTCGTTTTTTAATTGAGGATCGGCGCCGGGGATCGTCGCGGTGACGACTTCGGTGAAACCCGGATGCTGACCCGCGTCTATGATGGCGAAGAATTTGATTTTTTCG
>Ga0209167_10000619_pt1 | contig 24513 bp, 14 predicted proteins | sample Coa_R1_9_FD_187154 | JGI IMG/M metagenome (GOLD analysis project Ga0209167, IMG submission 187154) | Surface soil microbial communities from Centralia Pennsylvania, which are recovering from an underground coalmine fire - Coalmine... | ecosystem: Environmental > Terrestrial > Soil >...
GCCCAGAAGCGATTGGCCATGTCGCACATGACCGTTTGTGTGGACAATTCGGTGCCCCCCAAGGAGCGCAGAGTCCGGGTGCGTCATCCCCTCGGTACCTTGGCTTATCTGGACATAGGGGCAGATAACGGCGGAATCATCCTTAATGTCAGCGAGGAGGGCCTGGCCCTCCAAGCCGCCGGCCCGCTTGACCAACAGAAGGAAATAAGCCTCCGCATTCAGCTTCCCCGTTCGGAAAAACCGATCGAAACCGCTGCCAGAATTGTGTGGCTCGGCCAGTCCAATCGGCAAGCGGGAGTGCTTTTCCTCGCGATGTCTGCGGCCGCCCGCGCGCAAATACAGGAGTGGATGCGTTCCGAGCCCACGCCGGGCTCCTCCGAAGACCAACCCACCGAAGATTCAAGAGCCGCGCGCGCAACGGTGCCCTTGGCCGAACCAATCCAGGACTTGCAGCGAGAGAAATGGCTCAGTCTCATGGCTGATTTTGCGGCGCACCAGTCCGCACGACCGGCTGCTCCTGGTGCAGACTCAGATGCGCTTGCCGGCGTCCCACCCGCGCCAGCCACACCTGTCTTGCATCCGAGACCTGAAATCGTGTCTCGCGAATTCGGCAAGCGAAAACAGCAGGAGACCAATGCTCCCGCGATCGAAGCTCCGGTTGTGCGCAGGCCATACACGCAGGAGCAGGCCGCCACAGCGAAGCCAAGGACAAGCGGTTCCCCGGTCAGCTCCGGGGCGCTCTCCAATTTGCTCGCCCCGCCGCCCGCTATTCCGGGATCGACAATTCTGGCGCCCTCGTCTGGCTTCCCGGCAAAGACCGGCGTGGACGCAATGGAAGCAGCGCGGAATGCCGTGCGCCACGCTGCCGAGACCACGGTGCGTCGAACGCGAGCGCGCAATCAGATCTCGGTTTTAGCTGCGATTGTGTTGTTCTCGATCCTCTGCTTTGGAATTGGAACGTGGGTGGGGCCTCTGGTGAATCGTCAACTGGCGCCTCCGGTGATTGCCACACCCGTGCCGCCCGTTATCAGTGCAGAGAGCACCACCACTCCGTCCATGAGTGCGAGTAAACTGGACGAGGCTATCCACGCACGAAGCAGCGAGAAAAAGCCTTCAGAGCGCTCGCATACCAGCCTCGCAGCGGAGAGCCGGCAGCACAAATCTGCGCCGCCCCTCAGTCCTGCTGATTCGGCCACCGCTGACTTGCCGCGGCGAGTTGAGGTCTCCGCGCCGCTCGCGGTAAATCCTCCGCCGGTCCAGCCGACCCAATCCGCGCAGAACGCTCCCACAATGCAGCCCTCGCCGGTGGATTTCGTGCCGGTACCGGCCGGTCCGCGAGTTGTCGACGGACGCGTGCTGAAGCCGTCGGACCGCTTCAACCCGTGCCACCTGACCTATCGCGTCGAACCGGCCTATCCACTCGAAGCCCAGCAACAGGGCGTGCAGGGAACCGTGAAGATTCACCTGGTGATCGCGGCCGACGGTTTTATTAGCAGCGAAAAATTCATCAGCGGGCCTTCGCAGCTCGCGCCTGCGGCCCTGGAAGCCGCAAAATACTGGCGCTACTTCCCCGCGCTGCTCAACGGCGAACCTGTCCAGACCGAGAAAGACGTCGAAGTCCCGTTCCATCTTCCCCGCTAAACAACACTTCCGCGGATTGAAACCGGTCGCCGGCGGCATTCCCGCCCCTGATTTGCTTTTCCGCTGTGTCTGTCGGCGCTGAACGCGGATCGCTCGCGTACTGCTAGCTGTGTTCGAGGGTAGGAACGGCGTCGGAGGCTTGCGCGGCAGGTTCCTGCTTGCGTTCCGGCGTTTTCTCTTCGTGGTACTCGGTCTCGGTGTTCACTTCCCAGATGTTCGCTTTGTCTAGCCGGCCCGCGAGAATGTTGTCCACCGCGGTCATAGCGGCAAGCATTGAGTGGTCCTGGTTGTTATAACGGTGCATCCCGTTGCGGCCAATCAAAAACAGGTTCTCGAAGTGATCGAGGTACTGCCGGACTTCCTCGAACCGGTCGTAGGACCCGAAGTATGCCGGATAAGCCTTCTCCATGCGCGCCACAGTCGAGTCGAGCACGTCACTCTGGTTCAGGATGCCGATTTTCTCGAGCTCGAGTTTGGCCAGTGCCGCAAGATCTTCGTCGGACCGCTTCCAGAATTCGTCCTGCTCCTTGCAGAAATACTCCACGCCGATCCACACCGTCTCGGGGTCCTTCACCATGAACGGGCTCCAGTTGTTGAAGATCTGGAGCCGGCCCGCAGTCACATCCGGATCCTGAATGTAGATCCAGTTGTCCTTGATCAACCCGACAGGATTGGCGGGATCCTTCACGACCAGCTTTTTCGCCAGAATACCGACGGTCAGGAAATCGCGATAGCCCAGGTTCCCGCTCACTTCGGCTACATTGGCCGGAACCTCGCAATCGAGCGAGGCCACCAGATCCTTCACCGGCATGGTCGAGAAAACGTACGCCCCATCGAATGCGCGCTTGTTCCCCGCCGCATCGGTTCCGCCAATGCCGCGGATGCGATTTCCCTCCACTCGAATCGTGTCCACATTAAAGTTAGTCAGTATCTCGCCGCCCAACGCAATCACCTTCTGCGCCACCAGTTCCCACATTTCTCCTGGTCCGAATCGCGGATACATAAAGCGTTCGATCAGCGACGTCTCCGTGCCCTGCTGCCTTGCGTCGCCCGCTCCCTTAAGAATCTTCTTTGCCGCGTGCAGCAGCGTTTTCGAGACCGACAATCCCTTGATTCGCTGCGCTCCCCACTCCGCGCTGATCTGGTTGCATGGAACGCCCCAGACTTTCTCCGTGTACGCCTGGAAAAACGTCTTGTACAGCTCGCGCCCAAAGCGGCTGATGAAGAATTCTTCCAGGTTCTCGACGCGTTTCGGCGGAAAAGCGCACGAATACAGATAGCTGCAGCCGATCTTGAATGTGCGCAGCAGTCCCAGGTTTTTCAGCGTCTGCCCGCTGAGCGTCATCGGATATTCGAAGAATTTGCGCAGGAAATAAATCCTAGATTTGCGCGAGCGAAGCATCAGCCTCGCGCTCGCCGCTCCTTGCGGACCCTCTGGACGGGACGCCCCGGGCCCCCGCCCCGCGGCTGCGAGGTCCTGCTGTTCGAGCGGCATCTGGCTCAGCCACCAGTTCGTCACGCGATCGCTTTTCGAAAAGAACCGGTGCCCGCCAATATCCATGCGGTTTCCCTTGTAGTTCACGGTTCGGGAAATGCCGCCCATGTAGGAACTCTTCTCGAGAACGATCGGAAGGATATTCGTGCGAGTCAGCAGCTCGTAGGCCGTGGTCAACCCAGCCGGGCCCGCGCCAATGATGACGGCCACCTGTTGATTCTTCCCGCGTTCGGTTGAAGACATCGGCACTCCCTCAACGAGCGAGCCGGAGCTCACGCTTCAGGTCTTCGCACACCGGGTCGCTACAGGAGACGCGAAACGCCCCGATCTGCGACGCCGGATCGCCGGCGTTCCTCTCCGAATACAGCGTCAGATTGGCAAACGCGCCATCCGGCTCCAATAGCCAGACGGTACGGTCCCGAAAGTACTGCAGAAGCGGCGCGTCGCCTTGCTGAGCCTCTCTCGCCCAGACCACCTTCGCCCCGTCGATATCTGCCCGGTTATATACCCATTCCTCAGGCAGATGCGAAGGCGAGTACCTCACGATGACCAACTGTTTACCGGGCAAAGCCTCCAGCGCGTACAACGCCTGCCATCGTGCCCAATACCAAGGCTCGCCACCATGCGGGAAAAGATAGCTCAAAAAGGCGACATTGCAGACCATGAGGGCCGCCGGGACGAACACAGTCGCCGCCTTGGCCAGCCGCAGTCCCTGATGGCTCTTGTGCCTCCAAACCGACGCGTAGCGAATGCCATAAACGGCCAGGAGGAGGAACAAACCCATCGCCGTCTCCACGTAGCGAGGCATGAGCTGATACCCCTCGAGACATAAGCCCCCTAAGAAAAACAGCAAAATGAGAGGCAGGAAGCGCCGGGCACGGTTCTTAAGGAGTTGGTAGCAGCCGACGACCAGAAACACGCCCAGCGGCCAGACAACCGACCAGTAAACCACTTCCACCTTGTCCAGGACAAACCGCGCAAATCCCCGCGGAAATCCGCGCGTGCTCCTCCACCAGTGCATTTCCCATTGATCGTAGAAGGAAGCCATCGCCGGATAGTCATAATGGGGTGCCGGATCAGCCGGGTGTTGCCAGAAAAAAGGCCTGGTCATGTGTTGCTTCACGACGTTCAACTGATAGGAAGCCACCACCGGGCTTCCCGTCGTCCGCCAGTTGAGATATCCCACCCACACGAATACCGGGACCAAAATGACCGCGACGGGAACCGCTACTCGTTTTAGCAGCACACCCTTCCGCAAGCCGCTCGTCCACGCCCACCACAAACCCCCAATCCCCACCGCCCCAACAAAAACCGCGCCTTCGTAAGGCCGCGTGATCGCCAGCAGCGCAATGCCGATCGCGAGCCAGAACGCGGCCGCCGCGCTGCGCCCCTTGACGATTCGCGGGATTGCGCCCAGCACCAGCGCGCCTCCCAGCACCACCACGCCTTCCCCAAGATAGTTCTCCGTAAGCGTGTTGCGCACCGCCAGCAGCACGAAAACCAGCCCGCCCCATAACGCCCAGCGCGGAGGCATCCAGCCCTGCAGCATCCAGCAGATGGCCGCCGCAGCCAGCGCCACGGAAAACAGCATCCCGTACCATGGCTGGCCCGTCACGATCTGCCCGGCGGCCAGAAACAAGCCGGTTCCCGGCGGGTACATCGCGTTGTATGTCGGCTTCTGATTCACAAACATCGTCTCGAAGTAGAACCACATCGGATGCGTCGGGTTCGTTACCCGCCAATGGGCCAGCGTGTCCCCAGACAGAAGCTGGGTGAACTCATCGACGATTTTCGGCGGCGGCACATGAAAAAAGGGGAGCAGCGCAATCCGGCCCAGGAACACCAGGAGAAACACGCTGATAATCGCCAGCCCCTGCCGTCGCGCAAATGAACTGAAAGCATGCTCGATCCGGCCATAGAGCCTCGCCAGCCCAGGCAGCGGCCGCTCGCTGGCCACGATAATCGCCAACCATATGAGCGTCTCAAAGAACACCCAGACGAGGATCTCCGCCAGGAATTCCGACACCGCGAAACTAGGGAAGCCAGTGTGCTGGATCATCGGAACTGCCAGATTGCAATTCCAAGTCCAAAACATTCAGTTTCAGCAGCTTGGCGCGCAATGGCGCGTGCTGCCAGAACTAAACCACTTACGCTTGGAGACAGGCGCCCGGGCGGTTCTGGAACCCGAATTGCTCCCATACCTGTGATTCCCGGGTGTAAAGCCTGTTTTCCTGCAATAAAGACGGGTAGCGTGTAAACGAAAGTTGACACGGAACGACAAAGACTTCCGTTCCTGTGAGGCTTATGAGTGCCGCTAAAACAACCTCGATCTCCACGGCCCGTGGCCTGCACCTCGGCTCGATCGAACCCTCCAAGAATCCGATTGAGCTGTCCGTCGTAATGCCCTGCCTGAACGAGGCCGAGACCGTCGGCATCTGCGTCCGAAAAGCCTGGGCAGCACTGCGCGAAGCGGGAATCAGCGGTGAAGTGATCGTGGCCGACAACGGCTCGACCGACGGCTCCGCCGAAATCGCGGTCGTCGAAGGCGCTCGAGTCATCCACGTGGCCAATAAAGGGAACGGTAACGCTCTGCGCGGCGGCATCCTCGCCGCACGGGGACGATACGTTCTCATGGCAGATTCGGACGATAGTTACGATTTCGCGCATATTCCCCGATTTCTGGAACAATTGCGGGCCGGATCAGATCTCGTGATGGGCAACCGCTTTCTCGGCGGCATTGCGCGAGGTGCCATGCCCCCATCTCATCGATACTTCGGCAATCCGTTACTCAGCACCCTCGGGAGACTTTTCTTCAGCTCACAATGCAAGGATTTTCATTGCGGCATCCGCGCATTCCGGAAAGACTGCTTCGAACCGATGGACATTCGCTCTACCGGCATGGAGTTCTGCAGCGAAATGGTCGTCAAGGCCAGCCTGCTGCGAATGAAAATCAGCGAGGTTCCCACCACTCTGTCGCCCGATGGCCGCAGCCGCCCGCCTCACCTGAGAACCTGGAGCGACGGATGGCGCTGCTTCCGTTTCTTTCTCCTCTACAGTCCTCGGTGGCTCTTTCTCTATCCGGGAGCCCTTCTGATTCTGTTAGGGCTGGCCGGCTGCGCTCTAATCCTGCCGGGTACGTGGTTCGTCCACGGTATCGGCTTTGACGTGCATACTCTCTTGTATGCTTTAGTTTCTGTTCTTCTCGGATTCCAACTCGTCGCCTTCGCCACGTTCACGAAAGTTTTCGCCATCACGGAGGGCTTGCTGCCCGAGGATCCGCGGCTCAATCGCCTCTTCCGCTGGATCACTCTCGAAACGGGATTGATCGTTGGCGGATTGCTCGCCGCCGCCGGACTAGGCGGTTCGATCTGGGCCGTTTCCCACTGGGCACACACCGATTTTGGCGTCTTGGACATGCGCCACATGCTGCGTATCGTGATGCCTGCCGTCTTTTCGCTCACCTTGGGCACGCAAATTATTTTCAGCAGTTTTTTCCTGAGCATCCTTGGCCTAAGGCGACGCTAACTACCTTTATCCGAAAATCATGATGCAAGCTGACAATTTGTTCGCCAATGCCCGAGCTGGGCACTCAAATGGAGAGAGACTCCGTCGGCTCCGGGACCCGGAATTTGCCGCGAGCGTCATGTTTGGGGCGCTGCAACGTGCATGGGATCTCCTATCACCGTCTGAATTCGCCTCTCTCTATCGACTTGTTCGGACCCGCACCATGTGTAGTAATGCCCGGTTGCGCGGTCTACACCGTGGCGTCGAGTCGGTGATCCAACGTGGAATTCCGGGCGATTTTGTTGAATGCGGCTGCGCGCTCGGCGGAAGCGCAGCGCTCATTGCCCTGACGCTTAGAAGCCTCGCCGCAGAGCGCGAACTCTGGCTCTTCGACACCTTTGGAGGATTGCCCGCGCCCTCAGAGGAAGACCCCGATTTTGAGACTGCGGTGCCCTTCACCGGCTCGTGCCTCGGCACCCTCGAAGAGGTCCAGCAGTTGTTCAAAGACCTTCGGATCACGGAACGAGTCCGCATCGTCAAAGGCCTCTTCCAGGACACGCTGACGAAGTCCGCGATTGAGCAAATCGCGTTTCTGCATATCGACGGGGATTGGTACCAGAGCGTGAAAGCGTGCTTGGTTAACCTCTACGATAAGGTCGCGCTTGGAGGAATAATCAATTCGACGACTATGGTTACTGGCAAGGCGCAAGAAAAGCCGTGGACGAATTCCTCTTGGACCGCCGAATAGTTTTCAGGCTCAAAAAGCTCGACTATTCAGGGCGTCAACTGGTCAAGGAAGCGTAAAGACCGGCGGAATCCAGCGAACTTGACGCTAGTCCTCAGGCAAATCTGGGCCAAACGGTCTGAGACGCATGAGAATACTGATTATTACCAACTTTTTCGCGTCGCACAAAGGCGGCCTCGAGGCCATCGCCGATGAACTGTTCCACGCTTTTTCCGCCAAGGGGCAGGATGTCACTTGGATCGCTGGAAATACCACGCCGCCCCCTGACGCGGTGAGTCGGTCTCACGTGGTTCCCCTGCGAATCTTTAACTTCGTCGAGGACAGACTCGGAATCCCCTTCCCGCTTCCCTCGCCTCGCGCGTTTAGGGAAATAGGCGCTCAGATCAGGAAGGCCGATCTCGTAATCCTGAACGATTGCATGTACCTGAGTTCCATCGCGGGCTTTCTCGTCGCCCGACTCTGCAAGGTTCCAATCGTCATCCTTCAACACATCGGATTTGTTCCCTACAAGAAAGCGATTCCCAACGCTCTCATGAGGCTTGCCAACGCTATCTTCACGCGGCCCATGCTTTCGCGTGCGGATCAGGTGGTTTTCTACAGTGAAGTCACCAGGAAATTCTTTTCCGGACTCCCCTTCAGACGCGAGCCGGAAATGATTTTCAACGGGGTTGATGCCGGCCTGTATCGGACTTCCGCTCCGGGTGAAACAAAAGAGCAGCTTCGACGCGAGTATCACCTGCCCCTGCACCAGCCACTAATTCTGTTCGTTGGGCGCTTCGTCGAGAAGAAAGGCATCGAGGTCCTGAGGCGCATGGCATCCTTGCGGCCGGAGTGCGCGTGGGTCTTTGCTGGCTGGGGCCCCCTCGACCCAAGGTCTTGGAAGGCCCCGAATGTTCATGTCATTTCGGGATTGCAGCGTGCTTCCATCGCTCCGCTTTACCGCGCATGTGACCTGCTGGTGCTTCCCAGCGTTGGCGAAGGCCTCCCGCTGGTCGTGCAGGAAGCTCTGGCTGCGGGACTACCCGTCGTGTGCGGAGAGGAGAGCGTCGCGGCCGATCAAGCCATGGCACCTTTCGTCCGAGGCGTTCCCGTCGATCCAAAAAACAACGACAGGACCGCCCGAGATTTTTTGTCGGCAATAGAGTCTGTGCTGGCCGTCGAAAGCAATCGCCAGAGAACTCGAAAGCTCGTCGCGCCTTCGCCGTTCAGCGATATTCCTGGCCACGCGCGGCCGAACAGTACTTGGAGACGGCCTCACGCCTGACCGGCGAGCGGCCCAACGTTACACACAGTCGCCAATCGGCGACCACACGAGGCGTCTGACAAACATGCTCACGGCTGAGGCCCGCTGGATCGGAGAAACCCTGAATCAATTTGACGCCGCGAAATTGTCTCCCGTTTTGAATGTGGGGAGTTCAACGGCCGACTTCCGTGAGCATGTGCAGCCTTGGATAGAAGAACTGGTGTTCGCTCCCCTTCGAAACCGAGGCGTCACTGTTCATCACCTCGATATGCGCGAGGGAAATGGTATCGATCTCCATGGAGATCTCACAGACGATGCTTTTCTGGCAGAGCTACGCGCCACGGGGTATCGGACGCTTCTGTGCTGCAATGTGCTTGAGCACGTCGTCGGCCCAGCCGCCATCTGCACGCAACTCGAGCGCCTCATACCATCGGGCGGCCATATCGTCGTGACTGTGCCAAATCGATTTCCCTATCACCCCGATCCGATCGACACAATGTTCCGGCCCGACGCGCAGCAGGTCGCCGCCTTGTTCCCGGGGTGCGATCTCCTTGAGGGAGTCACCGTTGAGTGCGGCACTGGATGGGACTATGTTGATCGCAGCCCACGAGCTCTGATCGCGAGGCTCAAACGCCGCTTCTCGCGCCTCCAGGAAAACGGCGGAATGGGCGGCACCACCAGTTTCATCCCTTGGTTATTTCGACGATTCCTCCAAACCTGCACACTGCTGCGGAAACAACGGAGTCATTAGGCCGAACAGCCCATGATCGAGTCTGGCAACCCTCGGCTCGAAACTGAGCCAGAAACCGCAGCGAAGACGGATCGAGACCGTGCAGCGCACTCCCTAAACTCCGTATCCCCTTTCCTCCGCTGTAACCGCCTCTACCTTCTCGCGATTGCCGTTTCCGTATCTTTTTGGTTCGTAGCGATCCGGGCCCCGTTATGGCTGGATGAAGCCATCTCCTTCTGGCAGTCCAACGAGGGAATTGCCCGAGTAGTTGGTAGCCCCAATCTACTATTCGGAAGTTACCCGCTCATTCTGTGGTGGGCGAGGAAGGTTTTCGGCACAAGCGAGATCGGCCTCAGAATTCCCTCCGTCCTCGCCATGTTGGCTGCCGTCTACCTCCTCTACCTCGCTGCCCGGGAGCTCTTCGACACCGACACGGCCTTGATCGCCACCATTGTTTTTTGCTTGCACCCGATCGTGACCTTCACTTCGATTGACGCCAGGCCGTACGCATTTGCCACTCTGGCGACCAACGCGGCCATTCTCGTCCTGGTACGTTTGCGCCGCAGCGATTCAACCTGGCTTGCCGCGGCCCTTGGCCTGTTCGCCTCGCTGATTATCTATTTTCATTTCATGTACGCCGTTATTTTGCCCGTCCTCGCGATTTGCTTCGTCCTCTTTAAGACCGGCGACCGCAAGACATTCTGGCGGCAGGCCGGCGTCGCCCTCGCTTCATTTGTCGTGACGGCCCTTCCGCTCGTTCCCGGACTGCTCTATATCTTCCGCACGCGCGGAACGCATGTGTTCGAGAAAGCGCCGGCATTGATCGAACTGCTCTGGACTGTCGCCCCCGGTTGGCTGGCTCTGATCGCGGGTCTGGCCGTTCTCCTTGCGGTAGCTGGCAGACACCCGTTCGTGCGGGGCCGCGTAGAGCGTTGGCGCGTGCTGTTCTGCTTGGCGCTGGCGTTTGTCCCGCTTCTGGTCCTGTACGGCGTCAGCGTGGCGACGCCGCTGCACATCTTCGTTTATCGCTACAGGCTGGTGGCGATCCAGGGAATCGCGCTTTGCTGGGCGCTCCTCATCAGCCGCATCGATTCACGCGCCTTGCGCGTCTTGTTCTGCCTTGCGCTGGTTGGAGTCACGGCTTACAGCGCCTTCGCGTCTCCCGATTCCCGAACCCACGGCTACACCTGGAAGTACGCGCTGGAGGCCGCAGAAAAGAACGCTGCTCCGGACAACGCCCCGGTCCTGATCTGCAGTGACCTGATCGAATCCGACTACATCCCCATGCCGCTTGATTCGGCCAAGGACAGCGTCTACTTTGCGCCGCTCAGCTACTACAAGCTTAGCGTTCCCGTCGTACCCCTCCCGCGATCGCTGAATGATGAGGCTGTCCGCGTAGCGTCGAGTTTCCTGCAAGATGCGGCGCCGCGACATAAACGCTTTCTAGCCATGGCGTTCACGCCGTCCTACCCGACGGTCCGCTGGCTAGAGGAAACCACGTCCGGGACGTACGATAGCCGCACCTTGGGAATATTCGACGGAGTTGAAGTCGTCGAATTCACGCCCCGTATAGGCAGCCGCTAACCCCGTCGCCAGCAAAAACCCCTGTCCAATCACGGACCTGGTTACAATACTACTATAGCAATTTTAGACCTGTACAACAGGCCGGAGCTGTGCTATCGTGGCTTGTTTTATGCGCGACGACATCGACAACCCAACTCGGGAGGAGACAACGTAAGACCATCCCACGATTAATCGATACACGTGTTGAGATAGAAATGGGGTCAAGTGCCTCGGAATCAACGACATCACGAAAAATTAATCGATACACTTTTGATGACTTCGAACTCCATGGCTTTGAGTGGTTATCCCCGCTTTTTTCCTACCGCAGGCGGCCGCGGAGGACGTTGATGGAGGCGGCGGGCAGGGTGTACAGCGCGCCGGGAGCGGCGGCAATTTTGGACGCGGCAGGCGGCAGGTCGGGATCGGCATAGCCCAGTTTCCGGTTCGGGTGCCATTGATATTGCGCTTTGCCGAACGAGAGCAAGGTAACGGTTCCGGCGAACGTCCGGTCCGCGTGGGTGCCATCGTCGTGAAACACGACGCGGACCTGGTGGGAATGGTCGTGATCCTTGTTGATCAGCAGCAGCGACCACTGGCCATCCGGGCGCAGCACGGCATAGGCTGTGACGAGCGTGTCGCCGGCGTCATCCTTCACGTCACTCGAAGCTTTGAACACCTGATGCTCGGCTCTTCCCGGTTCAACCCATTGCTGCGTGATGAGCTGCGCGGCGTAAAACTGCGACGTGCGCGACCGGATCTCGTAATTCTTGTTCACCATGAACATGTGGTAGGTGCCCCAACTGTTCGGGCACGCCGGATGCGCCGGAGAGTACGGCAGATCGTGATAGTAGAAGGTCGCTTCCCCGCCCGCCGTCAGAAACGCACCGAAGGTGTCGCCCAGCCAGAGAGCGCCAAAGATGTCGACGGAAGCCTCGCCGCCATGCGCGTTCGTCTCGGTGTCGAGCAGCGGCACGGACGGGGGGAGACCATCGCCGCGCCAGACCTGCATGATGTGCGTAAGGAGTTGCGGCTCGCGGTAGAGATTTTTCCACGGAGTCTGGCAGCCGTCGTATGGGTAGTGCTCGAACGACATGAAGGTGAGATCGGAAATTCGCCCGTGCGATCTCAGATCGTCGAGGAATCGCCCGAACCAGGAAGTCTTTCCCTGCGCGTCGGCCCAGGCCTTGATGTCTTCGTCCACGCCTTCGAAGACGGGCCCGCCGAGTTTCAGTTTGGGATCCACGCGATGCAGGGCCGTCGCAAACTGCAGATATAAAGCCGCATCGTCTTCCGGCATCGTGTACTGGCCGTCGGGCTCTTCGCCCATTTCGATATAACGGATCGGGTAGCCGCGCTTTTCAACGTAAGCAATCTCAGCCGCGGCATCCTCGGGCGTGCTGTAGAGCATCGCGATCGGAATAACCGCAGGGAGGCCGCGCGTGATGCCGCTCTGGTAGAAAAGATCGAATCCCGGCTGATCTCCGGATTCCATGCGGTCGGGCGCGATGTACAGATCGGACTTCTCGTGCCAGGGATCAACCGAGGAGCAGTAGGTCAAAGACTGCTTTTGATCCGGCGAATGGTGCAGGTAGTCGGTGAACTGCGCCTTCTTGTCCATCGTGCCAAGATAGATTTCGCGCATGGCGTAGCCCAGGCAGTTGCGGCGGTCGGCTGAGCCGTGCGTGTCGCATGTGTTTGAGGATTGCGTCATCAGGACGCGCACAAAGCGAACCGCGATCGGGTGGGCTGCGTCGGCGAGCGTAGCCAGGCCGCCTTTGGCGTTCGCAACATTGCCGAAACTGAAATCCCGCCATTCGCCATCCGCCTGGCGGTCCATGGCGTCTTTGCCGGTCCAATACTGAACCTTATATCGCGTGGCGTATGGGTCGGCCCAGGCGATGCGAATTGCGTCGACTTCCTTCTCGCTGCCGAGATCGACGACGACCCACTGGGGATGAAGCGAGTCGTCTTCGTGCGTGAACGGCTGGGTCAGATAAGGATTGCTCTTCCAGTAGGTGCTGAGGTCGCCGTCGTCGAGGCGGGAATAGCCGTCGAATTCGCTCCCATTGTTGCGCGTGAAGCCGCGGTGCGGCAGAGAATAGCCGTAGGAGTGGCGAATCACCTTCGCCGTCGGCGTGGAATCGCCGACGAAGTACCCCTTGCCGGAGGGATCGCTCCATTTTCCGTCCGGGTTCCAGTGCCACGCCTGCACGAACAGATCCGTGTTCTGGCGATAGCTGATCTCGCCCCAGCCCGCTTCGAGGATTTGTTTGATCTGGTCCGGGCGGAAGAACGTGTCGGTGGCGTTGCTGGGCACGCGATCCACTGTCGAGCCAAGCGCTTCCACGGGACGGAACGTGTTGACCGCGTGATTGGGAGTTGCGTCAACCCGAACCGTTTGGCCGCGAACTGCAGGCGCAAGCTCGACGGACGAAATGACGAGGAGACCTACAACCGCAGTGATTTGCGCCAACCGCTTCAGCTCGCTGGACCCAAACAATCGATTCCTCACATGAGCGCGAATTTGAACTTGTATAATACGCCTCGTTCGGTTGCAAGGAGATCGTCGATGATCCTGAAAGTGTTTCCGGACAAGTCGTCACTCGGCAAAGCCGCCGCGGATCAGGCGCTCGCGGCCATGAAGACCGCGATTCGTGAACGCGGCCGAGCGCGCATCGTTGCCGCGAGCGCCGCTTCGCAGTTTGAATTTCTGGCCTCCCTGACCGCAGCGCGCGATATTTCCTGGAAGGACGTCGAGCTGTTCCATCTCGATGAATACATCGGTCTTCCCATGACGCATCCTGCGAGCTTCTGCAGGTTCCTTCACGAACATCTGATCGACAAGACCGGAATCACGAACTACCACCTGCTGGACGGGGCCAACGACCCGGCGAAAGTGATCGGCGAGGCCGGGCAGGCGCTGACATCCGCGCCGATCGACATTGCATTCCTGGGCATCGGCGAAAACGGGCACATCGCGTTCAACGATCCGCCGGCCGATTTCGAGACGGAGGAACCCTTTCTCGTCGTAAACCTCGATGAGGCTTGCCGCCGCCAGCAGGTCGGCGAAGGCTGGTACAAAGATATCTCGGAGGTCCCGAGACAGGCGATTTCCATGTCCGTCCGGCAGATGCTGAAGGCGCGGGAGATTCTCGCCGTCGTTCCGGATTCACGCAAAGCGCGGGCCGTGAAGGCGTGCTTTGACGGAGAGATCACTCCAATGGCGCCTGGATCCATTTTGCGGACTCACCCGCGCGCTACCGTGTACCTCGACACGCATTCGGCCGCTCTGCTCAGCCCGCTTACGATCGCAAAGCATGCGGTCGCGGGATGATCTGTGACGGGTTGCGGACCGCACGGGAGTGAATCGCTCGCCCAATGGGCGGCGCGCCGATGAACGCCAAAGCCTCCGCAGATGCAGGTGAGCGAAACCGCCGGACGCGCTCGATCCCGTCTCTGCGCTGGTGGATCGCAGGAATTTTGTTCGCGTCGACGGTCATTAACTACATCGATCGCCAAACGCTGTCGCTCCTCGCTCCTTTTCTCAAACAGGAATATCACTGGACGAATCTCGACTACGCAAACATCGTCATTGCCTTCCGGCTGGCGTACACGGTCGGCCAAACACTCTGCGGGCGGCTCATGGATCGTCTGGGAACGCGGCGAGGGCTCGCGATCACCGTATTGTGGTATTCGATCATCTCGATTTGTACGCCGCTGGCGAGAGGCCTTTACAGTTTCGCCGGTTTTCGTTTTCTACTCGGCGCCGGCGAGTCCGCGAACTGGCCCGGCGCGACGAAGGCGGTTGCCGAGTGGTTTCCGAAGCGCGAGCGGGCGCTGGGGACAGCCTTCTTCGACAGCGGCTCGTCGATTGGCGGCGCGGTTGCGCCATTCATCGTTCTCACCATTTTCTTCCGATGGGGATGGCGTCCGGCAGTCGCCATTCCGGGCCTGCTCGGATTCGTCTGGCTGATCGCGTGGCGGTGGCTATACCACGCGCCGGAAGATCATCCACGAATCAGCCCGGCGGAACGCGACATGATTCTCGCCGACCGCGCAGAAGCGGAATCGCACGAAGGCCTGCACCTTCGCTGGCGCGACTTGCTGAAGCTGCCGCAAACATGGGGGACGATCGCGGCGAAAGCGTTCACCGATCCGGTGTGGTTCTTCATTACCGACTGGTTCCCCATTTACCTTGTGGCAAAGGGAATTTCGCTCCGGAACAATCTGATCGCGGTCTGGATTCCGTTCGTCGCGGCCGACCTCGGGAGCCTGTTCGGCGGATGGGTGTCCGGGCGATTGATCCGGCGAGGATGGTCGCTGGGCGCTGCGCGAAAGGCGGTGGTCGTCTTCGGCGGCACCGGTACAGTGCTGCTGATCCCCACGATCTGGACTGGGAAGGTTGCGGTAATCACGCTGCTATTCGGACTCGCCACGTTCTGCTACGGCTCGTTCACCACGATAGCGAACGTGCTGCCTTCGGACTTATACGCAACGGGATCCGTCGCTTCCGTCAGCGGGCTGAGCGGAACGGGCGCCGGGATCGGGACCATTATCGCGTTCGAACTGGTCGGGCATTTCTCCGACGTCCGAGCGGCGGCGGCTGTGCGGCATTCGTTCGACCCGATTTTGGTCGCCGCCGGCCTGGTGCCTCTCGTCGGGATGATCCTGGTTCTGCTGCTGGTGCGCAACACGCGAGCCACGGACGAGGGGCTCGTGCACCGCATTTGAAAAATCTGAACTGACCGCCCTTCGCCCGATCGGCCGGCAGACCACCCGGGGATTCCTTCCTCGCCCCAGCACGCGCAACCCGTCTAGAACAGGAATTTCAGCGCCAGTTGCAGGATGCGAGGCGATCGAGCGCCGCTCACCAGCCCAAATGTGCCGCCCACGTTCACGCCGCCCACAAATTGCGGGTAGCCGTCGTCAATCGTGCCGTCCGGGTTAAAGAACTGAGCGTGATTGAAGATGTTGAAAGCCTCGCAACGGAATTCGAGGCTCTTCGTTTCCGTAAACTTCGTATCTTTCAGCAAGGCGAGATCCCAGTTGTTCAAACCCGGGCCGTGAAAGAATCGACGCGGAGAGTTGCCGATTTGTCCGAGTGGTTCCTGGCTGAAGATCCCTCCCACCGCCGGATCGAAGGAATTGAAGTACGGTTGCCCGGACCGCGGGTTCGTGTTGTTCAGAATCGTTCCTGCGGAAAGCTCCGGCACATCAATGGGCGCTTCCGTGTTCTGCGTGCCCGTCAGCGAAAGGTCATTGTTCTGTCTCAGATTGACGGGGAGGCCGGTGGCGAACGTCGTGATTCCGGAGATCGACCAACCGCCCACAAGCCGGTTGGCCCAGCCCTTGTCGGCGTGGAAGAGCCGGTCGAAAGGAAGCTGGAAGTCGTAGCTGCTGGTGAAATTGTTCGTAACGTCGAAGACGCACAGCGCCATGCTCGATTTCGGAGTGAAAGGATTCACACCTTCCTGGAGACCGGAGGCGTCGTCGCGGCACTTGCTGTAGGTATATCCGAAAAGGAAGCTGGCCCAGCCACTGTTGTGCCGCACGCTCGCCTGAAAGGAATTGTATGCGGATTGAGCGGCCGTGATTTCGTAAGGATTGTTGCCCAGCACGAAAGCGCCATTTTGCGGCGGGATCACCGTGTATGTCGTGTTGACCACGTTGCAAGTGCCGGAACCGGACGCGCACGTTCCGGTCGTTTCAACTCCCGGAGTAGCAGCGGGAGGAAATGCAACGCCCGGAGGCAGGACGTACTGATTTCCCTCGCCAAACGGGCCGCACACCTGGTTCGTGGGATCGGAATTATAGGGCGCCTCGTTGAGTTGGAGGCAAAGCGCCTGATTACCCGGGTTGGCCTCGAGTTCGGTGAGCAGCTTGTGCCCCTGCGTTCCCACGTAGCTCAAGCTGAGGACGGTGCCGGAACCGAACTGCCGCTGAACGGATAGTTCATAGTCTTCCGCATAAGGCGTGACGTTGTTGTGATTGTATGCGAGCGCTCCGATGATCGGCTCGACACCGGCCCAGTTGAAGGTGGTGTCCGGATTCGACGCGCTGACGCCCCGGGGCGGAAACGCGAACGGGAATCGCTGGCCTTCATTGTTGCCCGTCGCTCGATCGATATACGGGGTCTCGAAAATCGGAGAGACAGGGCTGACGTAGAAGAGTCCGTAGGGCGCGTCGCCGATTTCCTGGAACTGCGTGAGGTCTTCGATCGCCGAGTAGAAAATCCCATAACCGAGCCGGATGCTCATCTTTCCCGGGCCGCCGGTCAGCTTCGCCAGCATGCCCGAACTTACAGATGGCGAATAAGCCAGGCCAAGTCGCGGCGAAAAATTGTGATACTGCGTTGGCGCCAGTGTCGACGGAACTCCGGGATCGCCGGGAACCAACCAGCCGGTCGGGGCGCCGGGGAAAAGCACGGACTGAACGCCGGGAATCAGCGTCTCCAGCTTCCCTCCGGTGTCATACCAGGGCTGGCTGAATTCCCAGCGCAAGCCGTAGTTGAAGGTAAGGTTCGGAGTTATGCGCCAGCTATCCTGCGCGTAGAGGCCGAAGTATTTCGAGCGCGTATCCAGGAGCTGCTCGGTAGCCTGGATCATGCTGGACGGAGCGCCTACGAGAAAGTCCGTGAAATCGAGGCCCGTTTCGCTGCCGTCAAAGCTGAAGCTCCCGTTTTCGCCGTAGTAGTTCCTGTCGTTGATCTGGTCGTAGTGGAATTGTGCGCCGAACTTCAGGCTGTGCCGCCCTAAGATCTTCGTGAAATTGTCCTGCGCCTGAAACATGTTGTTGTACTGCTTTGTCGTATCGGGCGGAACCCCGATCGAGTAGTTGTTGAACGCGATGTTGGGAACGCCTTCCAGCGCGGGCTGGACTGCGGCGATGCCGCCGTTGAAAACTCCGCCCGACGTCGACGGCGCGGGAAATCCGAGAGATACCAACGTGATCGGGCTTCCTCCGTTCTGGAGGCCCCCCTGCGGCGTAAAGAGGTGGGCCGCGTTCCGGACGTAGCCGATGCGCGCTTCGTTGAGTGCGGTCGCGCCGAACGCCCTCGTGTCGCTCAGCATGAATAGCTGCGCGCGGTCCCTGTCGAGGGCGCTGTACACACCGATGTTCGGGCTGGCCACGGTGGCGCCGCTGTTCGGGAATGGATTGTTCAGCGTGTCGTCATCGCCGTGGTAATACGCCGAAATCATTCCCCAGCGCGAGTTTTGATCGATCCGCAGGCCGACTTTATCGTCGCGCAGTTTTTCGCTGTAGGCGGAGGTCGAATAGTTGAATCCCGTCACGCTGGAAATGGCGTCGGGGACATTCGGCACGGGGATATAGGGCAGGAGGCCGGCGGCGGCCGAAGAGAAGGCGGCCTTCGGAATCACGAAATTCGGGAAAACGCAGTTTGCAGGATCGGTGCACCCGAAGTACGGCTCGCCATCGCTCACCGCATAGCCCAATCGCGCGGAAAGGATGCCGGCCCAGTTCGCGCCGTTTACGGCCGAACCCGCCCCGGTAACGGCATTCTGCTGAGCCGCGGAAAGATCGTAATTGCCGCTGCTGTCGAAGGTTCCGTCGGGGACGGCTGTGGTCTGCGTCGGCGCGGAGAGCTGCCGCGTTCCCTGGTAATCCGCAAAGAAAAACGTGCTGTCTTTCTTGATCGGGCCGCCGACGGTTCCGCCAAACTGGTTCTGGATGAACTTGGGAATCGAGGTTGCGAAATAGTTGCGGGCGTTCAGGGCCGTGTTGCGGTTGAATTCGAACACGTCGCCGTGGAAACTGTTCGTGCCCCCCTTGGTCACGACATTGACTTGGCCGCCGCTGTAGTTGCCGTATTCGGCGTCGAAGTTGTTGGTGATGATGCGAAACTCGGCGATGGAATCCAGGTTGGGAACAACGGCCGTTCCGTTGTTCTTGCCTTCCTCGACGTTCGCGCCGTTCACCATGAATCCGTTGGCGGTTTCCCGCTGTCCGTTGATGGACTGCGTGCCCGAATTCACCCCTTGCGTATCGCCTCCCACCACGCGATCGCCGAGGCCCGGAGCCTGACTCGAATACGCGTTGGGCACGACGCCCGGCTGCAGCGCCAGAAGATCCGTGAAGTCGCGGCCGTTCAGCGGCACGGAGGTCATGCGCGCGCCCGTAATGACTTCGCCCATTTGCGTGTTTTGAGTTTCAACCTGCACGGCATCCGTCGAGACGGTCACGCGTTCGGCGACGGTGCCCACCTCGAGCTGGACGTCGGCGCGAATCGCGGAATTCGCGTCAATGACGATTCCATCCTTCTCGAAGGTCTTGAATCCCTTCTGCTCGACCTGGAGATTGTAGGTTCCGACCGCAAGGCCGGGCAGGCTGTAGAAACCCTGCTGATCCGTCGTGACCACCGCCCGAATCCCCGTTTGGGTATTGATGGCGGTGACTGTGGCGCCCGGTATAACCGAACCGCTCGAATCCGTCACAAGGCCCGAAATTCTTCCCGTGACGTCGGCCCACGCGAGGCCCACGCTGAAGCACAAAATGCAAAAAATCGGAAGAACGACTTTCCGAAGAACTGGCATTTTCCCCTCCCCGCAAACGGAGTTATTCGTGCGATGCCCGGTTCACTGGAGCCTGCCTCGAATCACGGACACCGATGCCTGTGGCAAAGTGAACTCTGTCTCGCTAGAGGCGTTGACGGTTGAGCGGGCGGCCGGTCCATCCGGGTTCGCGGACCCGCCGTCCACATTGGGATGCCACTGGTATTGCTGGCTGCCGAAGGTGATGACGTCCACCTGCCCTGTAAAATGCGCGTCGGAGTGTTTTGCCAGGTCGCGAAAATCAATTCGGACCCGGTGCGCATTCTCCTGATCCTTGTTGACCACCAGCAGCGACCATTGCCCATCCGGACGCACCGCCGCGTACGCCGTGACCAGCACGTCACCGACAGCGTCACGAATGTCGCTCGAAGCGGGGAAGAGTTTGTGCTCGCCGCCGCCCGGCTGCATCCAGTCCAGATTGATCAGTTGGCTTGCAAAGAATTGCGAGAGCGGCTGCTTCACCTTCAGATTCTTGTCGGTCGAGAACAGTCCGAAGCTACCGGGCGAATTGTCACAACGCTGCGGATGAATACCGAGCGGCATGTAATGAAAATAATAGACCGCTTTGCCTCCCGCGGAGAGATAGGCGCCCACATAGTCCGACAACCACAGCGCGCCGAAAATATCCGGGAACGCTTCGCCGGCCTGCCAGGAAAGATTCGATTCCGTGATGAACTGCGGGACGTCGGCGGGGACGCCGTCCTGGCGCCAGATGCGAATCATGTTGGACACGAGCGTGTTCTCGTCGTAAAGATCGCTCCATTGGAGCATGCAGGGTGTGATCGGATAGTGTTCGTAGGAAAAAAAGGCCAGGTCGCCGAGATGGCCGTGCGACTTCAGATAATCGATGAAACGCCCGGTCCATGAAGCTTGGCCCGCAGCGTCAGGCCATGTTTCGATGTCGCTGTTCTCACCCGTGAACACCGGGCCTCCCAATTTCAATTTGGGATCGACTTTGTGCAGCGCTTCCGCCCACTGGATATAAAGTGCGGCATCGTCTTCGGGATTCGTGTAGTGCCCGTCCGGTTCTTCGCCCATTTCAATGTATGAGATCGGGTAGCCGCGCTTTTCGATATACGCGATCTCGTTGGCGGAATCTTCGGGAACGCCGTACAACATGGCGATCGGAATCATCGCCGGCAGCCCCCGAGTGAAGCCGCTCGTGAAGAAAAGATCGAAGCCCACCTGATCGCCCATTTTCTCGTCCAGATCGGCGGGCTCGTGCCAGGGATCGACGGACGAGCAATACGTCGCGGTCTGTCCCTGAGCGGGCGTATGCACGATCACGTCGTGAAAATCGCCGTCTTTGGTGGTGTTGCCCAGGTAGAGCTCCCGGATGGCATAGCCGACGCAGTTGCGAGGATCGTTCGGCCCGTGCGTGTCGCACGTATTCGAGGACTCCGTCATCAGGATTCGGACCCACTCGACCATAAGGGGCGTGTCGGACAGATCAAGAGTAACCGTTCCTCCCTCGCCTCGTTCAACTGTTCCGCCGGGAAATGTCTGCCAGGCACCCCCGGTAGGGTGCCGGATGGGATCGAGCGTGTCGGTGCCCGTCCAGTACTGGACCAGATAGTGCTTGGCGTGAGGCTCGGCCCACGCGATACGGATGGCCGTGATCGGGCGTCGCGCCGCTAGATCGAGAAACACCCATTGCGGGTGCAGCGAATCGTCTTCGTGAGTGTATCGTTGCGTCAGGTAAGGATTGCTCTTCCAGTATGAATTGACGTCGCCATCGGTCAGGCGCGAGTAACCGTCGAGATCCGTTCCATCATCGTGTGTCACGCCGCGGTGTGGCAGTTCGTATCCATAGGAGTGGCGAAGAAACTGCGTGGGCGTCGCTCTGCCTGTGAAATAGCCCTTGCCGGAGGGATCGCTCCAGGTTCCCTCTGGATTCCAATGCCACGCCTCCATGTGCAGTTCCGTATTCTGCCGGTACGTGATTGGCCCCCATCCCGCCGCGAGGACCTGCTTCACCATTTCAGGATTGAAGAGTTTGTCCACCGCTCCATAAGGCAGGCGATCGATTCCCGCTCCCAGCGCTTCGTTCGGCCGGATGGTATTGGTGGAGTGAGCGGGCGTGATGTCAACGTGGATCGTTTGCGCGCACACGGCCGGCGCAAGCGCTACGAACGCCAGAAGAGAAACACCGCGCGCGCGTATGATCGAGACGGAACGGCTTTTCCCTGACACTCGGGTACCGGAACGCGAAAAAAGCATTGAAGCCCTCCCCCACCGCCAGGGTCCTACCCGCTTTTTATTCGATACGCAATGGAACTTCCGCCAAAGCCCTGACGAGACGCCCCGCCGGCCGAGGGCCTCAGTTTTATTAAATTTATTTAAAATGGATTAACGTTCAGTGGAAGCCCGTTGTCAAGTAGAATTATGCCCGCTTGCGGGTCATGTGCCGACAGGCCTCGAGCCAATGGCCTGACCGCCCGATCCATCGATATCGAATGAGCGATCTCAACCAGCTTGGAGCTTCGCCCGCAAAACTGAAGCGGGTTCTGGGTCTCTGGGACCTCATCATCATCGGTATCGTCATCATCCAGCCCATCGCGCCGATGGGAATCTACGGCGTCATCAACAACAATGCGGGCGGCCACGTCGTCACCACGATCCTCATCGCGATGGTGGGCATGCTCTTCACGGCGATCAGTTACGGCAAAATGGCGCGCGCCTACCCCAGCGCCGGTTCCGCATATACCTACGTCGGACAGGAAATTCATCCCGCTCTCGGCTACATCACGGGTTGGGCCATGGTGATGGATTACATTCTGAACCCGCTGATCTGCACCGTCATTTGCAGCAAACTCACGCAGAATATTCTTCCCGGAGTGCCCTACTGGGCGCTGGCGGTTGCGTATGCGGGAGGTTTCACGCTCCTGAATCTCCGCGGCGTGAAGGGCTCCGCGCGCATCAACGAGGTGCTCGCTGCCGGGATGTCCATCGTGGTGGTCGTCTTTTTTGCCTTCGTGATTCGCTTCGTGTGGGGCCTGCACCACTATGGCGCCGCGTTTTTCACTCAGCCCTTCTATAATCCGCAGACGTTCAGTTTCAAGGGTGTTTTCCGGGGCACATCGATCGCCGTCCTCACGTATATCGGCTTCGACGCGATTTCCACTTTGTCAGAGGAGGTCGAAAATCCGCGGCGCAACGTCATGCTCGCCACCGTGCTGGTCTGCGCGATCACGGGAATTCTATCCTCCGCCGAAGTGTATGCTGCGCAGCTCGTGTGGGGCTCGAAGCCCTTTCCCCAGGACATGGTTGAGTCCGCGTTTCCTCTGGTTGCCCGGCAGGCCGGCGGTTTCTTTCTGTTTCATCTCATCAATTTCACGGTGCTGATCGCCAACGTCGGCTCGGGCATGGGCGCGCAGCTCGGCGCAGCTCGCCTCCTTTACGGAATGGGCCGCAGCGACGGTATTCCAAAAAAATTCTTCGGCTTCATCGATGCGAAGAACCGTATCCCTCGCAATAACGTGATCTTTGTCGGTGCGATTGCCTTGATCGGCGCATTCCTCATTTCTTACGAGCGAGGCGCGGAACTGCTCAATTTCGGCGCTCTGATTGCGTTCATGGGAGTCAACGCCGCTGCCTTCATCCGCTATTACGTGCGCGCCCAAAAAAGGAGCTGGACCGATTTCGCCTTCCCGCTGCTTGGTTTTGTGATCTGCTTCTTCATCTGGCGCAACCTGGGACACTGGGCCATCATTCTCGGCGCGGTTTGGATGGCGGTTGGCATCGCCTATGGCGCGGTGAAAACGAGAGGTTTCAAGAGCGAATTGGTCCGCTTCGAAATCCCCGCCGAAGAGGATTAGCCCGCGAATACTGGCCGCGTCCGGCGGCTTGTGGTAAAGATGAGCGCGGCCGCGGTTTCGCAAGAGCAGCTGCTTCTCACGCGAGGTGTTCCGGGTGCGTCGCCGTAAGACAAGAGGGTCGGCAGTCACACTGCGGGACGTTGCGGAGGCCAGCGGTGTATCCACCGCTACGGTCTCGATCGTACTGAACAACGCGCCCCTCGCGCGCTATATTCCGCCCTCCACCAAAGACCGCATCGCAAAGGCAGCTAAGAAACTGGGTTATCGTCGCAAGGCCCTTTCCCGTTTTCTCGGCGCAACCGGCAACCACAGCGTGGGCGTGATGGTATTCGACCTTACCGATCCGTTTTGCACGCTCGTACTGCGCGGCATTGAGAACTCGCTTTATCAAGCTTCCTATCTTCCGATTCTCACGGACATTCACAATCAGCGCGGCCGCTTCGAACGATATCTGGAAATGCTGCTCGCGCGCCCGGTCGAAGCCCTGATTCTCGTCGCGAACTGGTTGTTTGTGGATGTCGACCTGCTCGCGGATTTGGAGAAACGCAACATCCCCGCCGTAATGATCGCCAGGGAATTGAATTCCGGCAGCGTGAGCTCCGTCATGGTGGACAACGAAGCTGGCGCGCACCTTGCCATCGAGCACCTTTACTCGCTCGGCCATCGGAGGATCGCGTTCATTCGCGGGCCCAAGATGCTCGCCGACGCCGCTCCCCGCTGGCGCGGCGTGCGTTCGTTTGCTCGATCGGTGCGGCTCGAGATCGATCCCGCGCTGGTGGCCGATCTTCCGGATTCCCTGGATTCGAATGCTGCGTTCGAAGGCGGATTCAGCCTCACGGAAGAACTGCTGAAACATAAAAAGCGCTTCACCGCCCTCATGGCCTTCGACGACATGACCGCCTTCGGCGCAATTCGCGCGCTCGCGCGGGCGGGACTGAAAACCCCGGACGATTGTTCGGTGATCGGTTTCGACGACGTGCTCCCAGCCGGGCTTTCGATTCCGTCGCTAACCACCGTGCGTCAGCCGATGGAAGCGCTCGGTAGCGCCGCCGTCGGAATCGTCATGGAGGGTATCAACGCGGCGGCGGAAGACCGGGAATTCAAGCCCGTACACCGCAAACTCGCCCCGGAGCTCGTCGTCCGGGAATCCTCCAGGGCACTTACGTGATCCTCGTAGTCCGGCGCTCCGACGTTGAGGAGATCA
>Ga0209167_10000620_pt1 | contig 24490 bp, 19 predicted proteins | sample Coa_R1_9_FD_187154 | JGI IMG/M metagenome (GOLD analysis project Ga0209167, IMG submission 187154) | Surface soil microbial communities from Centralia Pennsylvania, which are recovering from an underground coalmine fire - Coalmine... | ecosystem: Environmental > Terrestrial > Soil >...
AGATTCCGGACGAGGCGGTGGCTCGCGGCGAACTGCGCAGCGATCTTTATTACCGGCTGAACGTCTTCAACATCCACATGCCGCCGTTGCGCGAGCACAAGGAAGACGTCCCCGGGCTGGTGCAGGTTCTGCTGACCGAGATGAGTGCAAAACACGCGCGCAAAGTGGGCGCTGTCAGCGAGGCCGTGGTCAATCTTTTCAACAACTATTCCTGGCCGGGCAATGTTCGCGAGTTGCGCAACACCTTGGAGCGGGCCGTGATCGTCTGCGACGCCGGCGTCGTAGAGACCAAGCATCTGCCGCCGGGATTCGGTCACGCACCCTTGCGCACGGCTCCGTCAGATCCTGACGCAGTGCGTCTCGGCGTCGGCACGACGGTCGAAGAGGCCGAAAAGATGCTCATCCTGAAGACGCTCGAAGCTACCAGCAACAACAAGACCCGCGCAGCGGAGATCCTGGGCATCAGCCTGAAGACGCTGCACAACAAGCTCAAAGAGTACGGCAGCGCGAGCGCGGACAGTGCGAGCGGGAAAGAAGAACTGACCGGAGCCTGAAAGGGCGCTTTCGCGCGAAAGACTCTCCGCAGGTCTGCCGGTCCCGAGTCCTCATGCTGCGACGCAAGACCATCATCGTGGTCGTCATCACGCTTATGGTGACGACGATGGTTTCCGCCTTCTCTTACCTTTACATTTCACAGATTCTCCGGCTGCGGCTGGTCAATGTTTACGAGAATGCCACGAACTTGACCCACCAGCTTGCCTACGCCGCTGCCAACGCCGTGCCCGATTTCAGCAGCACCAAGGTGGATACCAGCAATCCGGAAGCCATGCGCCGGGCCATCTCCGACTATGTGCAGACCGACGTGGAACTCAACAATCTGCTGGAATCCGAAACCGGTGACTGGAGCTTCATCTACGACGTGTGCATCGCGGACAACGACGGCAGAGCCTTGCTGCACACCAATGGCCGCGATGTCGGCAAGATTCTTCCTCCACGGCCCGATTTTCAGCAGGTCGTGTCAGCGCATTTTCGCGAAGGCATCCGCCGCGTGCTCAGCCCGCCCACGGTTTACGACGTCACTTACCCGCTCCAGTTAAACGGGCAGCCCTTCGGCACCATCCGCATTGGCGTGCAGACGGCGTTTCTCAAGAAAGAGATCGAATCCAAGCTGGAAAAGGCGTTCTATTTCTCGGTGGTCTCGGTCTTTGGATCGTTTCTGCTCGCTGCCGCCATCTCGAACCTTGCGCTCGGGCCGCTGAAAGAAATCAGCCGCAATCTTGACAGCGTCAGCGCGGGCGACGCAGATGCACTTTCTTCCGACGGCGCCAAGCATGACGAATACGGCCTGGTCACCCTGAAGATCGCCAACCTCGGCCGGCAGATCCGCGACAGCCGGGAGATCTTTTCCGCCCTCAAAGACAACGTGGATCAGCTCATGTCCAAGCTGCAGGACGGACTGATGCTGTTCAGCCGCGATTCCCGCGTCGTGCTAACCAGCGCTCCCGTGGAAGCCTTCCTTGGCCGTCCGCGCAGCGATCTTCTGGGCCATACCGTGGATCAGATCTTCGACCGCCATACTTATCTTGGAGCCGCGCTGCTCGACAGCTTCGAGCGCCGCAGACCACTCAGCCAGCGGGAATTTGAAGCCGCCGCGGGCAAGCGGGTACAGGTATCGCTCGACTTCGTGCAGGAGAAAACGTCCCAGATTGGCGCCCTGCTGATCATGCGCGACGCCGACTCGGTGCGCCGCATCGGCGATGAAATCGAGATGTCGCGCCGGCTATCGGCCAGCGGCCGGCTGACTCGCGGTGTGGCCCACGAGGTCAAGAATCCGATCAACGCTATCGTGCTGCACCTGCAACTTCTCCGTAACAAACTCGTCCAGCAGGAACCCGACACGCAGCGCCACATGGACATCATTGACAGCGAAATCCGCCGGCTCGACCGAGTCGTGCAGACCCTGGTGGATTTCACCCGCCCCCGCGATCTGCGTCTTGAGGAACTGGACCTGCGGCCGCTGCTGGAAGATGTGGCTCAGCTCGCCGCGCCCGATGCCGAGCAGCACGGCGTCACTATCGAGCGCGACCTGCCGGACGAACGTCTTCCGGTAAAAGTAGATCAGGATCTCATGAAGCAGGCCATTCTCAACGTCGTCATCAACGGCGTGCAGGCCATGCCCAGCGGAGGCGTTTTGAAGATCTCGGCCCATAGCGAAGACCACGCCATCGTGGCTGAAGTCCGCGACCAGGGCGGCGGGATTCCGCAGGACGTGCACGATAAGATCTTCGAGCTTTATTTCACCACCAAAAAGGAAGGCAGTGGAATCGGTCTGGCGCAGACTTATCAGATCCTGCAGTGGCACTACGGTTCGGTGGACTTCGAATCCACCGATGGCGCCGGAACTACATTCCGTTTCCACATTCCGGTGGCTTCCGCGGTCGGGTCGGGACATGAATACGCTTCCCGGGTTGCGGCGGCACAGAGGCCGATATAGGGCCAGCCGCAAGATTTACGAATTCTTCGCAAAATGTTTCTCATGACTGGCGTAGAATCGGCCTGTTTTTGGGTTTCGTGGCGAACTCAGCTATGGCTAGTCGGGCTCTAATACTCGTTGCCGTCGTCGCGGCAGCAGCTTTGCCGGCATTTCCAGCGGCTTTATCGTTAACGGGACAACCGGTGACTCGGGCTGTCGGCCAGCAGTCCGGTTCGCAGCCGAGCCAGACGTCTTCCCCGGTTTCCACCCAAACCTCATCTCCTCCAGTCGCTTCATCCTCCAGCCAGACGTCTTCCGACAAAACCACGACTAGTCCGCCTGCTCCAAAGAGTCCACATCGCAAGAAGAAAGCAGCTCGCACCGGCTGTGGAACTCTGCCTGGCGCCGCCGGAGCATCTCAGACTTCCGCCGCCAATTCCAAGCCGGCTCCCGAAGAGCCGGCCACGTCCTCGGACTGTCCGGTGAAGAAGAAAATCGTTCCCCAGGGAGGAACCACCGACCCTGATCCTCAACTCGCCGGAGGAGCCAGTGGCCAGAAGGCCTCCCAGGAACGTTCTACGTCCAGCCAGTTGTTGGACAGGGCCGAGGAGAATCTGAAGAAGATCGCATCGCGCCAACTGACGGCCGCGCAAAAGGACGAAGTCGCTCAGGTGCATGAGTTCATGGAACAGTCGAAAGCCGCGGCCGCGGACGGCGATCTCGACCGCGCCCACACTTTGGCGTGGAAAGCGCAGATGCTTTCAGACGAATTGCTGAGTCCGCAGAAGTAAGCCCGGCAGAAGTAAGACGCCCAGGAGCTTAACAGCGTCCGGCATATCGCATTCGAGCCTCGCTATTTGGACTTGGCTCGTGCGCTGTTGACTTTTGCCAGAAGATCCCGCGACATGCTCTGTAGAGGACCGGGAATGGCCGCGGCCTCGGTCAGCACCTCGCGGGCGTCCGTCAGTTTGTTGATCTTACCGTAGGCAAAACCGAGCCCATACAAGGCGCGGGCATACTGCTGGTCGTCCTGTCCCTTGAGCAGCGCGGCCGCCGCTTTGAGATCTGGAACCGCCGCTGCGGCCTTGTCCTGCTTGAGATTCGCCCATCCAATCGCGCTGTGCGCGACGCCGGCCGAAACTTTGCGCGACTTGTCGGCATCTGGGGCATCCGGCTTCGTGATCTCAATGACCTTCTGCGAATACGCCATGGCCTTGGCAGCGCTGCCCGGCTTGGAATCGTCACTGTAGTAGTTCGCCAGCAGCAGCAAGGCAGCCAGGGAATTCGGATTCGCCGCCAGCGCCTTCTCGCCAAACGAGACCAGCCGGCCGGGGTCGTTTAACTGCCCCGGCCCCAGCGTGTACATGGCATAGGACGAAACCTGATCCTGGAATTTCGAGTTGGGAAAAGCGGCGCTGAATTTCTCGATTTCCGCCATGCGATTTTTGGGATCGTTCTCCGACGTGATCGCGTTGAATCCCGACGTCTCGAGAAAGTCACAGCTGTTTTGCGCCAAAGCCTTCTCTTGTTTCACACGTTGGGCGAACTCATCGTCGCTGACACCCTCCGGTTTCGGTTGCTTATCGAGGGAAGCGCACACCTCGCCGCCCCGGGAGCAGTAATCTTCGAGTTTGAGGTTGTCTTTGGCCTGCTGCGCCAGGCTGGCCTGGGAAACCAGAATGTCGAGATTGCGCGGCGAACCGGCCAGCGCCTTGTCGCCAAATTCGAGCGCCTTCGCGAGGTCTCCAGTCCCCTGATACGCCTGGGAAATCTGCCAGTCCCCATAAGCGACGGCCGCCGGATTCGCGGAAAACTTCTGCACGAAATCCTGGTATGCCGCAAGCTTCTTCTGCGGATCCGACTCGTTGGAAATCGCCTGTAGAGCCTTATCTTCGTCGGTTCCGGCGGCGATCGCGATGTGATCCACCTGAGCTTCAGCTGGAACGCCGAGGAAAATGAGCGAAGAAACAATCAGTGACGAAGAAAGACGAAACAGCGACACGGAGAATCTTTCCACAGTCCACCTCCGGTGCACGCGAGACGACGGACACGAAAATGGGACCGAACTTCCTGCGAACCTGGGCTTGCAGGGCGAATCCTAGCGCCGAAATCCTCTCTACGCAAGGGCGGCCCTCACCACGCACCGGGCCCAAGGCTGGACCAGCCCCGGGGCACCGCCGATCAGCTAAATTAGAGAGATGCGCTCGATTCTCGGTCAACGGCCGCTGCGTTTCGTTTTCGCGGCCAACGTGATCTCCATGCTGGGCAGCGGAATGAACTCCGCCGCCGTGGCCTGGTACATCCTCGAGGCGACGCATTCCGAAATGGCGCTGGGCACTTTCGCCGTGCTGCAAACCATCCCCGCAATGATCATGCTGCCTTTCACCGGCGTCATCATTGATCGCGAGGATCGCCGCCGGCTGGTCATGTGGCTCGATGCCCTGCGCGGCCTGATCATCGTGACCGTCGCCATCCTGGCCTTTCAACATCGCGTCAAGATCTGGGAACTTTACCTGATGAACACGCTGGTGGCCGCCGGCTTCTGGATGTTCTGGCCCACCATCACCGCGTTGATTCAGGAACTCACGCCCGACGGCGAGTTCGTCCACTCCAACACGTTTCTGATGGCGGGCGTGCAGGGCGGATGGCTCATGGCTGGCGCCGTGGTCGGATTCGTGTACAACCACATCGGACTCGGCGGCGTGCTGATGCTCGACGTGTCCACGTACGTAGTTTCGTTCTTATGCTATTTCGCGGTACGCAAGGGCCGCCACGTCGTTCTGCGCCCGGAAGAACTCAAGGCCGATATTCTCGCCGCCGAAACTCAGCTCGGCCGGTTTGGACGGGAGATGCGCGAGGGACTCCACTTTCTCGCTCAGCGGCGCTCGGTGATTCTGCTGGGGATCAGCTGGGCTCTGTTTCTCGGCGCGATGGTCACCGGCGTCGTGGTCACGCCCTCGCTCAGCGATCGTGTATTCCACGCCGGAGCCGTCGGCTACGGCTGGCTGAATGCCGGCTGGGGCACGGGAGCCTTCGTCAGTGCGCTTTACACGCCCCAGATCATCGCCCTGCTCAGCGGGCGCCGCGCCGTTGCCTTCTCCATGGCTTTGTTGTCGGTCTGCGTGGCCTGCGCGCCCATCTCGGGTTTTCTGTGGCTGGCCATCGCGACCTACTTCTTGATGGGATCGGCGCGCGGCGTCGGCGGCGTCGCGATGAACACCAGCCTTATGGAAATGGTCCCGAAACATCTGATGGGCCGCGTGCAGAACACGTTTAACTTCTTTGGGACGTTCCTGCAACTCGTGCTGGCGCTGGCCGTGGGCGCGACGGCCCACCATATCGGCCTGGTCGCTGCCTACTCGATTCTCGCCTGCGTGTATGGGCTATCATTTGTGGCGGCCTGCGTGCCGACGGAAGCGCCAAGCCGCGACGCAGTTTCAGCCGCAACCGATTAGTTAGAAAAGCGATCTATGTCCCGGCCCGCGAAACTCGCAGTGGGAGCGCTGTGCTTCCTTGCCTTGATAGCAACCGCGCGGCCCGTCATCATGCACTTCGTGTCGAAGCAGTTCCTGAACACAGGACCCAATGGTCCGCAGACGCCGGCAACGGTCGGTCTCGCCTTTGAGAGGCTGAAAATTTCCAGTGGAAGCCGGACCCTCGATTCCTATCTGGTGCGGGCTCCGGCCAACTGCCAGCCCCAGGCCGCGGTATTGATTTTTCACGGCGTGATGGAGACCATTTCCGAATGGGTTCCGGCGCAGAGGTTTCTCTATGACCATTGCATCTCCTCTCTCGTATTCGATTACTCCGGCCACGGAGACAGCTCGCATCCCGGAACGATTGAACGCGTCAACGAGGACGGGATTCCGGCGTACGCAGCATTCGCAGCACAATTTCCGAGAGCGCGCCTCTGCGTGCTCGGTCATTCCATGGGCAACGGACCGATGCTCGAAGCGCTGCCTCACTTAACCCTTGCCCCGTCTTGCGTGGTGGTGGCCAACGCGTTTTCGTCTTTGCGCGACGCCGGACGCAAGCGCGGCACCTCGACATTCTTGCTCTATGGCATCCCGGACGTCTGGGATAATGTCGAGAATGTCCGGCATTTGAGAGTCCCTCTCCTCGTTGTCTACAGCGATGCCGACACGGTGAACCCCCCGTTCATGGGCCAGCGTATCTTCGAGGCGGCTTCGGAACCCAAGCAGGTCGCGGTCGCCCACGGTTTCCCGCACAACGCCCTTTATAAGCAGCCCAGCGAGGAGTGGTGGGCGCCCGTAGTTCATTTTCTGAAGGCCCCATGAAAACAGCCCGTCCAAGCTGCTATTCTTTTGATTCGAAACCCCGTTACCGCGCTGGGAGCAATCATGTCCTTTGATCTGCACGGCCGCAACGCCGTCGTCTTCGGAGTCGCCAACAAGCGCTCGATTGCGTGGTCTATCGCCCAGGGATTGCACGCCTCCGGTATGAAGCTGGCCATCACTTACCAGAATGAGCGCATGGAACTGGAAGCGAAGGATCTCATCCTGTCGCTGCCCGGCGCCGAAGGCTTCATGTGCGACGTCTCCAAAGACGAAGACATTGACCGCCTCTTCGCCACGCTCAAGGAGCGCTATGGCAAGCTGCACGCGCTGGTGCATTCGGTCGCCTACGCGCCGGCCGAAGAACTGAAAGGAGATTTCGTCAACACCACGCGCGAAGGTTTCCGCGTCGCCCACGACGTCAGCGTCTATTCGCTGATCGCGGTCGCGCGCGCTGCTGCGCCACTCATGGAAGACGGCGGCTCGATTATCACTATGACTTACTACGGAGCGGAAAAAGTCGTGCCGCACTACAACGTGATGGCCGTGGCCAAGGCCGCGCTCGAATGCACCGTGCGCTATCTCGCCTACGATCTCGGAAAGAAAAAGATTCGGGTGAACGCCATCTCTGCCGGACCGATCAAAACCCTCGCCGCCCGCGGCATCTCCGGCCTCGGCGACATGCTGAAATCCCATGCTGAGCGTGCCCCGCTCGGCCGCAATGTGGAAGTGGCTGAAGTCGGTTCGACGGGAGTGTTCCTGGCTTCCGATGCCAGCAGCGGCATCACCGGCGAAGTGATCTACGTAGATTGCGGGTATAACATCATGGGATTTTAGGACCTCATCGCCTGAGCCCGCCCGCCGTCACTGGAGCCACGGGCAGCCGAAGCTACCCTGCGCCGCCACGGTAATACTTGCTGCGACCGAGGGGACGCCGTTGGCTACCACCTGCAGACTGCTGCTGCCGGTTTCCATCGTCGCGGGCACATCGAAGTTCGTCCACACGATCGTCGTCCCGGTAGCTACGCCCATCGAACTGTGATCGTGAGTTCTGGCATAGAACACGTGATTGGTTTTGTCGTTCGTGATTCGTACCAGAGGATAGTTTGTGGCCGTTTGCAGTTCATCTCCGAAAGCGGCAGCCTGAGACAACCCATTGAACTGAGTCCCCCAGATTCGGTAAGTCGTCCCGCGACAGGCAATCTGCGGGTACGCCACAATCGCCGGCGCCCAGGATGCCTGGTAGGTTCCGACCGAGGTGTAAGTCTCTGTCGGAGGGCCACCGGTCAGTACTTCCCCAGTCGGTAAGACCATCAAACTCCCCAGATAGACGTATGTGGGTGTGGTGAGAGTGAAGTTCGTGCCATCGAACTCGTAACCATTCCCCGTGTTCGCACCTTCCACCAGCACGTTCCCACTGGTCAGCAGCGCCGCGAACGAATCCCCGGCGTTGTCCTCGGCCGGAAAATCGGGCCCCACCGTCCAGGTCCCACTGTGGCTGTCGTAAATGGCAGTATGTCCCGGACTGAAGAAATCGTTATTCGAGTATGAGCCTGTCGCGAACACGGTGCCATCGGGACGCAGTATCTGCGGCCCAATTTCCCCAGGCGGGTAGTAACAATTACTGCCATGAGGGCCAAACGGTATGCAGCCTACGACGTCGGTTGGTGAATGCAAATCGACAATCGTGCTGCCGGCACTGGTCCACTCGCCCGACGCCGGATTGTATATCTCGGAGTTGGGAGCATTCTTTACGTCATTCGTCAGAATCGTTCCGTTCGGCAAGAGGGTCCAGCCCTCTTCGGCATTGAAATCACTCTTGCCCGTCGAACTGACCTCCGTCCATTGCAAAGTCTTCGGATCCAGCGCACTCATTCTCTTAGTGAGCTTCTGCCCCAGGAGGTAGTTTCCATTGGGCAGCACGAGGGATGGTGAATCTCCGATATAGTCCCACCCAGCCGGCGCGTTGACCTTGGTCCAAGTATTGGACACTGGATCGTAGATCGCGCCGCGATTGGTGAGAGTGAAGTTCTCCGCGGGGCCACTGTATTCCCCGCCTTCAACGATGACGCGGCCATCGGCCAAAACCACCGACGCGAAAGCATACGGCGCATAACTGGTGGGAAGGCTCGCCACTTGCGTCCACGTCCCATTCACGTAGCTGCCATTGATGTCCGGCGTAAGCTTCCACCAGTCGTAGAAGAAATAACCCTGCGCCAGGACCGTGCCGTCGGTTAATTGAAAAGTGAGATCAATATAATCCGGCGGCTGGTTAGCCAGCGGCGTCAACGTCTGCGCCAGCGAGGCGCAGGACAGGGCGAGCAAAGTCACCGCAAACAGATGAATCAGCCTGCCGGTTACGTGACGGAGTCCAATCAGGCAGGCCATGTGTGATGGGTGCATGTTTTTCCCTTTCTGGAGCCTTCCGTCAACCGACGGGGCCTCGAACGACCAAGGGACGGCCGAGCGGAATCGTCGAGCGCAGGGATTTTCCTCCCTGTCTGGCGTGAAGTCAAGGTCTGAACTCGATCCGAAAATTCACCGAAATGAAACCTTCAGGAGGGAGCGCGATGAGGGAATTGAAGGGCGGAATATCGTCCATCGAAGCCGCGCATCTCAATTCCGAACGGTGATCCTGCGCTTGTTTTCTTCGAGTCGCTCCAAAGAAATCTCTAAATCCCGCTCATGCGCCAACCGGGGGAACTTCTCGCCCCATTCGATCAGCAGAACGCTTTTGTCATCCCGCAGATCGTCGAGCGCCAGCGTATCCAACTCCCGAGGCGTATCCAGGCGGTAGAGATCAATGTGAAACAGATTGGCCCGCGGCCCGCGATACTCGTGCACCAGCGTGAAGGTAGGACTGGTGACGTCTTCCTCCGCGGCTGCGTCAAAGGCGGCCGCGATGCCCTTGACCAGCGTGGTTTTGCCCGCGCCCAGATCGCCGCGCAGCAGCACCAGCTTCGGCGGAGCGAGCAGGTCCGCCAGCGTCCGGCCGAAGGCGATGGTCTCGTCGGCTGAATGGGTGGTGATCTCGCGCAGAATCTCGCTCGACTTGGTCAGGCCTGGCACATTCCCAGTATAGCGAGACCGTGAGAGACATCCGCGCTGGGCCGTTTACGAGTGCGCCCGCTTGGCGCAGGCGGCAAATCAGTACGTCGAGAACGCGCTCGACCTCAAGCCCATCAGATTCCGCTCGACCACGTGATCGAGCGAAGTGCGCAAGCGCCGATGGTCCTCGTCCTCGATCGCCACAAAACGGAACGGCTGCAGGATGCCATCGTTCGTCTTGCGCTGGGGAGTCAACACTTCGGCCATGGCGTGCACGGGACCGGATTGCGTCTGGAAAGCGACTTCGACAAAGTCGCCCTGCGCCAGAGACTGGGCCACGCGCAGCAGCCCTCCGGTCACGGATATGGTCTGGAGTTTAGCTTTGGTGCGGCGGCCGTCTTCTAAACGGATCGCAGCCAGGACCGAATCTCCTAGCTGGACCCGGGCCGCGCGCCGCGAGGGGTGCGGTTGGGGGAAGTGGGTCATAAGCACCTAAACTATGGATCAGTTCCCGGTTGCGTAACAGATTACTGAGGCCCATCGTCCGGATTCCGCCCCGAACAGGCGATTCCGGCACTCCGAGGTCACGCAGTTTGAGGAAGTTAGCGGATGTTTACTGGTTGAATAATGTACGCAAGTACGATGAGCAAATTTTCATTTCACGCCCCGCACACCTGTTGGGTTCCATTTACCATGTTGGCCTAATTTCACTCGGGGGGCCACTATGCTTCGAACGACTGCCCTAACTCTTCTCACTGCTTTGACCGTGCTCACTCTTTCTTACGCTCAAGTCTCTTCGGCGCACCCTCCACTCCGCGTCGGAATCGTAGGCCTCGTCCACGGGCACGTGCACGGGTTTCTCGAGCGGTCGCGCCACAGTCCCGAGATCGAGATCGTCGGCATTGCGGAACCAGATCGGCAACTTCTCTCTCAGGCCGCCGCCCGTTATGGCTTCGATCAGAGCCAGGTGTTCACTGACCTCGACGACATGCTCGTCAAGGCGCATCCCCAGGCCGTTCTTGTCTATACCAACACGCTCGACCATCGCCGCGTCGTCGAGATCTGCGCACGGCGCGGGGTTCACGTGATGATGGAGAAGCCGCTCGCGGTCAGCTTTGACGATGCCGTCGCCATCGAGAAGGCCGCCCATGCGTCCAAGATTCATGTGCTGGTCAACTATGAGACGTCCTGGTATCGCAGCAATCATGCAGCTTACGATCTCGTGCATGAAGGCGGGCTGGGCCCGATTCGCAAGGTGGTCGTCCACGACGGCCACAGCGGGCCAAAAGAAATCGGTGTCCAACCGGAGTTTCTCGCCTGGCTCACCGATCCCAAACTGAACGGCGGAGGCGCTTTGTTCGACTTCGGCTGCTACGGCGCCGACCTTATGACGTGGCTCATGGACGGCCAGCGCCCGGAAACGGCCACGGCGGTCACGCAGCAGATCAAGCCGCAGATTTATTCGCGGGTAGATGACGAGGCGACGATCATCATGACGTACCCGAAAGCGCAGGCCATCGTGCAGGCTTCGTGGAACTGGCCCTTCGACCGCAAGGACATGGAAGTGTATGGCCAGACCGGCTACGTGATCACGGTGAAGCGCGACGACATTCGCTTGCGCCGTGCGGGTGAAGACAAAGAAGAACAATTGGCGGCAAAGCCGGTGCCCGCGCCGTATGACGCCGAGCTGTCCTATCTGAGAGCGGTAATTCTCGACGGAGCCAAAGAAGATGCGCTGTCGTCTCTCGAAACGAATGTAACCGTGACTGAAATTCTCGACGCCGCGCGGCGTTCGGCCCAGGAAGGCAAGACGGTCCGGCTGCCGGCCTCGAGATGAGATTTGTCGGATAACGAAAATGGGCTAGCCATCCCAGCGCACGAACTTCTCGCGCGCTGTGCGCTGCGCCCTCCGGAAGGCCTCCGGCAGTCCCTTCAGCAGGTCGGTCGCGACCATCGAGTGTTCACCCACGGTCTCGCGCATTACGTCGCCGGCAAGGCCGTGGAGGTGCACGGCGGCGCACACCGCCAGCAGCGAGTCATCGCGGTGCTGGGCAAGCTTTTCTTGTCCAATCAAGGCCGCGACCATCCCGGTCAGAATATCTCCCGTGCCGCCCGTGGACATGCCCGGATTGCCGGTCGTATTCACCCACGCCTCGCCATCGGGACGCACGACCAGCGTCCGATGTCCCTTGAGCACGACCACCACTCCGTGCTCGCTCGCGAACTTTCGCGCCACGCCGATCCGGTCTTTTTGTACATCGGCGATCGAACATCCTGCGAGCCGCGCCATCTCCCCCGGATGCGGAGTGATCACCAGGAGCCTGTCTTTGCCAGACAATTCAGCAGGTCGCCCCTCGAATGCATTCAGCCCATCCGCATCCAGAACGATTGGTACCTGGATTCTCGCTACCAGCCTTCGCACCAGGCTGGCGGTGTCGGCGTCCCGTGAAATTCCCGGCCCAATCGCCAGGACGCTCTTCCCTTTCGCAAGTTCCTCTAGCCGCTCGTCGGCATCCGAAGAAATCGTTCCCGCCTTGGTCTCAATAAGCGGTTCGGTCATCACCTCGGGATGAAATCCAGCCACCGTTGTCAGCGCAGACTTGGCGGTGGCGACGGTTGCCAGCCCGGCGCCGGATCGCAGCGCCGAGATCCCCGCCATGGCTGCCGCTCCCGCCTTTCCGACCGAGCCGCCCACCACGAGCACATGGCCGTAATTGCCTTTGTTCGACTCCCTCGGGCGATCAGCAACCAGGGACGCGAAGTCGCGCGCAGTAATTACATTCAGCTTCAGCGATGAGACAATGGCGTCCTCCGGCGAGCCAATGCCGGCGACAAAGATCGAGCCCTGCGTGAGGTGGTCAAAGACATGCGCCGGCCGCGGCGCAGTGAACGTCACAATTGAATCCGCGCGAGCAATCAACCCCGTCTGCGGCGACATCAGGTCCGCATCGGCGCCGGAAGGAATGTCCACCGCGATCACGGGCGACCGGGCGGCGTTCAGGAACTCGATGGAATCCGCGTACAGTCCCCTGACTGGCGGCTTGAACCCGGTGCCGAGGATGGCATCGAGATACACGTCCGCGGCCATGGCCTGCTGCACCCGTGGGCTTCTGAGTTCGTCGCTGGAACGAACGGCAACCGCGGCCACGGGAAGCTTCGCGAACATCGCGGCCGCATCACCCTTCAGTTCGACGGGATCAGCCAGCAGAATCACGGCCACCGTCTTTCCATTTTCATGCAGCCGGCGCGCCGCTACGAAACCGTCACCCCCGTTGTTTCCCTTGCCGCAGAGCACCACCACGCGGCACGCAGAAGGGTAATGCGCCAGAGCATGCTCGGCCACCGCGGAGCCCGCGTTTTCCATCAGCGTGAGCGAAGGAACTCCAAAGCGCTCGCTGGTGGAGCGATCGATTGCACGCATTTCGGCCGCCGTCACAATTTTCATAGAGTCCGTCTTTGCTCCGCCAATCCTAAAGCAAAAGCCCTCCGCGCCGCGCGGAGGGCTTTGCAATACCTCGTGCAGTTACGCTTCCGGCTGTCTGCCCGCCGCCAGTGCCTGCACCCGGCTGTGCTTCCGGCTGTAGGTGAAGTACACCACCAATCCAATGGCCAGCCAGCCGATCAGCCGAATCCAGTTCCACATCCCCAGTTTGGCCATCATGTAACCGTTTGTAATCACCCCCAGGATTGGGATCAAGGGAACCCACGGAGTCCGGAAGGGTCGCGGCTGCGTGGGATTGGTATAGCGCAACACCATCACCGACACCGACACGATCACAAAGGCCAGAAGCGTACCGATATTCACCATCTTGCCGATCTGGTCAATCGGCGTCACGCTGCCGACAATCGCGGCCAACAGGCCCACCAGAATCGTATTCTTCCACGGCGTTCTGAACTTGGGATGGATGGCGGCGAAAAACTTCCTGGGCAAGAGCCCGTCGTTGGCCATGGAGTAGAGCACCCGGGTCTGCCCGAGCAGCATCACCAGCATCACGCTGGTCAGGCCGGCCAAAGCGCCCAGCGTAATGATGTTCGCTGCCGTGGTGAGACCGCGATCCAGAAACGCAACCGCGACCGGCGCCTCAATGTTGATCTGCTGCCAGTGCACCATTCCGGTCAGCACGCCGGCCACCGCGATGTATAAAACCGTACAGATCGCCAGCGAGGCGATCATGCCAATCGGCAAATCGCGCTGCGGATTCTTGGCTTCCTGCGCCGTGGTTGAGACCGCATCAAACCCGATATAGGCGAAGAATATGTACGCCGCTCCGGCTCCGATGCCGGAGAATCCGTGGGGAGCATATGTGCTCCAGTCGGTCCCCCAGTTGGCCCGATCGATATAGTGAGCGCCCAGGCCGATCACGAACAGCACGACCGCGACCTTGATAACGACAATCGTAGCGTTAAATCGCGCGCTCTCTTTGATGCCCACGACCAGGATCGTTGTGATTACCAGGGCGATGAGGAAAGCCGGAAGGTTGAAACCGATCTCCATCCCGAACAGGTGCGGGGCAGCCATCAGATCATGCGCCCGCTGGAGCAATTCAGGAGACTGCGCGCTTATGAGCGCGGTGACTTTATCCAGAAACGCCGGCGTCGTGATCCCGAGCGACGGGTTCGCCGCCTGGGTCATTTGTCGAGCGACAATATTCTCCGCCGTCTTGAGCGCCGTCCAATGATCGTAGGCCAGCCACAGCGGCATTTTCAGGTGAAAGATGTTGAGCAGTTCGATGAAATGGTTCGACCAGCCGGAAGACACCGTGCTGGCTCCCATCGCATATTCGAGCGTCAGATCCCAGCCGATGATCCAGGCCAGAAGCTCGCCGAGCGTGGCGTATGCGTAAGTGTAGGCGCTGCCGGCCAGCGGAATCATGGCCGCGAATTCCGCATAGCAGAGGCCCGCAAACGCGCATCCCAGCCCCGACAGCACAAACGACAGCGAAAGTCCCGGACCGGCATACTGCGCTCCCAGTCCGACCATAACAAAAATGCCGGCGCCGATGATCGCGCCCACCCCGAGCGCAGTGAGCTGAAAAACTCCCAAGGTTCGTTTCAGGCTGTGTTCGCCCGTCTCGCGAGCCTCTTCCATCAGCAGATTCAGCGGCTTGGTGCGCAGAAGCGGCGACACTCCATTGCCTGCAGGCGCTGAAACCGGAGTAGATGTACTAGACATTCATCACGCTCGCATTCCGTCGCGCGCTGCGCGACCACGCATAATAGACTGGAATCCCCAGCAGCACTACGATCAGCCCCGGCCACGAGTACTGCGGCTTGTAGCGCAATAGTACGACATCAATGAATAAAGCCATCAGAATATAAATCGCCGGCAGCACCGGATAGCCTACAGCCCGGTAGGGCCTTTCGGCATCGGGATGGGTCTTGCGCAGGACAAACAATCCCACGATCGTCAGGATATAGAACACCAACACCGCAAAAATGACGTATTCCAGCAACTGGTTATAGCTGCCCGAAACGCAAAGCACGCAGGTCCAGAGCATCTGCACCATCAGCGAAACCGCCGGCGTCTTGTAATTGGGATGCAGTCTGGCCACGTTGCGGAAGAACAGTCCGTCTTTGGCCATGGCGTAGTAGACGCGCGCGCCCGAGAGAATCAGGCCGTTGGCGCAGCCGAAACCGGAAATCATGATCGCCGCAGCCATCAGGTATCCGCCGGCAGAGCCGAACATCTGGGTCATGACGGCCGTGCCTACGCGATCTTCGGCGGCATGCTTGATGCCCCGGACCAGAATCGTTACCCCGCCTTCCGCCCCATCCAGCGGCAGCGCGCTTAGATAAATGAAGTTGCAGGCTATATAGAGCGCGATCACCACGCCGGTGCCGAGCGCCAGCGACAACGGCAGATTGCGGCTGGGATTCTTTACTTCCCCGGCCGTGAACGTCACGTTGTTCCAGGCATCGGCTGAAAACAGCGTACCCACCTGCGCTACCGCCAGAATCGTGAGCGTCCCCACCATCACGATTGGCCCGCCCACGCCGACTTGTACAGCGTGTTGCGCGCCCAGGCTGGCGTTATGCCAGAAGTTCGCCCCAAAATTAGCCGCGATCGCTTGCGCGTTGCGTCCCAGTGCAGCGCCGAAGAGCGCCAGTCCCAGCAGGGCTGCAACTTTCGCCGCCGTGAAAACATTCTGGATGGCCGCTCCGGTCCTGACTCCGAAGATGTTCACCACCGACAGGAAAATCACCAGCAGAATCGCCATCAGATTCTGGGTATTGATGCCGACGTCCATGTTGCCCAGAACCATCGAGCCGACCGTGATCGGCGGAACTTTCCAGATATGCAGAATCCAGTTGGTGGAAGAGATCGAGGGAAAGAAAATTCCCAGAAACTTGCCGAAGGCCACGCCCACGGCCGCAATCGTGCCCGTCTGAATAACCAGGAACAGCGTCCAGCCGTAGAGAAATCCCCAGAGCGGACCGAGCGCTTCGCGCAGATACACATACTGCCCACCGGCCCGCGGCATCATCGCAGCCAGTTCGCCGTAGCTGAGTGCGGCCACGATGGTCATGAATCCGGTAACTGCCCAGGCTGCAATCAGGAGCGCGGGTGAATCCACTTCCCGGGCAATCTCCGCCGAAACGATGAAGATGCCAGAGCCAATCATCGAGCCCATGACCAGCATGGTGGCGCTGGTCAGGCCCAGGCCCTTGACCAGTTCCTGATCCTGATGGCTGTGAATTTCCCAGTCGCTGCGCGCCGTGGGCTGCGTGCTTGGTGTGTTCAGGACGGCTCCTTGGTTCGTACGGTGTTCGCGAGTCAAGACTCTCGATTGTCATCCTGAGGAGGGCGACTCTTGCCCGACGAAGAACCTGTGCACTTTGCCAGCGCAGGCAGACTGGATAGGTCTTTCGCTTCGCTCAGGATGACAAGCGAATATGAATGCCAATCGAATATGAATGAGAACTTTACCCTAAGATGCGGAAAAATTCCTCTGCCGATTTGCCCGGATCCCGTAACAGATCAGATATCACGGCCACCGAATCCGCCCCCGCCTCAATCACCGAAGCCGCGTTCGACCGGGTGATTCCGCCGATCGCCACCAGCGGCTTGCGGGTCAGCGCTCGCGCCCGGCGCACGCCCTCGAGTCCTACTACGGGATCGGGGCGGTCTTTGCTGGAGGTAGCGAAAACCGGCCCGATGGCGAGATAGTCGGCCGAAGTCAGATCGGCTTCACGCAATTGTTCGGGATTATGCGTGGAGACGCCCAGCCAGCGGGCCGGGCCCCGATCTTCCACAGAAATGATCCCACGAACCGATTCCGGCGATAAGTCATCCTGGCCAACATGCACGCCGTCAAACTCCGCGGCTAAACAAAGATCAGCCCGGTCATTCATGATCAGGCGCACGGAGCCTTGGGTGCCCCATTCTAACGGAGCGTTCTTTGCGACGTTAGAGTGGGAACCGACACGGCTCTTCAATTCCCTCGCCTGTTCCAAAATCATCCGCGCGTTGCCAGACTTGTTGCGGTACTGAATCAGCGTACAGCCCGCAGCAGCGAGTTCTTCGGCCGCACTAAACATCGCCTCCGGATTCGCGAAGAAACCAGCGTCGAGAATGGGATAGAGGCGTGGAAGCTGCAGCATGCGTTGCCGTGACTCTAAGTCTTTTTTTGTTATCGCGAAAGCTCGCAAATCCAGTTCACTTCCCAGGTCTCGCCGCCGTCGGGCGAGTAGGACTGCTCCATGCGCGACGATTTCGGGGAAACGTCAAGCCAGACGTAGCGGACCAGGATGGTGCGGCCCTTGAGCGTCTCCTGATGGAAGAACTCCCCGCGCTTGCCGGTGAACCCGCCCACCACGGGAGGACTGTCGAGGGTGCCATTATCGAGATCAATGAGGTAGATGCTCCACTGATGCGTCGTGGGATTGTACATGCGCAGCGTCTGCACCTTGATGTGCAGCTTCTTGTCGGTGCTGGTCACGTTGAACTCTTCGAAGTTGGCGTTGCTGTCGAGGAGTTTGTGGTGGTTTGAAATGCCGTTGTACTCGACCCATTTATCGGAATTGTTGAGCCGGTCGGGCAGGCGGCGCACGTGCGCCTTCCAGTCGCCGATGAGAAAGTCAAAGTCGTGAGAGCCGTCGCGCTGCGGCAGCAGCGCGGGGTTGTCGGTGGTCTGGGCGGGAAGCCGAACAGCGACGGAAAGTAGGAGCAGCATCAGGCACCCGAAGTTACTGGCCTTCATGACGATCTATCCTTTCGACCAAGACACGACGAAGACTCTCTTACCTATTTGGACGGAAAATGCTCGAGTCGGGTATCAGCCTGAGATGAAGCGGCATCACTCGGGTTGCCGCACCCTTCCCGCGTTCTTGGCGGGAGGGTGGGCCAGCCCGCACCAGCCAATCACTTCCCGTTCTTCGCCAAAAACCGCTCTATGAATCCCGTATCGAACTTCCCGGCTTTGAAGTCCGGATCGGCCAGAATCTTTCGGTGCAGCGGGATCGTCGTGTAGATGCCCTCGACGATGAACATTTCAAGAGCGCGCGCCATACGCGAGATGGCTTCCGGACGATCCTTGGCGCGCACGATCAGCTTGGCAATCAGCGAGTCGTAGTAGGGCGGAATCACGCCCTCGGTATAAGCGGCCGTGTCTATACGCACGCCCGTCCCGCCCGGAGGATGGAACGCCGTAATCTTTCCGGCCGACGGCGTGAATTTCTCCGGATGTTCGGCGTTGATGCGGCACTCGATGGAATGTCCCATGGGGACGATCGTGTTGGGGATGACTTCTCTCATGTGCGCGCCCGCCGCGATCATGATCTGGCTCTTCACCAGGTCCACGTTCGTCACCATCTCGGTGACCGGGTGCTCGACCTGGATGCGCGTATTCATCTCGATGAAGTGCAGTTGCCGGTTCTGGTCCATCAGAAACTCGATGGTGCCGGCGTTCCAGTAGCCGATGGCGGCCAGCGACTTGCAAAGCACGTCTCCGATTTCCTTGCGCATTTCCGGAGTGACCTGCAGGGAGGGCGACTCCTCGAGCAGTTTCTGATGCCGGCGCTGAATCGAGCACTCGCGCTCACCCAGGCTGACGACGTTGCCGTGTTCATCGGCCAGAACCTGAAACTCGATGTGCCGGGGATGCTCGACATACTTCTCCATGTAGAGATCGCCGTTGCCGAACGCCCCGGCCGCTTCGGCCGATGCGGCCTTGAACAGTCCGGGCAATTCTTCCTCATTGCGCACGATGCGCATGCCGCGTCCGCCGCCGCCGGCCGAGGCTTTCACGATCACCGGGAAGCCGACCTGCCGCGCCCACTCAATGGCTTCGCCTTCGGAAGCAATGATCCCCTCAGAGCCGGGCAGAATCGGAACGCCCGCCCGCTTCATGGCGGCGCGGGCTTTTTCTTTTTCGCCCATCAGCCGCGTCACTTCCGGCCGCGGTCCGATGAATTTGATTTCGCTGGTCTCGCAGACTTCGGCGAAGTTGGCATTCTCGGCCAGCAATCCGTATCCGGGATGCACAGCCTCGACGTTGGCGATCTCAGCCGCGCTGATGACGGCGGGAATATTCAGGTAGCTGTCGGCCAGCCGGGGCGGGCCAATGCAGATGGCTTCGTCGGCGAAGCGCACGTGCAGCGAGTTGCGGTCGGCCTCGCTGTAGATCGCTACGGTGCGGATGCCCAACTCCTTGCACGCGCAGATCACGCGCAGGGCAATTTCTCCGCGATTGGCAATGAGAATTTTCTTGAACATGAAAAATCAGCTCTCGGCCGTTAGCTCTCAGCTTGCAGCCGCCGCAGGGAAACAAAAAGGCGCGGCTTGGCGCGCCCCTCGAGGAACTTTCAGATTCACTTCTTCGGCCGGATCAGAAACAGCTCCTGGCCATATTCGATCGGCTGGCCGTTCGAGGCCAGCTTTTTAACAATCTCTCCGGCCACGTCGGACTCGATCTCGTTGAGCAGCTTCATGGCCTCTACGATGCATAAAACCTGGCCGACTTCGACCGAATCTCCCGCTTTCACAAACGGCGGCGCTCCCGGCGAGGGCGCCTCATAGAACGTGCCGACGATCGGCGACTTGACCGCGTGCAATGCCTCCTCGACGACAGGGGCCGCCGGCGCCGCAGCCGGTATGGCCGGCGCGGTGCCAAGCTCGGGCGCGGACGGCGGAGCCGCAGGCACGGAGAAGAATCGCGGATCGTGGTGGGTGTGCACCACGGTCTGGTCGCCGGTGCGCTTGATCCGCACCTTGACGTCGCCGCGCTCCAGTTCGAACTCGGCGATATTCTTTTCTTCCAGGAACTCGATGAGTTCCTTGAGCTCTTTTAGATTCATTCTGATCTTCTATCCGGCGATCGATCGGCGGCCTTTCCGGCCCGCCAGCGCAGCGGATACACCAAAAAAGCCGGGGCGCGAATCGTGCCCGGCTGATCGGCACTGCCAACACTGCCAATAATGAAGACTAAACTGCCAGAAAACCTTTGCTCGTTGGGGTCAGGACCTCGCAGCCCGTGGCCGTCACGGCCACCATATCTTCAATCCGTATCCCCCACTTGCCGGGGAAGTATACTCCCGGCTCGATCGTAATGACCATCCCTGGCTGCAGCCGTTCCCTTTGGCCAGCCGCCACTCGCGGAGCTTCGTGGATTTCAAGTCCCACTCCGTGTCCGGTCGAGTGCGTGAAGTAGTCTCCTAACCCATGCTCCTGCAATACGTTACGAGCCGCGGAATCGACGTCTCCGGGACTGACGCCGGGCTTCACCGCTGCGATCGCCGCCAGTTGGCCTTCCAGAACCGCCTTGTACGCCTTCCGCGCGGCCTTCGACCCGGCACTCTGGCCGTCGCCAACCCATACAGTCCGGGTCTGATCAGAGCAATAACCATCGAGTATAACACCGAAATCGCAGACTACGAACGAGCCTGCCCGGATCCGCTTCTCCGAGGCGCGACCGTGCGGCAGAGCTGACCGAGGTCCGGAAGCGATGATAGTTTCAAACGACATGCCTTCCGCGCCGCCGCGCCGGGCGGCCAGCTCCATCTCGGCTGCGACTTCGACTTCCTTTACGCCCGGGTGAAGAACTTCGAGCGCACGGTCGAAAATCCCCGCTCCCAGCTTGACGGCGGCGCGGATGCGTTTCAGTTCACCCGCGTCTTTGATGACGCGCAGACCCTCGACGATGGGAGCCGATTCCTTAAGATGAATGCCGGCCGGCAGCAGATCTTTCAGCCGCTTGCGATCGGCCAGCGTGCAGTGCTCGGCCTCGACTCCGATGATCGTTCCGCCCGGACGTTTCCTCCGCCGACCAAGCGTGTCGGCGACGGCCGGCAGCACCGACTTCCGGGCAATCACGACCTTCGCGCTTTTCACTTCCAGGTGCGCTTGCGTGTCGTAGCGAACGTCGGTAAAAAAGACGCTGCCCGACTCTTCCAAGAGCAGAAACCCGGCACTGCCGGTGAAGCCACATAGATAACGGATGTTGGGCAGATGGGAGATCAGCAGCCCGTCGAAACGGGTGGTCGCGAGGTGCTCCCGGAGCTTCGTCTGACGCGCCTGGAAGTCCATCGCATGGAAGTGTAGCAGGGACCGGAAGAAACCTCAGTGCGCGGATACGTCGGAGGCATGAGAAGGTCCAACGGGGAACAAACACGAAACCGCCGGCCTGACAGGTTCTTCAGGGCCGGCGGCTTGAATCTTCGTCGCGCTACTTAGGGTTCAGAAGGGTTACGTCTGAATGATTCGCGGCGTGATGAAGAAGATCAATTCCTGGTTCGTCGTGTTCACCGTCGTATGTTTGAACAGGTTGCCCAGGATCGGGATGTTACCCAGCAACGGCACCGAATCGATTTCGATCGAGTTCTGGGTCTGGATCACGCCACCGATCACCACCGTACCGCCGTCGGTGACCAGCACCTGCGTGGTGGCCTGCTGCGTGATCAGTTCCGGGTTGCCCTGCACTTCCTGAGCAAAGTTAGGCGTGGTGTTTTCCACGTCCACGTTCAGGAAGATAGTGTTCTCCGACGTGATCTGCGGAGTCACCGTGAGCCTCAGGAAGGCATCGACGTAAGTCACAGTCGGCGGACCGCCCAACTGCGCCTGGGTCACGATCGGCACGCGCACGCCCTGCTTGACCAGGGCCTGGATATTGTTCTGGGTGACGACACGCGGACGTGAAAGCACTTTCAGCAAGCCGCGCGACTCCGCCATTGAAAGGATAGCGTCAATGCGGATGTTGTTGCTGGCGTTGACGAAGCTCAAGCCGCTGGTGGGCGAGGTTGAGCCCAGGTTCGAGAACAGCGGAATCGAGCTACCCGAACCGCCGGTGGTCGGAGCCACCGTGATGTAGCCCGGGTTGAGTCCGTTGACCGTGGTCGGCGAACTGCCGGCAGCCTGGTTGCCGCCGATGGCGCTGTGGCCGTTGCCCCAGCCAATGCCAAGTTGGGTGCCGATGTCGCGGGCAAACTGGCGGGTGGCCGCTACCACGCGCGCCTCGATTTCGACCTCCTGCGTTTTGCGGTCAAGCTGCGTGAGCAGGCGGTCGATCATCGGAATCACTTTGGGAATGTCATTGACGATAACGGCGTTGGTCCGGTCGTCGGCGACCACATCGCCGCGCTGCGACAGGAACTTCTTGACCGTAACGATCACGTCCTTCGCCTTGGCGTAGCTGAGGAAGCGGGTGATTTCCACTTTCTCGACGGCCATTGCTTCAGACTCGATCTGGGCCCGGCGGGCATCGGCTTCATGCTTCAGGGTCTCCACCGTGGCGATGCGCAGGACGTTGCCTTCCAGTTCACGCGCCAGGTCGTTGTTCTTGAGCACGATATCGAGAGCCTGATCCCACGGCACGTCGTCGAGAACGACAGTTAAAGTGCCGTGCACGTTGGGATCGAGCACGACGTTAAGACCGCTGATTTCGTGAATCAGGCGGAAGAAGTCTTTGAGGTCAACGTCTTTCAGGTTGACCGAAATCGGCTCGCCGGTGTAGCGCGGACCGGTGGCTGCGGGCTGTTGGCCCGCTTGAGCCTTCTGCTCGGCGGCCAGGTTGACCGCAGGCTGCATCTGGCTGTTCGACGCCGTTCCCGGCCCCTGAGCGGCGTGGGCACTTACCGGGAGCAGTTCGGCCGCTGTCTTGTCGGCAAAGCGGGCGGCGGCTTCCTGCGCGCGTACGGTCGGCTGGTCATCCGCCACGGTGGCCGGGTTCGCCGGAGCTGAGTTCGCCGGAGCTGAGTTCGCCGAGTCCGACGCGTTCTTGGCCTTGTAAGAAGGTTCAAGGAACACATACTGATTGGGCGAAGACTGATTGGGCGAAGATGCGTCATTCTTGGCGACCGTCGTGGCTGCCGGAGCAGCATCCAGTTTCACATCCGAGGTTTCGACAGCCCGCGGAGAGAACGGGGACGCCTGCGCCGGGGTACTCGAGGAAGCGGTGGCCGGGAAAACCGTGGCGTCAGCGGCCGGGGCGGCTTTGGCGGCCGCCTTCGAGCGCAGCGTAAGCACCAGCTTGCCCGCCGGCCCTGGAGTCAGGTCGTAGGAGCAGTCCTGATTCAGGTCCACGACGATGCGAGTGGTCGGAGGCGTCTGGCCGTCGGTGCCCAGGCGCACGCCCTTGACTCCGGCAGCATCCACGGCGATGTGTCTCTGGCCGGTTCCAAGAGTCGTTCCGGGCAGATCCAGCACCACGCGCGCGGGTGCGTCCAGAGTGCTGAGCTTCGGCATGACGGCGCCGCGGGCGCTGATTTCCACCCGCACGTCGTCGCTTCCGCGGACCACGTTGACTCGATCGAGCTGGCCCGGTGTCTGAGCCGCGGCTGCGGCCAGCAGCAGCGCTCCCAGGCTAGTCCGCACCAAGATTGTCAGCAGTTGCTTTCGCATTTCGCCTCTCCCCAACTCGCGGCCTCGCCGCGAGTCCTTCTTGCAACCTGATTTCGGCAGCCCTTGCCGGCAGCTGCCGTCCGCCTTAAACCGCCGGCGTGAAGATCTTCTTCACCACTTCCCGCGTGAAGGGCTTGCCGAGTTTGTCCTGCACGGTCTCCGAGAACACGACTGAATCTCCGGTGATTTTCATGACGTAGCCGTTGAATACGGGATCGTTCTCGCGCAGGAAGTAAGCCTTGTTCAGGCTGTTGGTGACGACCGCGATGAAGCCGGTATCGGACTTCACCACTCCCCGCACGTTAATGTTGCCGATCTCGAGGCACTTCTTGCCGGTCGAGCATCCCGACCCGCCCTGCTGCTGCACCACCGGGCTGAAGAAGGGATCGCGCTTGCCGTTCATGGCCCACTTCTGGTCAGCCGCTTTGTCGGCAGGCTTGTCTTCCGGCTTGTCGGCGGGCACGCCCTCGGCCTTCTTGTCGTTCTTCTCCTCGGTCTTAGGAGCAAACGGGCTCACACCTTTGGCATCGGCCTTGGCGGTCTCCGTCTTGGTCTCGCTCTTGCCCGCTATCTTGGTTTCGGTCTTCTTGACATCCGTCTTGGGTGCTTCCACCTTCGACGTGGAGGCAACCTTCGCCGGAGCGCTGCCGGAAACTTTGGCTACAACCGGCGCGGCCACCGTCTTATAGGTTGCAACCGGGGCCACTGGAGCGGTTTGCGGCTTGGCCGGCACCGAGTTCTTGGCTGCGGTCTGCGGGGCCGGCGCTGTCTTTACCGGAGCCGGAGCGGTCGCTTTCGCAGTCGCTGCGCCGGACTGCGTGTGCAGCGTCAACACCAGCT
>Ga0209167_10000621_pt1 | contig 24483 bp, 31 predicted proteins | sample Coa_R1_9_FD_187154 | JGI IMG/M metagenome (GOLD analysis project Ga0209167, IMG submission 187154) | Surface soil microbial communities from Centralia Pennsylvania, which are recovering from an underground coalmine fire - Coalmine... | ecosystem: Environmental > Terrestrial > Soil >...
CTTACCGTCTCGAGCGGCCGCCGGGTGATTTTGATTAACGGCGCCAAAGCTTCCAACATCTTTTGGCAGGTTGGTAGTTCAGCGACGGTGGGGACGATGGTGCACTTCGCCGGCAATATCCTGGCGTCCGCATCGATCACGCTGGAGACTGGCGCAACGGTGGACGGCAGAGTATTAACACAAACGGCCGCGGTTACGCTGGACACAGACACAGTTACAAAACCCGCGCCGTAAGCCGTGGAGTATTTCGCGACGTGGCGCGCGAATTCCCAGAGCTTGCGCTGTTTCGTCCGCCGAATATTCGTGGAACATGGTTGACCTGCTCCTGGGCGAGCCCATGAAATCAACCGCGAGCAGCTCCCGCGCCGAGGTCCCCCCCTCATGCACTGGCGGCGACGTCTTACTTCTTCAAGACGGAGTTCTATAGGTGGCGTTTCTGCTGCTGGGAAAGCTACCTGCTTAGACAGCATGTGCATCCGTCCGGGTCATATCCTCGTTAGAATCATCGCCGTCAATTTTTCTCGGTCACGTGATTGGGCCGAGAGACAGCACCGGCTCTTGTCTGGAGGAAAAAAGACCTAAGCGGAATTAACAATGAGAGACTTATTTTGACACAGCGCTCGGGTCCCGACACAATCCGAGCACAGTCACATACAAACCAGCGTGCGCTGTATTCAAAGGCGCTTTAGAATATACAAGTTGCAATAATGGGCGTGTAGCTCAGCTGGGAGAGCACCTGCTTTGCAAGCGGGCAATTGAATTTATCAAATCTTGCCGGAGCCGACGCAACCCGCTTAAAAGTGGCAAGTTCGAGCAAAACGAGACAAGCCGTTTTTCTCCTTTTTATTCGCCTGCTTTTCGCAAATTGGCCTCTTTTGCCGCAACTTGTACTACGGTTTTACTACGGCGGGAGGGAACCTGCCTTGCAGACAGGGGACCAGGCGCACGAGAGCCAAAAGCCCGCGATATCCCCGTCCGAACTGACTTATTTTGAACGCCGCTTCTTGCCTTGGGTTCCTTTGTTTCGGTCGCTGTGTTTTCTCTTTCTCGAAAGCTCTGCAGTGACCTTGGCAGTGATCTTCGATGCATCTACTCTGTAGCGGCCAGCCGACTTCGTGAGGTTGGCCTCTTTCGACAGAGCGTCCGCGGAACTGTAAGCAGGGCAGCACAGATCGGGAACGAGCGCGCAGGTCACTACGAAGCGGTTGAGGTCCGCCGTAGTCATCGCTCGGACTTGACCCTCCGCCAGCTTCTCATGATCCACTGAGGTGCCGCCCCAGGATGTCTTGGTCTTCTTCTCTTCCCAGCCGTAGACCTGGAACACTCGATGATGGTTGTCATGACCGAGGCACCGGAAATAGTCGAGTGCAACCATCTCGAAATCTGCACGCGCCAATGCACCGGGTAGCTTGTCTCGAACTGCTTGCAGTATCCGTGTACGTGCCTCCTTCTGAACACGGATGGCAAGCGCCAACTTCCGGCGTTGCTCCGTCTCCTGCGGTGAGATTTCGTAACGAGAGGACTGGCGGTGCGTCTTGCAGTTCTCATCTGCACAGATACGCAAGACTGTCCCTGCTTCGCGGCCATCCACGATGACGGCGGCCTGTGTGTGCGGGCACTCTCCCTCGCGTTCCACACGGCGATATTGCCCATCGTACAGCATGTCGGGCGACTTCGAACGCGCCTGCCAGTAAGGGGCCGAGGAGATCCGCACGGGCTTGTGCCCCTCTTTTACCAAGGGTTCAACGCGCCCCCGGACGAGAGCCTGGATTTTCGCCTGGTAGCACGCCGGATCCGTGCACAAAGACTTGTTCCTGATCTCGGGGAAGAGCAGCGGATTATTGCCAGTCCGTTTGGGACACGTTGAGCATGGTCCTGCCGCGGGCAGCAAATTGGCGTCGTTGACGTCAAAGGGCACGTTTTTCAAGTCCAGGTGAATTTCGCGTTCGATCCAATCGCGAAGCTGGCGGACGGTCATCGCTTCCGCTTTCCGGTCCTTGAGAATCGAGGCCGTGTTTCGGTGACCGGGAAAACATTCCATGAGGGATCGTTCCTGATCCGCGGGTTGGAGTCGTGCGAGTTCCAAGGCATGTGCCACGGTGAGCTTGCCCTCATAGAACATTGTTTGCGCGGCCAGAATCAGATCTCTGAGCGAGATGCGACCCTTCACATAGGAGGGACTCTTTGCAACCTGCACCGCGATAGTTTCGACGGTGTAGAAATCGGGCTTCAACTCCATTAACGAGCGGAAGCCGATGCCCTCGTCCAACTCATGGATATCAGCTCGCTGCAGATTCTCGATCAACTGGATCTCACGACATTCGGCGTCTGTGAGGTTCCGCACTGTTGAAGGGATTGTGTCTTTGCCCGCCAACCTGGAGGCGCGAAAACGGCGGGCGCCAGCGACCAATTCGTACGTTCCATCTGTGCTGTCGGGAGCTGGCCGGACGAGGATCGCTTGCAAGACACCATGCACTTTGATGTTTTCGGCCAATTCCCTGAGCTTCCCTTCATCAAAGGCTCGACGCGGGTTGCTGTTGGATTCGCGGATTCGATCTAGGGGAATATCCTGAACAGATGAAACCGCGCGAAATGCCTGATCGATATGGCTAGCTGACACTGTGTTAGTCATTTGTTCGTCTTCCTTCGGGCATGAATTGGGAACATCGGACCAGAAAAGAATTGGGTAACTTCCGGATTGCCCGTATACGCCCGGAGCAGTGGGCGTTAGCAAGATTAATTGCGGCCTTGACAGTCAGTAGAGTACGAGCGTACTCTTAGGTCATGCGATACTCGCCGGAACACAAAGCGCAGAACCACGAGAAGATTCTTTCCATGGCCGCCCGCTCGTTCCGCGAGCACGGCGGGGATAGCAGTGGCATCGGCACAGTGATGAAGAAGGCAGGCCTGACAAAAGGAGGCTTCTACCGGCATTTCAAGAGCAAGGACGACCTTTTCGTTGAAGCGGTAGCGCGAGCGTTCGATGAGATGGGAAGCGGCATGCTGGAGGCTGCAAAGTCGGCACCCGAAGATCAAGCTCTGCGGGCCATCATCGAACGCTATCTGAGCACAGGCCACGCGAATTCGCCAGGAATGGGTTGTGTGCTCGCCGCCCTTGGGCCAGAGCTCGCACGAAAGCCGTTGTCCGTGCGAAAACGGATTGAGGCGGTGCGAGAGGCGTATCGTGAGCGTGTACTGCCGTTTGTGCCTGGCCGGACGCGAGAAGAAAAACTGACGAAGTTTCAATTGTTGTTCCCTAGCATGGCCGGGGTGTTGACGAGTGTCCGAATGACCTTGTCGCCTCAAAAACGTGAGCAGATATTGATCGAGGCGAGGAGCTTTTTCATAAAGCGTTTCGCTGAAGAGTAAAAATTTTTTGCCCTTAAAGATTACAGTCGTACTCTTTGCGGGTGAATAGGCCAAATAAACAGACTGAATCGAAAGGATAACCCGATGAAACTCATGATCCCTTTTCTTATGGCAGCGCTTCCGGCGGCGTCCCTGGCGCAATCTCAGTCCGGAGGCGGCTCAGGCGTGCCCAGCGTGGCTATACCTAAAACCACCGCAGTGCTGGTCATTCAGACTCCCAAGAAGGGCGTAACTTCTGACCAAATCATGGCCGTCATCCCGGCAGAGATTCGGGCAACAGTGAAGCTCTACCTCGACGGGAAAATCCGCGAGTGGTATTCGCGCGGGGATGGCAAAGGCGTCGTCTTCCTGGTCGACGCGAAAACCGAGGACGAGGCACGAGCCATTATGGAAACGCTGCCGCTCGCGGCGGAACATTTGATGGATGACCAGTACATTCCCGTCGGACCCTTGATGCCGCTGAGGGCATTGATGGGCCAGGAGCGCAGCAGTGAGTCTCGGCCAGCCTAGAAGGATTATCTCGGTACCGGATCGTACGATGGCCGAAGTCGGAAACCGTTTCGGCCAAAGGAGGCAGCAATGTCGCTCATCGTTATCGTGATCATTGTCCAGGCGGTGTCCTCGACGCTGGCCTGGCTCGGCTTCTATGTCGGTGTTCGCGCCTTGCCCGGCGCGAGAGCGCGCCAATCGCGCTGGATCATCGGCTCGGCGGTGGTCGCCGCGGCATGGCTCGCCGGTTTATTCCTGCTCGGCGCTGCTGGTAACGACGTGCTGCCACCGCGTATCCCCATAGCGCTCGGTGCGACCTTGCTCGTGGGCTATCTCCTGCTCCTCTCACCGACATTCCGCCGCATCATCGCCGCCGTGCCGCAGCACTGGCTCATCGGCATCCAGGTCTTTCGTGTCCTGGGAGCCGTGTGGCTGGTCCGCTATTTCGCGGGCGGGCTGCCTGGTCTGTTCGCGTTGCCGGCTGGTATTGGAGACGTTGCGACCGGAGTGCTCGCGCCGTTCGTTGCCTATGCGTGGTATGGCGGCAAGCCCTATGCGCGCAGCGCCGCGATCATGTGGAACCTCTTCGGTATAGCCGATCTTGTCAATGCCGTGGTGCTGGGGACACTGACCAACGGCGGCGCGGGCGGCATTCTCTTCCCGCTTGTGCTCATTCCAGCCTATGGCGTGCCGCGCTCGCTTCTCATCCACTCCTATTCACTGGTCGGCCTTCTGCGCAAAACCTCGGAACAGCCGCGCTGCACGGAATCGCTGCATTACGGAACGGAGGCCGCTGGCGCATGAGAGTCACGCATCAAGGAGGTATCCGATGGCACAATTAGCTGAACATCCCACAGTAAAGGAATTTCAGGCGAGACCAACAGCCGCTCATACGGCAGCTCCGCCCCGAGTTCTCGATCGCGACTGGCTGCGTCAATTGTGCCTCGAAGCTGGTGCGGACGACGTGGGCTTTGTGGAGATCGACCGCCCGGAAATCGCTGACCAGAAAGGGGACATCCTGTGGCTCCTCCCCAAAACAAAAGCGCTCATTAGCTTTGTGGTTCGCATGAACCGCGAGAATATTCGCACTCCTGCCCGCTCCATTGCCAATCTCGAATTCCATCACACGACCGACGAAACGAATGAAGTCGCGCGAAAGATCGTCACCGCACTCGAACGAATCGGAGTGCGTGCCGTTAATGGCGGCGCGGTTGGCTTTCCCATGGAGGCGGATCGTTGGGGAGCGAAGATGTGGATCGTTTCTCACAAGCCGGTCGCGGTAGCCGCGGGCCTGGGCCGAATGGGGATTCATCGCAACGTGATCCATCCGAAATTCGGAAATTTCATTCTGCTCGGAACGGTCGTGCTGGATGCGGCCGTGTCAGACTACTCGCACATCATCGATTACAACCCCTGCCTCGAATGCACGCTCTGCGTAGCGGCGTGCCCCACTGGGGCGATTGGCAGCGATGGCAGCTTTGATTTTTCCGCCTGCTATACGCACAACTATCGCGAGTTCCTGGGCGGATTCAACGACTGGGTGGAAAAGATCGCCGATAGCAAGAACGCGCTCGACTATCGGAAGAAAGTGTCGGGCGCCGAATCCGTGTCGATGTGGCAGAGCCTCTCGTTCGGCGCGAACTACAAGGCCGCTTATTGCCTGTCCGTCTGCCCCGCCGGCGAGGAAGTCATCGCACCGTTTCTCACGGATCGCAAGGAATTCCTGAAAGATGTGGTGAAACCCCTGCAAGACAAAGTGGAAGCCGTCTATGTCGTACCAGGCTCGGATGCCGAAAATTACGTGGCGCGCCGTTTCCCGCATAAGAAAACTAAACGTGTGCACAACGGCCTTGCAGGACAAGGCACGATCCGGGCGTTCTTCCGCGGGCTGAACTTTGCCTTTCAGCGCGGCAAGTCCGAAGGCTTGGACGCAACGTATCACTTCACGTTCACCGGCGAGGAACAAGTAAAAGCGACTGTTGTGATTCACGACAAGAAACTCGAAGTCTCTGACGGACACACCGGCACGCCCGACTTTCGGCTCACCGCCGATAGCCAAACGTGGCTGCGTTTCTTGCGCAAGGAAGCGAATCTCGTCTGGGCCTTGCTTACGCACAAGGTTCGCATACACGGCTCGCCGAAGCTCTTGCTCGCATTCGCACGCTGCTTTCCCGGGTGACTTACGAATTTGAGAAACAACCAACCATTCAACTGCAAAAGGAGGAGATGATGACGAAGCCGAGAATTATCGTGACTGGCGCGACTGGAAAGACCGGGCGCGTCGTCGTTGCCGAACTGCTGAAGGCCGGCTATCCCGTTCGCGCCATGGTGCATCGCGAAGATGCCCGCAGCCAGCGACTGAAAGCGCAAGGGGCCGAGATTACGGTGGCCGACATCAGCGATGTCCAGCGCGTAGCGGATGCGCTGAAGGACGTACAACGCGCCTATTTTTGTCCGCCTTACGATCCGTACATGATTCAGGGGGCGGTGGCCTTCGCCGTCGCCGCCAAGGAAGCGCGGCTCCAACACGTCGTCGGCCTGAGCCAATGGCTAGCGAGCCCGTCGCATCCTTCGCTCTCGACGCGCGAGAGCTGGCTGGTCGACCGGTTGTTCTCGATGCTGCCAGGAGTCACGCACTCGATTGTCAACCCGGGCTTCTTTGCCGATGGCTATCTGCTGACGATCGGTTTGGCGGCGCATATGGGCATCTTCCCCTGGATCTTCGGCAATAGCCGCAACGCGCCACCTTCGAACGAGGATATCGCGCGAGTCGCCGTGGCGGCCCTGATCGATCCCGCCCGACACGCCGGAAAAAGCTATCGCCCCACCGGGCCGGAACTCCTGGGTGCGGAGGATATGGCCAAGGCGATCGGACGGGCCGTAGGGAGATCGGTTCGCGTCGTTTCGACGCCCATCTGGATGTTCATGAAGGCGGCCCGATGGGGCGGCGGCTTGCCTATCGAGCTGCTCAGCAACGTTCGCTACTACATCGAAGATCACAAGCGCGGCGCCTTCGAACTGGACGCACCGACCACGGACGTGCTCGATGTGACCGGCCAGCCACCGGAGGATTTCGAGACGATCGCTCGCCGTTATGCGGCGCTGCCCGGCAACCAGCGGACGTTCGGCAACTGGCTTCGCGAGCTCGCGCGGTTCATGATCGTCCCGCTCAGCCCTGGTTTTAACTTCGACCGATACGACCGCGAATTGCGCCGCCCGTTCCCGTCGGAGCCGCAGTTCGCCCCTGACTCCCAAGTGTGGCGGCGCGAGCACGCCATCGTCAACAACGCCGAGCCTGCTTGGCCTGGAAGTGAAGAGGCCTCTATTCCCGCCACCAGTCACGCTCAACGCCCGGAATTCTAAAGAGGAGATATTCGCTTGCCGCAACAAATGATCTGGTTTTTCGTGAGCATCGCATTCAGCTTAATCGCGTGGGGGACAGTCGCCGCTCGATACATCTGGCCGGAACTCCGCCTCCGGACACGAGCCGAAGCGTTGCAACCTCTGCTCATTCTGCACAGCTTCCGCTTCATCGGCTTGGCAGTGCTGATTCCGGGGGTGGTATCACCCGATCTGCCGTCTGCCTTCGCGCATCCCGAGGCCTATGGGGACATGATTGCAGCGATACTGGCGTTATTTGCGCTGCTATTACTTCCCAGCAAGGCTGGCGTTGCGGCTGCATGGATCTTCAATGTCTGGGGTACAGCCGATCTCTTTAACGCTTTCTACCAAGCCAATCACGCTGGACTTTTGGCGGGGCAGTTGGGAGCCGCATTCTTTCTTCCAACACTGATAGTGCCCCTGCTTCTGATCACGCACGGACTCGCTTTCCGAATTCTTCTGCAACGTCAACCTGAACCGGCAATGCAAGAGAGCCGTCACTTAGCATGAGGCCCTCGGCCATCGCGAGGGGTGCTATTGTGCCTCACCGGGCGTTCGATAGCCGCCGAACTGTCCGCAAATCGTGTCCAGTTCGTCGGCAACCTGGAAACTATCGATCACGGCCGTCATCCTCCGGGAACCGAGCAGGCGTCCGTGACGGAAGGGTTGTGGCTACGCTGCGACAGAGTTCTCATCAGAGCTGTCGGTTCGTGAAGTTTTCGCCTCGGGCACTTCTCGGCCTCGCAGCAAGACCAAGTCCAAAAACCACACTTGGTCTACTTTCCCCAGGTTGATTTCCTGCGGGTGGCTCTTTATGGAATCGCAAAATATCCTCCTCTCGGATGCGATGGATATCGTTGCCATTCCCGCCATGCCGCTTCGTACCTTGAAGCCGATCTCGCAGCCAGCCGTTTGCGATCCACACCGAAATCTTGTGGTGGTCTTCGCCTAGGCATTGCTCGAGGTCCAGCATCGTATAGCCCTCTCGCACACGACGGGAATTTCCGAGGCGTTTCAATTTGTTCACAACCGAGCTTTCAGGGCGATGCAGCCGCTTTGCGATGGTGGCAGCCGACAGACGGCCGACAACGCGTTCCAGCAAATTCAAGTCCGCCTGCGTCCAGGGCTTCCGATCCATCTTCATTGTTAGGCCCAATCTTGCGGCCTGCCGTTTGATGTACCAACGGGGCAGGCTAGTCATACGGACCATCCGATTGAGCACTCCAAACCGACGATTGAGCCCGCCGAGGTACTGCGCTTTGAGAAAAACCTCGAATTCTGGGCGCCACATGTACTTCAACTTGGCGCGCCGGCGGCGGTCAGCTCTGCATTTCGAGCAGTACCTAGCTTCGCTCGGAGGCTCACCTTGCCTGCGTCCCTCCTCAATGGGTTGACCACAGATAACGCAATTCATGTTTATTCTCCTCGGAGGAAGTAGTTGAGGCGAAATGAAGTGGCTGGGATTAGCAGGCGAGACTTACAGATCCTCATCGTCGAGGAAGAGGCTCCAGTCCGGCGTAGTCGCAAGGAGTTCCAGCACCTTGTCAGGTTCGGTGCCCAAAAGCCGGCGACAGGTCTCAAGCTCAAATCCAACCTGGTCGGCAATTAGCTTGGCGGCGGAGCGATAAGCGATGTCGCTCCCGGGTGGAATGTCGGCTAGTTTCATAGGGGTGTCCTGTGGCTGAGATCATGGAGTGGGAATTCAGAATCTCGGTGGCTGAGAAGCGGAAAAACTCAGATCATTTGCGCAGCGCAATCCTGCAGTTAATCAGGCAAACGCCCCTCAGAAGAATCAAGGGATGGTGGTAACGACTGCTTTTCGGAGCTATTCGTCTGCTCGGACCAGCACGCGCGTGCGTTGGCGATGCGTCGATCAAGCTTCACAGCAACAAAATAGCAACACCTTTGACGTTCCCGCACCGCCCAGGCCACGAAGGCATCGGACATGCGTGAGCAAATGCTATAGAGGCACTGGGGCAAGCGGTGGTACACACATATTGCTCGCAGCGAAGCCTCGTCCCGTTGACCAAACGGGCACGATCGCGCCAACGCAGGCAGCCTCTTGAAGTCTTCGGCAGAAATAGTTCCAGATTCCGCGGCAATTGCCCTCTGCGCGGCTTCGCTCAGCTCGGCTTCGGAGGCTTCGACAAGCAAGGATCGGCAGTAACCTACGAACAAAACTGGTGGAAGTGACATCACGATCAACCCCCCGAGTGCGCGAAGCATTTTCGTCAACCTTTGCGACTTAGTTAGAACAGCTCGGAAGGAATCTAGAGGGCGACGTGGTCTAGGTTGCAGCCCAGAGCAGTGAGGCTCTCGGGATCGTGAGGACGGGAACGGATGGAAGCGATTTGCAGTGGTTCATCCCAATCCGGATTGAATACGATGATGCGCAGGACCAGTGTGCCGTCCTGCTGAACCGTGCTCTCGATAGCTACGGAGTCCCACATCTCCTCCGTGGTGCGACGTCTGACGCGCTGGCCAACGCGGACCCATAACGAATCCGTGTCCGCCTGAAACTGGCCGACCTTTCCCGCATCACAACTGAGCCGGAACGCACCTTCATTTTTGACAGCCTTTGTTCTCTCCATAATTCCTTCCTGTTCTGTCGACTCAAAGACAGAAAACTGGGCTGCGCTGAGAAAGCGTCCAAATGTCCGAACCTGCTCGCCACTAAGAGCGTCGAGCTTTTCCGCTTGACAGAACCCACCGCGTGAAGTGAAATGACGTTTCTCGTTTTGAAAACCAGTTGCAACTGAAATCGCAACAAGAAAGGACGAACGGGATGTCAACCGGGGCATTAGTTGCGACAGAGTCGCAACTAGGAAGAGCGAAAAACGACGCGAAGATCACGCGGCCGGAGCTGATGAAGCAGCTCCTTCAGCGTGGAATACGAATGACGACCCAGAGGCGCTTACTGGTCGGCATCATTCAGGAGTCGCCCAAACATCTCGACGCGGCGATGCTCTTGAAAATCGCCAAGCAAAAAGATCCCGAGATTGACCGAGCGACGGTGTACCGAACCATTGCCCTGCTCAAGAATCTGCGCCTGATCGATGAACTCGATCTAATGCATCTGGAAGGCGAAAAGCATTATTACGAGGCTAAGACAAATCAGGACCACTGCCACATGGCGTGCTTCCAGTGTGGCGCGATCATGGAGTATGCAAGTTCATCTTTCGAGAGACTGAAGCAGGACATCGCCAAACGTAGCGGGTTCGAGATTAAGGTTGTGCGGTTGGAAGTTGGAGGGTTGTGTGAGCGTTGTCGCAAGTCGGCAAGCTGATTTTTTGTTCCCGCTGTTGCGACTTAGTCGCAACAAAAATATGAAGGCAAATGGCTCGATGCAAGTCATGAGATGCGGCAGGAGTATCGAGCGGAAAACGAGTAGGCGATGAGAGAGGCGACCACCAGCACGGCGTGGGCGAAGCAGGGAGCTCTGCAGAGCTTCCGTGTCTTTTGCTTCGTATGTGCGGTGCTGGTTGGGGGCATTTTAATCTGGCAGGCAATGAGCGCGTCCGGGAATCCGAGCCCGCTCGCCACGGGCACCACCAGGTCGGTAGCGGCTCTCGATATCGGCGTCCTCGTGTTTCGAGAAGGGCTCGAATGCGTGCTTGTCCTTGCGGCGCTTACAGCAGGCGCTGGTGAGAAGCGAGGGTCGTATCGAAATCCAATCGCTTTTGGAGCCGCGGCGGGCTTCGCGGCTACGCTGCTCACTTGGGTCGCGGCCATTCATATTCTCGATGATCTAAGCCGCAGCGTGTCTGCGCTCGCGCTACAAGCTGCCACCGGCCTGCTCGCAGTGATGGTGCTCCTTGTGGTTATGAACTGGTTTTTTCACAAGCTTTACTGGACTGGTTGGATTTCCTATCACAGCAATCGAAAGCGTGAGCTTCTCACCGGCCTGGGTGACGCTGCCGCTCTGCGGCCTGGCTTCTTCTGGGGTATGGCGGCGCTGGGCTTCACCTCCGTTTATCGCGAAGGTTTTGAGGTCGTGCTCTTTTTGCAGGGTTATCGGCTCAGGCTCGGGACGCAGCCTGTTTTATGGGGCGTCTGCGTAGGAGTATTTCTTTCTGGTGTCATCGCGGCTCTCACCTTTGCAGCGCACCGCAGATTGCCGTACCGAAGGATGCTGATCCTCACTGGAATCCTATTGGGCATTGTTCTAATCGTTATGGTGGGCGAACAAACGCAAGAAATGCAACTGGCACACTGGATACCGACTACAACAATTCCGTCACTCGCGCACGTTTTCCCTGGATGGCTGGGTCTCTGGTTCTCGGTTTTTCCGACGGCCCAGACCCTTCTGGCGCAGGCGATCGCCGCTATGTTGGTGCTCGGCTGTTACGTGGCTGCGAACCCGCGGCCGAAAAATCGCACGGCATTGGCCGGAAAACTGAGTCCTGCGGAGGTCGAGCAGAAGAGTAAGGCCAAGAGGCAAACGCGGAATTAAAATTTCAGCCGGTCCCCACGGCAAAACCTTTTCGCGAAGGGCCGTGGGGACCGGAAATCGACAGCCCGGAGGGCCGGCGACACAGCTGTATTCTAGGTGCGCCAGCCAGGGTTTTCAAGGAGACTGCATGGCTGGACAGCGTTTTTGCTTGTACTCCGCACGCCTGAGGGCCGTGGCGCCGGCAATCGTCGCTCTTTCCCTAGGTTCCTTCACGAATCGTCCCGACCGAGAAAAGAGAGGCACAGCGCCTTGGACTCGAGTGGGCTTCCTCAGCTTCTTCCTTTTGCTGTGCTTTTTCCTCTTCAGTCCATCAGCGTTCGCTCAGGAGAGTCCCTACACAGTAACCTACGATCATTATCTCGAGGAGCCAGGAAGTCTTGAGGTTGAGTATTTCTCGACGTTCGGGACGCAGCGTGGCGGCAACGACTTCCATGCCTATTGGGTTGAGTTCGAGTACGGCGCAACGGCATGGTGGACCACCGAGTTCTATCTCGACGGACAGACCACCTTTCACGATAGCTCTCTCTTCACCGGCTATCGCTGGGAAAACCGCTTTCGCCCCCTCCAAAACGAACATTTCATTAATCCGGTCATTTACATCGAGTACGAGCAAATCAGCGAGGCGGACAAGATCATTAAGGAAGTCGAAGGACACGATGTCGCGTCCGACCACGGCGAGCCAAACGCCGCCTTGCGTCAAAATCACAATCACGAACTGGAATTCAAACTCCTCCTGTCGAAAACGTTCGAGGGCTGGAATGTTGCCATCAACCCGCTCGCCACGAAGAACTTGTCACCGAGCAACCCTTGGGAGTTTGGCTATGCAATTGGCGCAAGCCGCCCGCTGGCGCTGAAAGCATCGCCCAACCGGTGTAACTTCTGCCCCGAGAATTTCATCGCCGGAGTCGAGATGTATGGAGGCCTAGGCGATACGCAGAGTTTTGGATTGCACGACACCTCCCATTATCTTGCACCCGTCGTGGCCTGGAATCTGCCGTCTGGCTGGACCTTCCGCCTATCACCCGGTTTCGGGCTGAACGATAACAGCCATGGGTTGCTTTTACGCTGGGGCGTGTCGCGAGAATTCTCTGGCTTCGGGGAGATGGTGAGCCACCTGTTCGGAGTGCGTCGATGAAAACAAATCGGTCTCATCTTCGTTCAGGCAGTGTCGTGATTCTGGCACTCGCGGCTTTGCTCGCTCTCGATGTCTCCTGGGTTCTTGCGCAAACCGAAAACTCGCCTTCCGCCAAGGACGCGAAGACCTACGCGACACTCACTAAAGTTCCCGAGAAGGCGCGCGGCAGGCGCAATCCATTGGAAAGCGACCAAGACGCCGTAGCTGCAGGCGGAAAGCTTTTCGAACAGCACTGCGCGGAATGCCACGGCATGAAAGCTGAGGGCACAAATCGGGCCCCGAGTTTGTTGAAGCCGGAAGTACAGCAGGCGTCCCCCGGCGCGATCTTCTGGATTTTAACGAACGGAGTTGTCCGGCACGGGATGCCGGTATGGTCCAAGCTGCCCGAGCCGCAGCGCTGGCAAATTGTCGCGTTTCTCAAATCGTTCAGAGCTTCGAGCATCTTTCCATCATCCATAGGCTCTCACTGAACCCACCGGCCCGCACCGTCCAGATCGAGCCCACTTGGTACTCGTCAGACCAGAACGATGGCAGGTTGGGAAGCAGCTTGAAAAAGCTGCCTCCCTTCCTGCTTCTCACGACGACTGCCCGGCCCTGATACGGTCAATTGCGTGAGGCTGTGGCCACCTCGAGGAATGACGCCAGCTTAGCGGTGGCTCTGAACTGCGGGATGGGATCAAGGTCTTTGAATGCACTCGTGAAGGCGTTGGAGAGGCTCCACGTTGTTCGCGGTGCGAATTCATCGACCACTGGATTGAAATACACGTCGTGGACTCGCCGGGCCAAGTGCTTGGGAACGTCCAACTCCCCCTGCACAAACGCCCGGTAGATGACCAGTTTTGCTGATTCGTCCGAAATCCGCGTGGCCTTCCAAGCCTCGACCTGCTTTTTCATCGGCTCGAAGTTCCGCTGGATTCGGTCGATTCCGATCGAGAGCACATCGACGAGACTGAAGTGTTTGCTGTGCTTCGCCAGCACCGGTGTGAAATCTCCGTGGAAGGCCATGTTGTCGCAGACGAGCACGCGATAGCCAACTGTCACCGCGAGGCGCATCGATTTGTCGTTTGAATTGCGGATGCCCACGGAAAATCGGCATCCGTCGAAGGTGGTTTCAAGGTCCAGAACTCCGAACATCTTCATGCCATCGTTGGATACTGCGTACTCCTCGCGAATGGCCGAGATGTGTCGGAAGCTGAGGCCTTCGACCAGAGCTTCGACGATCTGATTGTGGGGAATGGGTTGATGAGTTGGGCTCGCTTCGGGAGTCGGGATCAGCTTCAATTCCTCTCGCGTGATCTTCGAACTCCCGCAATGAGCTAAGAGTTGCGCTTGCTCCATCTCTATCTCCTTTCAATGTAATGGATTGACTCGAGCGTCCGCGCAGCGAAGCTACTCGCAGACGTGGACCTTCGGGTTCTTTCGTGGCGCCACAAGAAACTTCAACGAGGAAGCACCAAATAGCAGGCCGGTGTCGCAGATTGAAGTTTTGGGAACGGCGGGCGCGAAGCAGGATTTAGAAACGGAGCGGCATCAGGACGTATCGGTAATGCTCGCCATCATCCCCGGACGGCCGGAACTCAGCAGCACTCTCTGCGTCTTTCACTTGCATGCTGATCGAAGTTGCTGCCCCCGCGGCGCGCAGAAACTCAAGCAGATATTCCGCATTGAAACCAATGTGCAGCGCTTCCTGTCCGTAGCGGGTCTCGACTGACTCTCGCGCTTCACCGTATTCGGGTGAACTCGCCGAGACTTCCAGTCGATCTTTTTCCAAAGCCAACCGCACACCGGGCAGGCGCTGATCCGCGAGGAGCGAAACACGTCGAACAACGTCCTCGAGCTCTTCCGGGTTCAGTTCGACTGCCTTTCCGTTCTCCTTTGCCAAAACCGATTCGTAGTTCGGAAACTGGCCGGTGAGGAGGCGTGACGCAAGCATGCGTGAACCAAGAGAGAAGTAAATGTGCGAACCGTCTTTCGAGATTTCGACGCTGGCTCCGTTGTCATCTTCCTCGGCAAGGCGAGGCAGCAATATCAGCGCTCTCCGGGGAATGAGAGCCGACAGCTCCTCTTTCAAATTAGCGACTTGGGCCGCCCGTTCCGCCAGGGCCAAGCGGTGACCATCGGTCGCGATCATCGTCAGACGATCCGGCTTCAGTTTCAGAAGAGCGCCGTTCAGCACATACCGGCTTTCCTCCTCTGACACGGCGAACGAAGTCTTTCTCACACACGCGGCCAGTATGCCGGCGTCCAACCTTGCGATGGACTCTGGGACGGGCGGGACTTTCGGGAAATCACCCTTCGCCAAGCCAACGAGCTTGAAGGAGGACCTTCCGTAGGTCACTTGCACTGCATGGCTCTCAAGGCCTCGGCAGCGAATGTCTCCGGTGGCAGCGGAACGAACAATTTCTAGGAAGCGCAGTCCGGGGATCACCGCAGCGCCGTTGGTCTTCACTTTCGCTTGGCAGGTTGTTCTGGCTGTGATCTCCAAGTCGGTCGCAGTAATCCTCAGTTCAAATCCTTCCGCTTCCAAGAGAAAATGAGAAAGTACGGGGATCGTGCTACGCTTCTCCACCGCGTTGCGAACGAAATTTAGTTCCTTCGCCAGATCAGATTTCTCAGCAAAGAAGTCCATCGAACGCACACTCCTTTCTGTACGGGACGAGAATTGGACAAGTGACGTCTGTTCTGGCGTAGTGTGTGCAGATACTTAGGTATTTCCGAAGGCTGTGCACATAATCAAGCCGAACGACTGCGCCAACAGAGCCTCGAAGGCGGGCAGCCCTTGGCGCGGCTGCGCAAGATGGTCGCGTTCGACCGATTCCTGGCACGCCTAGCGAAGAAAGAAAGGGCCTGAGGGGTGGATGGTTTCGGTATCTAGAGAGCGATGGTACCAAGAACCGCGACGAGGGCTATCCGGATTGATTCTGAAGGGGAGCTGCAACCTGCCAAGCTCAGACAAAACGAAGACTTCTTTGTTCACTCCGCTTGTAAACGTGTCGCTTCCTCCCGAAGCTGCTCGGGGGAGAGTTCTACCACTGTGCCGTCGCGCCAAATGTACATTGGCAGACCTTGGCGAGCATGCTCGACTATAACTTTCTCGACCGCAGCTTTGAGCGCCATCTCGGCGCGCTCTTCTAGTGGAAGTGCGAGTACGTTCGCTGGTGGTCTTGTCATGGCCTTCCGTAGCGGGCAATCAGAGAATCGTAGATCTCTCGGTTCATTATACTGGTGCTGTCCTGCTTCTCAAAAGCAATCACAGCAGGTGTCGCGCCTGAGTTATCGAATAACGTCCAAGAATCGCCAAGAGAGCGATATCGCCGCAGGAAGTTGTGAATCGAGCGGTCAAATCGGCGGCGAATCACTGCTTCAGGCACATCATGGCCGCCTTGCAAAACCCTGGCTCTCACTCTCGTCAGAGCGAGCCGAACCGTCGGGACCCAGAGGAAGAAAAAGTGCACTTCGTACCCGCGTCTCTTGAGGTGACCAATCGTGCGCAGATAACTCCGCCCGGAAAGTGTGGTCTCGAAGCCGAAGCTCTCGCCTCACTTTGCATAAAGCTCGATCTCTTCAAGCATTAAGCGCCCAGCTCGAAATGCGATCTCTTCAGCGGCAAACGGCGACACGCCTTGCGCGATCAAATCTGCGTTGATGAAATTCTTGCAGTCCGCATAATTCGGCAAGAATTCCTTGGCGAAAGTCGTCTTACCCGCCCCATTTGGCCCTGCAATGATGTAAACGTTTGGGCTCATACTTCCTTCGGGATGCCGTAGCAATCTTACCGTACCGCAAACTGTAATGAGTCGAAGCGTGACACTCAAAGTTCAGTGGTCTTCGATAGCCTCTGTCCGCGCATCCAGGGTTCCAGCCTGATGCTTGCTGCCCAGTCCTGGAAACTGGGTATGCGCCCGAGGTCTTCGCGAACGTGCTGCTCTCCGATGTATCGCACGAGCACATCCTTCCCTTCGCTATTCCGAATGGCGATGCCGAAGATCCGCTCTGCCAAAAAGATTCCTTCGGCGTGGTGGCGCAGAGCGCGGTGCCGAACATCCGCCATGATGGCTTTCGATTCATCGAACCATTTGTGGATAGGCAAATAATCGTTAGGGACGCCGCCGAATTTGCGAACGCTGTTTTTCGCGTGTTCCAAAGGATGAGCCATGACCTAGATCTCCCGAGGTTCGTCGGGGTGGCTGACGGTTTCATACCAATTGTGCTCTACGCGAATGGTTAGTGTTTCTAGATCGAACACAACGGTCCCGAAGCCGCCATCGCCGTCCTCGTAGCTTTCTGGCGCGAATCCCTCGAGGAGATCACCCAATATCTCGATATTGAGATTGCCCGACAGGTGCGATTCCTCAACGGGGTTCTCTGCCGCATCTTGGAATTGAGGTGGTTCTGCCCGCCCTTCATCGCCGTCGCCATAGTAGCTAACGGTCACTTTCGCAACCCCTGCCGAGCGCAGGCCATCAGCAAACTTCAATACTTCGGCTTTCCGTTCTTGATCAGTGGTCACATCACAACTCCTCGATTGTTGAGCTGAAATTAAAATGGGTGAGTAGCAGAATGAAGGAGCGAGGCCGCGAAAGTTCAGGAGCACCCGCTCGTACTTCCGCAGTTGACGCACCTATAGCAGCTTCCGTTGGGCACCATGAGCATGCCACAAGTCGAACATGATGGAGCGTCTCCGGTCGTGGTGCCACCTTTGCCTGGAGGAATGGATTCTGGCTCTTTCGTCTTTGCGAACGGCGTCCTCGTTCCGGTTTGAATTACTACCTCCTGGTTGCTCACGACAGTTCGCGGTTTGAGATATTCGGGCGACAGGAACTTGCCGCCGAGCCAGCGGGCAATGTAACCCAGTACGGAGGTCGCATATCGAATGCTTGGGTTTTCCGTGAATCCGGAAGGCTCGAACCGCGTGTTCGTCAGCTTGTCCACCAAAGCCTTCAGTGGCACACCGTACTGAAGACCGATCGATATTGAAAGCGCGAGGCCATCCATGAAACCAGAAAGTATTGAGCCTTCCTTCGCCATCTTGATAAAGATCTCGCCTGGTGCTCTTTCCGCGGACATGCCCACAATGATGTAGCCTTCGTGACCACCGACCGAGAACTTGTGCGTAATGGATTTCCTTTCATCGGGAAGCTTGCGACGCTGGGCCCGTGCAAATAAGTGCTGTTCAGGCGTTTTGGCGGCAGACGGCTTCTCCTTCGGTTTGTCCGCCTGAAGAACAGTAATTCCAGCAGGGGGTACCGGATCAAGTGGAGTCATTGTCTCCATATATTTTGTTCCCTCTCACGTATCTACTGTCGTTGCGATTGGTGGCGCCAAGAAGTGGGCATGCGAACAGCCGAGACAACTCGCCCCGTGGGTTGCCGCCTGAACTGCCGCCACAAATACCGAAGGAATCTCGCGCTCCTCTCCGGAACGTGACCAAAAGCGGGGTATGGCCGAGTCGGTCAGACAGGTTTCTTTTCGAGGCTCCTCAGAATGAAGGAATCCATTCACGCCACGAAAGAGGACACTGTTCTCCAAAAGGGGGCGCCTGCCGTTTTCGGGCTTTCCCGGTTCGTGCCTCGTGATTAGGAGTTGACAGGTTCGGCCAGTTCGGAACAACTCAATTCGCACAAGAAGCGGAGCGATCACTACAGCATGAACGCCGTTGACTCCCACAGCATCGATCGGATGGAGATACGGCAAGGGCTCGCCGTCCGGGCCGCAAAACGTAACGTAACGTCCGATCTCGCTCACCGCGCCGCCCGATTCGATGCCTCGTACAACGTATCGTCGCGCCAAATGTTGATGCTCAAGACTTACGTGCGACTGCGCGAAAATTCCTAATTTGTCCAAACGATGAAGCACGCTCCTCGATAAGGTGAGACCACGATATGCGAGGAAGTCTTGTTTTTGGACCATTGGGGATATCCTCATACCGACCGCCGAATAGGTATCGGACAGCCTAAAGCTCTTCGAATCATTTCTTTCGTACAGCCTGCCCAGCAGATGTATTTCCGCGGGTCCTCAATAGATATCGCCAAGTTATCGGCGCTGCGGTCTTGCCCGGCCTCCGCGCAAGACGGACAATGGGCTACGTAATTCCGGCCGACCTTTCGGACCTTGCTGACGTGATCGAGAATGTGGAACTCGTGGGGAGAACCACGAACGAATGAATGATCCGGCACCGACCGTGTTCTTTCAAACTCCGGTGGCATGGTCTTGTCGGCTATGAAGCCCCGGAGTTGTTCCTCGTTCACTTGGCGCAGCCGGTTCAGGTATGCGATCTGTCTTTCCAAGTCGTAGTCTGCCCCGTAAAACCAGTAGCGCCGATTTGCGCCGCGGTGAATCCCAAGCGGGCCCCGGATCGCATTGCCAAACTCCCCTTTACGCAATTCATCATGCCTCGGAAAGATTTCGATCCCTTCGGCTAGGCCAAGGCCCTTGATTCGCATTCCGAGCTTCAGCGCCAGATTGTAGATGTAAACCCTGCATTCGCGGGTCAACGCGGGCCTTTCCATGAAAATCCAAAGGTGACCGCCCCGCTTGCTCATCTCCAGAGCCGTTTCCACTTCGTCCTGCTGTAGTGAGTACTGTAGCTTGAGCAGGTCTTCCATTGCGCTGGCGTAGTCCGCGTCAATCGCAACCCATTTGGACCGCTGTGTGGCAGGGTTGATCGCATAGAGCCCGATTGTGAGTTCGCCTTCCAAGTGTCGCCTGATCGTGGCTGCGGTTAGGCTCAACTCCTCGCCCGTTCCCTTAGCCCTGGGTCGAAAGTAATAGTGACGGCCGCTCTCTGGATGCAGCCGCGAGGACTGCAGCGTATAGGCGCCGCCGTTGACAAACAGGCGGCCGTACTCCCGAACAACTTCAGAACTCGCTTTGATCGTGGTTTCCACGGCCTCTCCTTTCCGAACAGAGTCGGGTTGAGCGCAGCCGTTGCTCTAACTAATCCCACATTTCTCTTTTGTCAAATACTTGGGGATCGCCGCTAACTGCTTACCACGGATGCGCTTGTCGAATGCTGTGAAGGCCGAAGGAAGGCCGTTTTAAGCTGGCTCGTGCGGCCCTGCCGGTGCCATGCCGCCGCTGCGCGGTCTCAGACCGGGCTCCACGATCCATCCATGCGTGTCCGCAAGAAGATGTGGACGCTCCACGATGTCCAAGAACCGGCAGTCGCGCACCAATCGGTCGAAGTCGGTGATGGTGTATCCCCCGAACTTTTCGTCGTCAAAGTCGACCCAACACCAGATCCGCGATTGGCGGTCGTACACGTAGAAGGCGCCGGATTCGGGATCCCCTGGGACGAGAAGGAACACGAACAGGGCCTTCGGGAATTGGACCCATTTCTCGATCTTCGGGTGGTCGGTCACGTCGAGCAGTCGGGCCACAGCCCCATCCGAAGAATTCGCAACCTCGTCAGCCGCGTTCCGAAGATCGAGCACCTGGATCACATTCATTTTTCCAAACATTGCCCGCCTCCTTTCAGATGTGAAGTCGAAGCGAAAACCAAATCACTGCTTTGCAGACCCAAGAGCCTGGAGCCTACCTTTCCTTTGCTAACGGGCTGTGCTAGCGTTCCGGTTTCTTGAAGTTGAAGGCACCTGATACAACGAGGAGGCGAACGTGGTCATTGACGATCGCCTAAGGTCCATTCGTGAAGAAAAGAAGCTCTCGCAAGGGGACATCGAAAAGCGCACGGGCTTGCTTCGCTGCTATGTCTCCCGAGTGGAAAACGGCCACACCGTTCCCTGCGGTCGAAACGATTGAGAAATTCGCTCGGGCTTTAGAAGTGCCCATGTACCAACTCTTTTATAACGGAGACAAACCTCCTGAGCTTCCAAACCTTCCGAGAGAAAGACAGCGGACGACATTGCCTGGGGCAGCACAGACAAGGACGCCCAGTACCTGGCGAAGTTTCGGCGACTTTTGGGCAGGACGGCCGAAAGGGACAGAAGCTCCTTTTTTCAATGGCCCAGAAAATTGCAAACAAGAAGACTGTTCGGTCTCACAGATCAGCCGATACCTAATCGCCAGCTTCGCATGGAGCCGACGCCGCAATATGACCTACACGATCCGCTTCCAGAGGATTTGGTCGAGGTGCGTGAGCAGATAAACTACTGTATGTCTCGCCAAAACGAAGGCGAGGCCGGCTCGAATTGGGAGCACGCGGTACGAAACGAGATAGATCAGCTGAGATGGCAGGAGCAACGACTCGGATCGTTCACTGAAAGACCGTCAGCAGAAATGTCCGCCCCCCCGAAGTACCAGTTATATTCCTCTCTTGCGGGCAGTACCGGGAAGAGGAGAAAGCGTTGGGCAAGCGAGTCAAGGAATTTCTGGAGAGAGATGGGTATGTTGAAGTCTATTTCGCCGAATATCAGAGCACGTTCGAAGCTTTCACGAAGAACATTTTGGGTGCTCTTAACCGCTGCATAGGCTTTATTGGGATTATGCATCATCGCGGTGAAGTGCACACGCCCAAGGGACCCACCTGTCTTAGCTCCATAATTCTGTCACCCCTTAACGGCAACGTGAAACTGTCACCCCATGAGACAGGAGACATTCACGTTGAGTCAGAAGGAACTGCAGCGAGTGACCGTCATTTCGCGATGCGTGCAAGGGAACCTGACGTGTGCCAGAGCCGCGGAGCTGCTCGCCCTATCACCGCGGCATGTCAAACGGCTTAAATCGCGCTATCGGCAAGGCAGCGCAGCGGCTCTGGCACACGTCAGCCGCGGCCGCCCGAGCCACCAACGCACCCCGCCAGCCACTCGCAACCGCATCCTGGCTCTGGCACGCACGCGCTACGTTGGTTTCAACGATCATCATCTCCACGAGAAGCTCGTTGAAACAGAAGGACTCTCTCTGAGCCGCGAAACCTTGCGCCGCCTGCTCCGAGCCAACGGCATGGGCTCCCCACGCAAACGCCGCCCTCCCGCTCATCGCCAGCGCCGCCTGCGCTCGGCCCGCGAAGGCGAACTCGTGCAACTCGACGGCTCTCCCCACGACTGGCTCCAGGGCCGCGGCCCCCTCCTCACCGCCCTGGGCATGCAGGATGATGCTTCCGGCAAAATCCTCGCCGCTCAGTTCTTCCCCTCGGAAACTTCCCAGGGCTATTTCCGCCTGCTCCACAGCCTCTTGCGCCGCTACGGCGTCCCCCTCGCCTTCTACGGCGATCGCAGCGGTATCTTCACCCGCAACGACGATCACTGGTCCATCCACGAACAACTCGCCGGCCAGCGCCCACCCACTCAGTTCGGCCGCGCTCTCGCACAACTCGGCGTCACCTTCATCGCCGCCCAAACTCCCCAAGCCAAAGGACGCATTGAGCGCCTCTGGGGCGTGCTGCAAGACCGTCTCACCAGCGAACTTCGCCTGGCCAATGCTTGCGATCTCGACTCGGCCAACGCCGTATTGCGGAGGTTCGTTGCCGATTACAACCGCCGCTTCGCTCGCCCTCCCCGCGCTGCCGAAGAGGCCTGGCGCCCGGCTCCACAAAATCTGGAACGCATCTGCTGCTTCACCCACGAACGCATCGTCAGCAACGATAACGTCGTGCAATGGGATGGCCAGCGGCTGCAAATTCATCCGCAGCCTCGCCGTTACAGTTTCGCCGGAGCCAAAGTGCAGATCTATCAGGCCCTCAACGGCCGCGTCTCGCTCTAAGCAACGTAAAAATGTCACCCTAACCGCAACGTGAAACTGTCACCCTCCAGCAAGGTTAGAATGCTCGAGTCGAGTATCGCGGTAGTACAACAGCCCCCTGAAACAACTCAGCCCCCGGATGCGGGCTGCCCGGCCGCCGGGCTTGCCACCACCGGCGCCGCCGCTACTTTCGGCTTGTGGAACAGATGCACGATGGCCACGATCCCCTTCTGCACCTCCGGCTCCAGCTCCATAAACGCCTGTATCGCCAAAGCGATTTCTTCCGGTGTCATTCCTCTCCTCCCACAAAAATCACTGCTCGCAGCCGTTGTCCACGGCGTCCAGCTTGTTCGCATGCGCGATGGCTCTCGCCGTATGGTCCACTCCCCAAATCCGCGGCGTCCCATCCAGCCAGCGGGCGAGCCGCTTCGCCGCTTTCGTTCCCGCGCCCCAGCGGATCGGCTCGCCCACCTGACTTTCTCCCCTCGCTATCCTTCCCACCTCGCTCGAGATCGTCTCCTGCGACGTGCCCCAAATCAGGCTCGCAATCGTCCTGTCCAGGTTGTACAGCACGTTCCCGATGCGATTCGGTTTCACCGCCCGGCTATCCCTGAAAGAACGCGCACTCCCATTTCTGCTCAAGCGGGGCTCGCTGTGCCCAGTCGTAATCGGTGGGGCCTGGCACCTTGCAAATGCCTGCACGCTCCGCCAACGCCTCCAGCTGGAAGTTGCTCGGCTGCTCGATCGCCACCTGCGGCGCCGGAGCCGCTTGGCCTCCGAGTGCGGCCACCACCGAGCTCACCCCAATGCTCGCTGCCGTAATCCAGAGTTGCACCTGTTGCTGCGCCTTCGGATTCATCACCCGCAGCCCGGCCAGTTCCTTCGGATCCGCCAGACCCGTCGCAAACGTGTTCAGGCACCCCAGGAATTTCCCCGTTTTCCCCAGCATGGCCGTATTCGCGTTCGTGATGCACGTCTCGTACTGCCCGTTCAGGTTGGTCGTCAGCGTCAGATAAGCGCCCACCGTCGCCGCTTCGGAGGCTGAAAAAACCCCCGTCGCCTGCAAACTCGGCAGGTCCGCTTGCGCCACGGCCACTACCGCCCCCACGATGTCGTGCGCCTTCTGCGCCGTCGAGTAGGCGTTGCATCCCACCACCGAAAAACACACCAGCACCACTGCGGCCAAGGCCGCCTTCCTGGTTTTCATTTTTCCTCCTGGATTTTGCTGTCTGCCGGTAGGCGAGCTAAAACACCATCGTCGGAATGGGCACTACCACTCCCGGCAACGGCACCGATACTGCGGACACCGCGATGCTCTGCGGGCTCTGGCCGGCCGAATCCGTGAAAGTGAGGGTTGCCGTCTTGAGCCCCACCCCGTAACCCGAAAATTGCACCGTTACCGTGCAGTTCGAAACGGTTCCCGTGCACGTGTTTCCGGTAATCGTGAATGCGGAATCTCCGCTGATCCCAACGGAAGTGAACGTCGCCGACCCGCCGCTCGCCGTCGTCACCACCCCGTTCGTCGCCGTCACCCCGTCTGCCACGTTCCCGAAACTCAGCGCTCCTGGCGTGAATTGCAGGGTTCCCGATCCCAGCGACGCGTTGCACACCTCGACGTTGTGCAGCGAGTCGAGGTCGGAATGCGCGTTGATGTAGCTCAGGCTCGTCACCCCGGACTGCGTTCCCCGAAACGCGTAGCTCGCCGCCAGCGTGGTATTCGCCGGCGAAGTCAGTTGCACGCTATAGGTGTGCGCCGAAATGTTGATCGTCACCGTGAACGCGTAGGCCGTTCCCGCCGTGTAGCTCACGGAGGTGAGCGCGCTGTACGTCCCCAGGCTTCCGTTGAACACGTCGATTTGCCCGGACGGATTGAACCGCACGATTGCCGCCATGTCGCCATAGGCTGTCGCCGGGTTGGCCGAAATCCCTACCACCAGGTCGTTCGGGCTCGCGAATGGCGTGGCCGTGAAGGTGATGGTGAACACGCCCGTCTGCGTCACGAAACTCTGCGAGTTGTCCC
>Ga0209167_10000623_pt1 | contig 24464 bp, 20 predicted proteins | sample Coa_R1_9_FD_187154 | JGI IMG/M metagenome (GOLD analysis project Ga0209167, IMG submission 187154) | Surface soil microbial communities from Centralia Pennsylvania, which are recovering from an underground coalmine fire - Coalmine... | ecosystem: Environmental > Terrestrial > Soil >...
TCAAGACCAAAACGCCAAATGATCGGAACCCCTTGCAAACCAACAGGTAAGGGTGGTGCCGGCGGTGGGACTCGAACCCACGACCTAGGGATTATGAGAACGATCGCCTGTTTTGACGGGTTCTGAAGATTTTGGACTCTACTATATTCTTCAACGACTTACAACCTAACCTGTTTGCATCGTTTGTCCTCGTTTTGAGCTGTTCTGAACAAGCAACTACTACGAATTTACTACAGTGCTCCATGACTGGTTCCGCCGCACCGTCGAGCTGCGGGGGCGCTCGTCCACGGCGTGAGCAAGCGAATATCGATGAGGCACGTCGGCGTCCCATCCACAAGGTTCAGAATCCCAGAAGACAGAATCGCGTCGAATCCCGCGGTCCAACTGAATTATCTGTTGACGCGGTCGCCGCGGATCACTAACTCCGGGGATTCCACTTCGGTTCGGCCAGATTCCTCTCGTGGTCTTTGCCGCCTTTCTGCGGCATAGTCTTAGACAATCGCTGCTGCCCAAGCGCTTGAATATTCCAGCTGTTGGACGTACAAGGGTGCTTCACGATTTGATAATCAGAGAACGGGGGCAATCCCGTGGGAAATGCTGCGGTTGTTGGCATTGACGAAGCCAAGCTCTGGAGCATGGCAGACGCGCTCCGAAACAATATGGACGCTGCTGAGTACAAGCATGTCGTCCTTGGTCTCATCTTTCTGAAGTACATCTCCGATGCCTTCGAAGCGAAGCACGCTGAACTCGAAGGGCAGCGGACTCAGGGTGCTGATCCTGAAGACCGAGACGAGTACCGAGCGACGAGCATTTTCTGGGTGCCAAAGGAAGCCCGCTGGTCTCATCTGAAAAGCAACGCCCCTCAGCCCAAGATCGGAACCATCGTCGATGACGCAATGACCGCCATCGAGCGGGACAACCCGTCGCTCAAGAACGTGCTGCCCAAGGATTATGCTCGTCCAGGCTTGGATAAGCAGCGGCTCGGGCAACTGATCAATCTCGTCAGCGATATTGGTCTCGGCACTCCCGCAGCCCGCGCCAAAGACATTCTCGGCAGTGTTTACGAATACTTTCTGGCGCAGTTTGCCAGTGCCGAGGGCAAGAAGGGCGGGCAGTTCTACACGCCCTCGCACGTCGTCCGCATTCTGGTTGAGATGTTGGCACCGTACAAGGGGCGGGTGTACGACCCGTGTTGCGGATCGGGCGGGATGTTCGTTAGCAGCGAGAAGTTCATCGAGGCGCACAGCGGCAGGCTCGGGGACATCTCGATCTACGGGCAAGAATCGAACTACACCACTTGGCGTCTAGCGAAGATGAATCTGGCAATCCGAGGCATCGACGCTCAGATCGCCCATGGCGACACCTTTCACAATGACCGTTTTCCCGACCTGAAAGCAGATTGGGTGATGGCGAATCCACCCTTCAACGACAGCGATTGGCGAGGAGAACTGCTGAAGGAAGATAATCGATGGGTTTATGGTGTGCCGCCTGTCGGAAATGCCAATTTTGCATGGGTGCAGCACTTCATCTATCACCTCGCCCCCACTGGTCTCGCCGGGTTCGTCCTCGCCAACGGCTCGATGTCGTCCAACCAGTCCGGTGAGAGTGACATTCGCAAAGCCATCATCGAAGCCGACTTGGTGGACTGCATGGTTTCTCTGCCGGGACAGCTTTTCTACTCGACACAGATTCCTGTGTGCCTCTGGTTCCTTTCTCGAAGTAAAAAGAACGGGCGATTCCGCGACCGCAGGGGAGAAACCCTATTTATTGACGCCCGTAAGATGGGAACCCTCACTGACCGCGTACACCGTGAACTGAGCGACGATGATGTGGGGAGGATCGCGGGTACCTATCACGCGTGGCGCGGCGACAAAAATGCCAGAGCGTACGTTGAAGTTCCCGGTTTCTGCAAGATCGCAAAGCTGGACGACATCCGCAAGCATGGCCATGTGCTCACGCCGGGACGTTATGTAGGTACCGAAGAGCTAGAGGACGATGGCGAACCATTCGAAGAAAAGATGAAGCGGCTTGCCGCTATTCTCCGCGATCAGACCGCCGAAGCCTCGAAGCTCGATTCAGCCATCGCTGCGAACCTGAAGGAGCTTGGGTATGGCGGGTGAATGGCGCAGGTTACCTTTGTCGGCGGTCGCGGAGCTTTCCGGGGGCTTCGCTTTTAAGAGCAAAGATTACGCGTCAGCCGGGCGATTTGTTCTGCGAACGCTGAACATTCGTGACGATTGCTCAATCTCACGCGAAGATGCTGTTTTCTTACCGGAAGAACTCTGGCCCGAATATTCGCGGTTTGAGCTTCAACCTGCCGACACGCTTTTTGTAATGGTTGGGGCAACTCTAGGAAAGATCGGATATGTTCGATCAAGTGACCTTCCTGCTCTCCTGAATCAAAACATGTGGTGCATCCGTGCCAAACCCGGAATTGCTGATGCCCGGTTCATACATTACGCGTTCCGACTTGCGGTTAAATCAAGCCTCGGGTGGGCTTCTGGCAGCGCACGCGACTTTGTTCGGCGTGATGACTACCGAAATCTAGAAATTTTCGCTCCATCGCTCATCGAGCAAAAGGCCGTGGGGTCAGTCTTGGGAACACTGGACGAGAAGATTCACCTGAACCGAAGAGTGAACGAGACGCTGGAGGGCATGGCTCGGGCGTTGTTCAAGTCGTGGTTCGTTGATTTTGATCCTGTCCGCTCGAAAGCAGAGGGCATTGAGCCTGCCTCGCACCAGCGCATTGCCGGCCTTTTCCCGGACTCCTTTGATCTCTTTGAGGATCGTGAAATCCCGAAGGGTTGGAAGGTTGTTGGTCTGGACACGATTGCACGTTTTCTAAATGGCCTCGCTTTGCAGAAGTTCCCGCCGAAGGGAGACCACTTCCTCCCTGTGATCAAAATAGCTCAACTTCGTTCTGAAGACACTTCCGACGCTGATAAAGCAAGTTCAGACCTTGCTCCTGAATATGTCGTGGATGACGGCGACGTGCTCTTCTCGTGGTCGGGTTCGCTCGAATGCATTCTCTGGGCGGGAGGACGAGGCGCACTGAACCAGCATCTTTTCAAGGTTACGTCTCAGGTCTACCCGAAGTGGTTTTACTTTCTCTGGATAGAAGAGCATTTACCCGAGTTTCGCCACATTGCCTCAGGTAAGGCCACCACCATGGGTCACATTCAGCGGGGGCACTTGTCGGCGGCCAAAGTCTTGGTTCCGCAGGCAGAACTCCTGACCGAAATGGATCGGTTTTTCGCTCCGCTTATTCAGCAAATCGTAAATCTGAAAATAGCTTCACGCACTTTGGCAGCAATTCGTGATGCCTTGCTCCCGAAGCTGATTTCCGGCCAACTGCGAGTACCGGATGCCGAAAAGATCGCAGGAGGACAACTCTGATGGCAGATGCAGAGACCTCAGACGTTTTTGTGATGCGTGGTGCGCGTGCTGCGGCTGCGAACGGCATTCCGCAAATCACCGAGCAAATTGCCGCTCTGGAGCGTGCGGTCGTTGAGAATCCCGGCCTCGCCTTCGATCTCGCCAGGTTCATCGTAGAAAGTACCTGCAAAACGATTCTCACGGAACGGGGCATCGGCTTCGACAAGAGGGATGATCTGCCTAAGCTTTACAAGGCAGTGACGATGAACGTTCCGATGCTGCCTCTGGGGGCCAGCGGCGAGGCAGAGGCTCGAAAGAAGCTGCTACAGATGTTGAACGGCTTGCACACAGCATTGCAAGGTGTGTGCGACCTGCGAAATTCTTGCGGCTTCGCTGCTCATGGCAGTGATGCAGAACGGCCTGCGATGGAAGGGGTTCAGGCGATCCTCGCCGCTCAGGCTGCCGACGCAATCGTGGGATTTCTCTTCAGTGCGCACCGGGTCGAGCGAGACGGCATACAGCCGAGGACAACTGGTCACAGTCGCACCATAGACAAGCTGCTAGACACGGTATACGAGCCCATTACCATGATCGACGAACCCTACGCTCTCAGCGAGGCACTGTACGCCACTGACCGAGAAGCCTATCTCGCTGTTGCGGCTTCGGTGGACGAGTCTCGCAATGTTCTTGCCGAGTTTGCGGCGCAACACCCGTTTTGCCTCAAGCCTTCGATCCGTGAGATCAGGTTCGTCCACTATGAGAACGTGGCTTACCTGAAGACACTGGATGACAAGGGAAGCGTCGAATTGGAGGACACGTCGTTCATCTCGGACGGGGCGGACGGGCTATTTTTCCCGCCGTCAAATTCCGCCGACCAGAACGCTGACCTGCTGGTTCAGAAATTCGACCCGTACTCCATCGTCAACTCCTTCGATCTGTTCACAGATGAAGCTGCCGAGAAAATCGCTCGGGCGTTTGAAGCTACCCGAACAGAGACCCTATCGGTGCCGCAGAGCGCAACCGGGGACGCCCAATGATCGCCAGCGAGTTCTCGGAGTCGGTGGTTGAGCAGGCAGCCCTCGCATGGCTCGAAGGTCTCGGTTACGAGATTCTGTCTGGCCCCAACATCGCAGCGGATGAACCCAGTGCCGAACGCACCGATCCTGAATACCACGATGTCATATTAGAGCGCCGCCTCAGGCAAGCTCTCCAGCGGCTCAATCCGACGCTGCCCTCGGAAGCCATTGAGGATGCCTATCGACGTTTGACCCGAGGTGATGAGCCTTCGCTCGTCACTCGCAATCACGCATTTCACCAAAAGTTGGCGGACGGTGTGACCGTTGAGTACACGCGACCCGATGGTTCAATCGGCGGAGCCTTGGTGCGCGTCTTCGATTTCGACAATCCCGAGAATAACGATTGGGTGGCAGTGAACCAATTCACTATCGTTGAGGGACAGAACAACCGCAGACCCGACATCCTAATCTTCATCAATGGACTGCCCATTGCTCTCGCGGAATTAAAGAACGCCGCCGATGAAAACGCAACGATCTGGTCGGCGTTTCAACAGATTCAGACCTACAAAGCACAAATCCCATCCCTCTTCACATACAATGAACTGCTCGTCATCTCCGATGGCATGGAAGCACGAGTTGGATCGCTAACTGCCGACACAGAGCGGTTCATGCCTTGGCGAACCATTGAGGGCGAGGAGCTTGCGCCCGCATCCATGCCGCAGCTTCAGGTGCTTATCGAGGGCTTGTTTGAGCGCCGCCGCCTGCTCGACTTCCTGCGTTACTTTGTCGTTTTCGAGGACGAGGGCGGCGGTGTTTTGGTCAAGAAGGTCGCCGGGTATCACCAGTTCCATGGCGTCAATCGGGCTGTGACCGCAACGATCACTGCTTCCGCCGAGGGCGGCGACAAACGAGTGGGCGTGGTCTGGCACACGCAGGGTAGCGGCAAGAGCTTAACGATGGCTTTCTACGCGGGGCGGCTCGTGCTCGAACCTAAGCTGCAAAATCCTACCATCGTCGTCATCACCGACCGGAACGACTTGGACGATCAGCTTTTCGGCACGTTTTCGCGCTGTTACGAATTGTTGCGGCAGGCTCCAGAGCAGGCAATCGACCGCGAGGATTTGAGAGTACGACTTTCGGTGTCAACCGGGCACGTAGTATTCACCACGATCCAGAAGTTCATGCCGCCGGCGAACGGAACCGATGCCAAGCTTTCAGATCGGCGGAACATCATCGTGATCGCTGACGAGGCGCACCGCAGCCAGTACGATTTCATCGACGGTTTCGCTCGAAACATGAGGGATGCGCTTCCGAACGCCTCGTTCATCGGCTTCACCGGAACTCCTATTGAGAAGGCCGACGCCAACACACGATCTGTCTTCGGCGATTACATCAGCATCTACGACATTCAGCGTGCGGTCGAGGACAAGGCGACCGTCCCGATCTATTACGAGAGCCGATTGGCGAAGCTCGATCTGCCCGAGTCAGAGAAGCTGAATGTGGATGCGGATTTTGAGGAAGCGACCGAAGGCGAAGAAGTCGAGCGACGGGAACGGCTCAGAACCAAGTGGGCTGCTATGGAAGCGATCGTCGGCACCGAGAAGCGGTTGCGGACGGTCGCAACAGACCTCGTGAAGCACTTCGAGGAACGGCTCGAAGCGATGGACGGCAAGGCGATGATCGTCTGCATGAGCCGTCGAATCTGCGTTGACCTCTACAACGAGATCATCAAACTTCGTCCGAGTTGGGACAGCGAGAACGACGACGCTGGAGTTCTGAAGATCGTCATGACGGGCTCAGCAACGGATGGGCCGGAGTGGCAGAAGCACATCCGAGACAAGCGGCGGAGGGAGGCGCTGGCGAAGCGGTTCAAGGACGCCAAAGACCCATTCAAGATCGTCGTCGTGCGTGACATGTGGCTAACCGGATTCGACGTGCCGTCCTTGCACACGATGTATGTGGACAAACCGATGAGAGGGCATGGCCTCATGCAGGCAATCGCCCGTGTGAACCGGGTGTTCAAAGATAAGCCGGGTGGATTGGTCGTCGATTACCTCGGGATCGCCCATGAACTGAAGCTTGCACTGGCAACGTACACCGAAAGCGGCGGCAAGGGTCATACTGCGCTGCCACAAGAAGAAGCTGTTGCCGTGATGCTGGAGAAGTATGAGATTTGCCATGGTCTGTTCCACGGCTTTGACTGGTCGCTGTGGATCGCGGGAACTCCTGCACAGAAACTCGGACTTCTTCCGAATGCTCAAGAACACATCCTGAAGCAGGAAGACGGAAAGAACCGACTGCTCAGGGCCGTCTCCGACCTGTCAAAGGCATTCGCTTTGGCAGTGCCACACGATGAGGCGATACGAATCCGAGATGACGTTGGCTTCTTTCAGGCAGTACGGAGCGTGCTGGCGAAGTCCGCGATCCAGCAGCAACGGCCCGAATATGAACTCGACAATGCGATCCGCCAGATCGTTTCGAGAGCGGTATCGTCAGGGGAAGTGGTGGACATCTTCGCCGCTGCCGGATTGAAGAAGCCAGACATCTCGATCCTCTCGGAAGAGTTCCTAAGGGAGGTCAGCCACATCCCGCAGAAAAATCTTGCGGTCGAGCTTCTGCGGAAGCTGTTGAATGACGAGATCAAGACTCGCTCCCGCCGCAACGTGGTCAAGTCCAAGCTCTTCTCGCAACTGCTGGAAAGTTCCATTCGCAAATATCAGAACCGAGCCATTCAGGCTGCTCAGGTCATTGAGGAACTCATCGGACTTGCCAAGCAAATGCGTGAAGAGGCGGCGAAAGGTGAGGAGTTGGGGCTCAGCGATGATGAGGTGGCGTTCTACGACGCTCTGGAAGTAAACGACACCGCGGTCAAGGTGCTGGGTGAGCCTACCCTGAAGACCATCGCTCGTGAGTTGGTGGACACGGTTCGTAGGAATACCACCATCGACTGGACTGTTCGCGAAAACGTTCGCGCAAACCTCCGGGTGTTGGTGAAACGGATTCTGCGCAAGTACGGCTATCCACCTGACAAGCAGGAAAAGGCGACTCTAACCGTATTGGAGCAAGCGGAAGTTTTGTCCGCGAACTGGGTGCCCGCGTGAATTGCTAAGAGACCACCGACCGAAATTCCGCGAAATCCGGGGCACACACCCCCGTTTCCCGTAAGGCCCCTCCCTACCCGCATACCCCTGAGGATCGACCGCTCCAGGGGGCGCAAATCGCCGCCAAGAGGCGTTCTAACCGGCGCACTCTCGTGCCCCAGAACCGAAATATCGGACCTTCCGCGCGAAATACTCAGGTATCGGCAAAAATCGGGCGTTCGGCGCGCCACAGCGGTGCCCCAGAACGGAGATTTCCACTTCGGCGGCTGGTTGACTCGGCCCTCATGGAATGGTTGTCAACGTCTCCATAAGGACGGTGATGGGCGCACTTCGCGCCCCAGAAGCGAGGTCGTAGCTTCGGCGAGAGACCCAAAGAGTTTCGGAAAAGGATAGGAAATGATCGGAAAGGATCTACCAAATCCGGGGAAAACGCGCCGCATTGGGACGAATTCTAACGAGAGAAGGGGTTTCGGCCTGGAAGATCACAGGTGCGATAGCTTCCGCGAGAATCGGCCGAGTTCCCGAGTGATGCGAGAAAAGGCCGCAAAAAACGCGAGGGCACGGATTTGGCGAGCGGATATGGGAAACCCAGCTACTTGGAAACCACGCACACACGGTTTATTCCCACACTCCCTCCCCTAACCCGTACTGAACCCGCAAGACCCCTCAAAAACCGCCCCAGCGGCAGCAATCGGCGTTTAAACCGGCTGTGCTACCGTTCGAGAACCCCATTTTGGTCTGATTTCCGTCCCTAACCCTGAACCACAGGAAATCACTGAAAGTCACGGACATCAGAATTCCGTCGAAATCCAGGAAAATTCGGTGTTGAGAGAAACAGGCCGACCGTCGTGTGAGCGAAGAAGTGTGGCTCAGGAAAAAATCTGGGCTCCGCATCAACGAATAAACAGAAACGAAAAAAACGTGCGGCTCAGCGATGGCATTCTCTAATCGGAAACGAATACACAGACCGCAGCCAATCCGGAAGGAATTGAGCTGCGACAACTGGCTGCTGGTTGAGTTGGGTTCTGCGCAAGGGCTTGCAAGTCTCTGCTTTGCGACGCGCCAATTTGTGGGCCATCCCGATACATTGGTCCCGTACCCGGCTCTGGCTGTCCCTAGGTACTTTTGTCTCTATCAGACTAGAGACGTTTGTCCTCTTGCCCGACAAGCCCCTTCTTCCCTAATCTCTGCAACCGACACAACGGAGCCGTCGCCCGTCTCAAATTGCCATCCAGGGGAATCGAATGCGCTCTTATGCTCGCTACAATCGCGGACTGGCGAGGCAGTATGACGGCTGGATGATCGCGATGCATTACGCCAAACAGACACAGCAGACATACAGAAAAGTAATCCGGCGCTATGTCGAATTTGCCAAACACAGATCGATTGCAAACGCCACTCACACGGACATTCGACATTTCATCACCTACATTTCGGAGCACGGCGCAACGTTGGGTACTGTCTATCAAAACCTGACGGTCCTACGCCTGTTTTACGATTTCTTGAATCTCGGAGGGGTCGTCAGCTACGTCGCGCCGCGTTTCGTGAGGTTGCGCAGGCCGTGGCAGAACAGCCTTCACCCGCTCACCGAATCGCAGATAGAGCGATTGATTTCGGTGACGCGAACTCTCCGCGAGCGGGCGCTGGTTGAATTCTTCTACAGTACGGGGTGCCGCTTGAGTGAGGTTCTCCATCTCAAGATTGAAGATATCGATTTCGCCACCCGCATCGTGCGGCTTCGTGGAAAGTTTGGAAAAGTGCGGATCGCAATTCTTACACAGAGCACAGCACGAGCTATTTCGGCATATCTCGCTGGCCGGCGACACGGCGTTGTTTTCCAGTCGGACCAGCCTGCACAGAAAGGATTTCTGGTTGCCCATGATGGAGTGAAATGGATATCCACTTGGGGCGAATACAGCGGACCAGGAGGGACACGCGTAACAAAACGAAAATACCTTGGAACACTCCACGACCTGACGTACGAGATGGCCATGAAAAAGCATCGAGCGAATCTGGCGGGGCGCAATCTCACACGTCCGGCAAAAAATCGCTTTCTCTCAAAGGTGGCGGTTCAACAACTTGTAAAGCGCATTGCCAGTCGTGCTGGCATTAGGAATGTCAGTCCTCACACATTTCGACGCACGTTCGCGACACACTTATACGATCACGGAGCCAACATTGAGGTCATTAGAGCGCTCTTGGGACACGTCTGGATTCAAACCACTCTGAGGTATGCTCACCTCGGTCCCGACAGACTGACCAAGACATTCGAAAGGTGTCACCCGCGGGCAAAACTGAAGGGCCGGGCATCGGGTTTGGTCAGAACCGAGGCGGCCCGTTGAAGGGCTCGCACGCTCGTGCCGTGGACGAGATTCTGCTCCAGCCGTGGTTCCTGCCGGGCCGAACCGCGTTTGCCATCCGTAGAATCGTGCCTCCCGATTATTGGAATAAGATGCGGTACTTTTTCGAGGACTACGGCTGTATGGTCTGCGGAAAGGAATCCGATTACCACTCGAACGGCATGTGCCAGGTCTGTTCCAGAACAATCAGACGCAAACTAACGCTGAGTGTCAAACGACGCTTGAAGTCGAAACCGCGCGTGCGTTTGGACCTTGTGTTACTTCGACAAGAGAAGCTCGCGAAAAAACTGCTTGGGCGATTCTCTCCCGGTACCCGCCTGCTGTCGCGAAGACAGAGAAACGAGATGGCTGCCCTATACAATCCTGTCCATGAACTGATCTACGCCCAGCGCAAATAATGCGTCCCTGTAGTCAACTCGTTAGCCAAAGACGACCGTCCAGTCTTGGATCGTGACGCGGCTGGAATTGATCGCTTCATGGACTTTGTGCCCATCGATTCTATTTTGCAGACGCTCCGCACATTTGCGTCAGTGCGCGACGGTCCTTTGAGGGTGCGGCACGGCAGCCTGTCGCGTTCGATTCAAAAGGAATAATCCAAGCAGCGCAAGCAGAAAAAGAATCAGAACCGTGTTGGTCTTTTTCCTTCTGTAGCGGTGCCGTGGTACCTGCTTATCCTCTCGAATCGTTCTCGTTTGTGTGACACGGCTTCTTTTCAAGACGATTTCGGTAACCCCGCATGCTCACGTCCTGTTTCAGTTGATCCATCCTCAGAACAACGAAGGCTGCCGCAAACGTGCGCGCGAAGGCCCAGGAATCTCTCCGAACCCTTTGGAGCTGGTAACAGTAATCGACCCAACTACCAAGTTCAGCGGTTCGGTCAACGACAGTTTTGTCCCAGGTCTGCGTCACCCTTTCGACAGCCTTGCGGTTGCCAAGCCATCGGACGTAGGTCCAGTCGGTCGTAATTGGATCAAAGTTCAGTTCTGATGGGCTCGGCATGAACGAACGATCCTGAAGCACGAGAGCAATTCTGTGATCGCGCAGGAGATTGGCGAGTTCAGCGTCAAGCCATACTCGATTACGAATCTCGACTGCAAACTTGTGAGAGGCCGGCAGTTTCTGCACGAACGGAACGATTCTGTCCAAAAACTCATGTCGATCCCGGAAAACGCTGCGACTGAAGAACGGAAATTGAAAAACGATTGGCCCGAGCTTGTTCCCGAGAATGTCCATCGTTTCGAGGAACTGTCTCAAGTCTGGGTGATAACCTGCGGCACCTTGACGGAGAATATGAATCCTTCAGGAGTCCGCGAGGCCCAATTGCTGACCGTGCGAGCGGTCGGGCAAGCATAAAAGGTCGAGTCTACCTCAACAGTATTAAAGTGTTCCGCGTAAAAGGCGAGGTAATCGGCTGGCCGCATTCCCTTGGGATAAAACGAACCCTCCCAGCCCGTCGCACTGAAGGAAGAGGTCCCGAGGAGAATAGGAGTTTCGCTCACTGGCCTGGGCTAATGTACACGGGCGGGACGTTGCGTCACTCCGACGTTGGAATCACGTCGATTGACGTGACTGGATGAATCTCCATCCAGTGAGCGTGATTGTCGTCTTGCACATAGCTCCCGACGATTCGAACGTGCGATCCAACAGGAGGAATCTGCACCGTTGCGTGATAACTGCTCGGACATGAAGTAATGGCATCGGGTTGCGTGACGTGGAACTTGCAGACTACTTCGAACACGAGATTTCCGCCCTCGTGACCGTTTCCGGCGTTCAGAAGATTCTTGAACTCCGGATCAACGTCTAGCCACCCATGCGTATCCCCATCCCTCTCGTGTCGAACGCCGTCTTTCCGCTTTCCGTTCGTCGCATCTACAATCGTCCCGGTTACTGCGATGCACTTCTGTTCAACCATTAAGCGCTGCGGATTGTAGACGTGATCCCACAAAGAGTCGTCGCATCGCGCTGTCTCTGCGAGGGTTTCAGGCGTTGAAGGCTGCTCAGCGCCGCTTTCGACGCTGACGTTTCTGCTCCACACCCAGCCGTCTTTGCCATCTTGCGCCTTCACATGATAAAAGCCGGCGACTTTGGCAGAATCGAGTAGAGTGAGCGCGGCTCCTTGTTTCAAAAGCTCGATCACTGGGCTTGCGGTCGTACCTTCAGCACGAAGATTCACGTTCCGCTTCACGGTTGCCGTCTGTGCTGCTGCCACGTTTGCGAGCAGGAGCAACAAGGCACACGCGCAAAGCGTTTTTCGCATGCTGTACACAGCTCTCAACGGGCAAATCATCTCGGTCGAACCTTTAATTTGCCGGATGCGCCGAAGTCAGCAAGGATAGCACCGCCCGGAGATTTGGACGGGCAAAGCGTGACCCGCCTGTCGCGAAGATTAGTCAGCGGAGCGATTCGCCCGCCTCGTACGGCATCACTTTTTGCTACGCCGGATAAACTCGTCGTTGGATCCTTCCTGGTTTCAGGCTCCCTGTGTGCTTCTTGGGAACTCGGCCATGGTTCAACCAGATCCTGACTGAGAGCGAATCTGACGAGATCGCTAAACGCCCTAAAGCCCATTTTATGCATGATGTGCTGGCGGTGACACTCGACGGTTCGTGTCGAGACCTTCAGCGCCCAGGCTACTTCTTTGTTGCACTTGCCCGTCGCGAGAAGGCGGACCACTTCTACTTCGCGGCATGTGAGCCCGGTTTCCTTCCCGTCTTGATGTTGGATAAACATTTGCTTCATTGAAACTGCCAGTTCTCCCGCAAAGAACGGCTGGCCTCGTCGGACGTGATCCACCGCAGCGAGCAAGTCGTCCTCCGCATCGGATTTCAAGACATAAGCGAGTGCGCCGGCGCGCAACACTTCGCGTGCGAGGTCATTCGAGAAGTGCATCGAAAGGACCATTACTTCGGTTTCGGGGGACTCGTGGCGAATGGTTCGAGCCGCCCCCAGCCCGTTTGCCTCTGGCATGGCGAGGTCCAGGATCACGAGATTCGGCCTGTCCTTCTTCACGCGCTCGATAGCCTCGGACCCTGTCGAGGCTTCGGAGCACACCTCTAGACCCGGTTGCAACCTCAATAGTTCGCGAATGCCCCGTCGGACGACAGAATGATCGTCGGCGATCACAATTCGATACGGCTTGGCTGTACTCATTGTTCGTCGATCCTCCCCCAGATCGAAATACCAATCTCCATTTTCGAAGTTTTGAGACTCTGCGAATTTGAAAGTTAAGTAAGTTTCGCAGCCGCCGCTAGGCGATCTGGCCCTTTGCCAACTGCGGCCACCAAGAGCCGTACCGTCGTCCCGCCCGCCGCGCTCTCGATTTCGAGATCGCCACCCAGCTCTCGCGCTCGTTCCCGCATGCTCCAAATGCCGAGACCAGCGAGTGTCCCGGGTTGCAGGCCTTTACCGAAATCGCACACCTCCAAGACAAAGGCTCCATTCTCTCGTCGACTTGCCCGAATCGTTGCCTTCTCACTCCCCGAATGGCGATGCACATTATTCAAGGATTCCTGCAGAATCCGAAAAACTGCAATTTCGTCGGCTTGCGGCAGGCGAGCAAGGCTTTCGGCGATCTCAACGGACACGCTGATGCCGCTAGATCGCGAGAAGCTGTGCGCATATGATAGAATTGCGATCCATAGTCCCCCCAGTTCGAGAAGTGGCGGGTGCAGTTCGTAGGACAGATTGCGAATCTTCGCGAGACACCTCTCGATTAGTTCCTTGCTTTCGGCGACGACCTCAACAACCGATGAGTCAACGCGAGAGCCACGCTGTCGGCTGAGCCATCCCAGATGCAACTTCACACCGCTCAGGTCCTGTGCCACCTCCTCGTGAAGCACTCCGGCGATGCATCTACGCTCCTGATCTCGCGACACCATCAGCTCACTGGACAGCCGCTGTAACAAAGCTTCCGCCCGACAAACCCTTTGATAGGAAAGCGCGTTCTGTATGGCGATGGACGCAACCTTAGCGATCCCTTCCGCAGTCGCTACGTCCGTTTCGGAAAACCCGGCCGTTTTGTTGTGCAGGCTGAGGAAAGCAATTACTTCGTTCTGAGGGACATTGAAGATTGGAACGCATAGCACGTTCTGAAGTCCGACCACCTCCCGAATCTCGGGCCGGACCAGACGGTCCTGCTCGGCGTCGTTGGCGACATAGGTCCGCCTGTTCTCTATCACCCACCCCGGGATTCCCGCGCCGGACGGCCACGACCGACCTGTTCTCTTCGGGGCTGAACCGTTGTACAAGCTGTCGCATGAAAACCCTTTTTCGGTCCGCAAACCAGAACACCCTCCGCCTGCTCCGATCAAAATCATTGATTGCAAGGTCAGCGCGTCGAATATGTTCTGCAAGTCAAACGTCTGACTCAAGATTTGAGCGATCTGAAAGAGGCTGCGGACGGTAGCCTCTCGGTCCCGTAGCGCCTGTTCGATCTGCTTACGCTCGGTAATGTCGCGAACGGCCACTACGAAATAGCCTCGCCCAACCGGTGCGAACCGAATGTTAACTTCCACCGGAAACGTTGTTCCGTCCTTTTTCCGATGTACGCTTTCCAGTCGCAGCGAACCTGATTTGCGCAATTGCTGACTCGTCAGCCTAAAATCGCTTCGATCGAGAGTGGTGTCAAAGATGGTCAGTTCGAGGAGTTCATCCCGGGTGTAACCGAGATCAGAGCATTCTTTTTGGTTGACATCGAGGATCCGGAAGGTTTCGCAATCGACCACCTCAAACCCATCATCCGATTGGTCGATCAAGGTTCGAAACATTCTCTGGGACTTCTCGGCAGCCTTGAGTTCGGTGACATCGTGAGCCATCCCACGCACGATTGGACCGCCTGGCGCGTCGCGTCGCAGGGTGTTTTGATATTCCCAAACTCGCCGCTCTCCCGCCCGCGTGAGGACTTGCATTAGACCTCCGGCATAGCCATCGCGTCGAATCCTTTCAATGTAGTTGTCGAATTCGTGGCGGATGCCGGGCTCCAGCATGTCGGGGATACGCCGGCCAATCAATTGGTCCCGAGAATAGCCGAGGATTCGGGCTGGGGGCTCGTTCATCCAAAGTAGGCAACCCTCCAGATCGTGGAGACAAATCAAATCACGACTATTCTCTAGGAGATCCCGGTAGCGCGATTCACTTTCTTGAAGGGCCAGTTCGGCTTTGATTCTGTCCGTAATGTCCCGAGTAACGCCCACGCGTTTAAGAACGCGGGTTTTTGCGTCTACGACCGGCCTTCCACGCGTTAGCAACACCCGTTCGCCGGCATTCGGCAGGACAAAACGGGCTTGATACTCATAGGGCTGCCTGTCTTTCATCGCGCGTTCGATGATCGTGCGCACGCTTTCGCGGTCCTCGGGATGAACCAATTCCCAGAACCTGTTCTCCGGAAATCTAGGCGGTCCTCCGTCGAAACCTAACATCCGGCATAGGTTTACCGACCACGTCTCCTCAGCAGTGAGCAGATCCACTTCCCAGCTCCCGAGGTCGGCCAGTCGCTCGGCCTCGGCAAGAAGGGCCTCGCTGCGTTTCACGTGTTCGAACTGGACGGAATCCGTCACCTCCACAACGATGGCGCCCACGCATTGACCGCGGCCCTTGATCTCCTGGATGGGAAAAATGGATACGATCCAATGACGTTCGACTCCTGGCTGCTTCGGAGTCTCTCCGCGGATCGGCAAGTTTAGGTTCGGGGTCCGAGAGGACAGAACGTTGCGAAGAAGCGGCTCGACCGTGGAAGCCATCTGCGGGACAAGCATGCGCGGGCTCTGGCCAATGATCGCTCGCGGCGAGACGCCGATCATCTCCGCCACGGTCTCATTTGCTCGTAACACTCTAAGATTCGAATCCAGGATAACGAGACCTGCAGGGGCGGATACAAAAAATGCGTCGAGCGCTTGCCCTCCGAACTTTCCTCGGCGCATACGTACGCATTTGTCTTGCACATAATTCAGCGCGTTTCGAAACCAGAACACCGAGCACCCTCCAAAGTTCACTGTGACGTTCGAAATCTAGCCCGACTAAACCCATCTAGGAGTGCCGACCCGTTGTCGGAGCAAGCTACGGATCGAAGCTGTCCATGTCAATACATTCTCAGTACATCCGTATCTTTTGTCGGGAGCCCTACGTACTTGTACGGACGCTTCGGGAGCGCCGGCGAGAGCCGCGCAGGCATTTCCAATGGCTCAACCGTTTCGACTACACCTGAGAACGGGAATACGAAGAATCTTCGCTGAACTCAATACTGCTGATTGGCAGATTTCTGACCTGGAAGCTCAAGCCGCACGCCAATAATTTCCGTGCCCGCTCAATGACAGGTCCTCGGGATTGACGGCTCGTTTAGATTGGACTGGTCACAGAAGTGGTACACATCCAGCTGATAGCTAAGACGAATATGTGGGTCCTACAGGGTGATTTGATTGCAGCGGACACGGATGACCGGTAGTTGCCCAAAGGCACCCGGACGGTATTGCGGCCCGACTTGCTATCGCGGCTTTCCCTGTGCCAACTTGATACAGAGGGCGTGCATTCCCTTTCTCGGCATCAGTCAAGCCGCAACCTATTGCCCCGAGACGAAGGAATCATGGCGCGGTCTTGCGGGTACGAAGCGAGGTGTGGCGGAGTCGCGCCCTCGATTTGGCAAGCATTTCAAGAACGGGTAGCTCGGCTTGATGAACACTCCCCTCCGCGGGAGACATCCAGCGAGGCGTTAAGCGATAAGTTCGGCGCTGGAAACGGTGGATTTTTCCATTGACTTCCTCTTACTCACCGCCGCCATCATCCCGCGCGCCGCAACGCGGTACCGGCTCATGCAAAATCCGCGCTCGGCTGACAAACACGTGATAGTCCACGAACTGGCTGCGGCACCAAACTCCCTTGATGCGGTTTGGTGCCCATGAAACGACCGTGACGGGAACTAATCGGGGCCCGACACCGGGGCGAGTGAGCCAACCGAAGTTCATTACATCTTCCCATTTATGCCGGCCGTTTTCCTCGCAGTGGAGAGACATGCGCATGATGTTCAGATTTCCGTCCGTCCAGACTTCGCCGTAAGCGGTATAGGTGTGAAGCACGTGAATCGAGAACAGGCCAAAATAGAAAGCATGGTCAACAACGCATGGGTTGTCCTCCAAGCTTGCTAAGTACTGGAAGACTTTCATGGGTTGGCCTTTGACTTCGGTGCCAGCAACCTCGTGAATTTTCACACCGACATGGGTTCCGAGGAACAGCGGGAGTTCCGACCAAGTGTTGCCTGCCGATATTGAATTCGCGAGTCCCGGATCAGGGCTTCTTCGCGTCCAGCTCTTACCATTCGGGTACTCGCGGTACATTTGTACGCCATCCCTGACCTGAACTTCGTATGCCTCTGCGGCCTCGGGGCGATGATTCACCTTGCCCCAAACGAAGGTCTGAACCGCGATGAAGTTGCGCATACCTTCCGCCAGGGCTTGGGCCCGCTTCCGCAGTTCCACCACGTCGTTTGGTTCGACTGGGCGGCGCTGGAGATCACGTGGGTTTGCCGGGGGTTCGTATTTCGGGTAGAAGTCTGATTGTTCCTCGGGAACGTCCGTACGGATCGGGAAGAGAGCTCCGGCAAGGAAGGGCAGGTCCTTGTATAAGAATTCGGCCAGCGATTCGACTGGGACGGCCACCGCGGTTGGCTGCCCATTTGCGTCCATTCCGCTAACGATTCCAACGACCTTGCCGGTGTTGCTGTCGACGACGATTCCGCCGCTCGCGCCCGGGCGGACGCGTTTGCCACCGTTCGGCGCGTAGTCAATGGCCAAGAGTCCATTGGGGGTGAAACCCTCGAACTTTCCGTGGAAGGCCTGAAGGCTTCGGAATGGATCAATCGCTCCCTTCGGGTAGGCGTAGATATCGATTGCGTGTCCGAATTCAAGATCCTCAGTGCTGAATTTGAGACCGTGGTAATTGCGGAGTGGTCTACTAAGCTCGAAGATGGCTAAGTCGCGGCTGGGCGCAAAACGCAGTGGAGGGCCACCGAACGCGAAGTAGTTCAGCTCTGTGCCCTTGTCAGTTGGTCCAGTGGCAAAGTATCGCTTAACGACCTTCGCGCCTTTAATTCTCACACGTTGCATCATCGCGGCAACGTGATAATTCGTTCCGATAAACTGGCACTCGGGGTCTAAGCAGAAGCCGGTCCCGAAGTCAGCCTGCAGCATGGGGCCGCGCAATGCGAACGACGTGATCGGGATGACGGATTCACTAAAATTACGTTCTTGAGCGTTGATGGAGTGCAACTCCGACGCTGAGGGATTAGATGGGACTTGTTGGGCGCGCGAGTAGCTCGACAGGCATGAGAACGCGGATAGCAATACGATGACTGCTGATGCGCGCATGGCTGTGTGGCAGCCGTTGCAGGCGTGTCTCCAGTAGATGTCCCGTTGTTCGTGAAGGGCTTAGCGGTATCGAGCAGATGCAAGCGGCTCAAATCGGAACGGAATCACTCCCGGTTCGGGACCGGCAGAGCAGGCTGTGCGCGGGAACTCTCGCAGATTGACTCGGTCACGTCAGGACAGTATCCCACTCTCGACTCGCGATGTGTGGCAACGCAAGCTTCGTGAGCTGTTGCGGCGTCTGCATTCTTTATTTGGCATCGAGGTTTGGCAGATGGCTGAGGGTGGCCCGCGCGCTTCTCTCGGGCATGGCGTGGAGGATCGCCGGACCAGGAAAGCCGCAGCACCGGACGCGATATCCGCATTTCTAATACATCTTTCCGGTAGACTTCCATCCCGGAAATTCAAACCGTACACCTAACATTTCGGTTCCAGCCCATTGGCACGTTCGTGGAATCGACGGTTCGTTCGGATTGCTCTGATCGCAAAAATGGTAAAAGCCGCCTTGCAAAGTGAATCGGAGGTGCGGATAAAGTTGCCACTCTTGAGTGATGGTAGGGCCAATCAATCGATTTGACTGTAATGGGCACGGCGCGCCGGGTTTTGCCCAAACACATCCGGTCGGAATCGACAAGTTAACGTAGAGACGCCCTGGTGCCTGAAGGTGATCTCGAAATACGACCCCGGCAAGGGGATGCCAGCCCCTTTTTGTGAATTGGGACGTCCAGAGGGAGTGCCAATCACATTCCGCCGTCAAACCGAAGCTATGCGTAACCCAAAGCAACTCCTGCTGCCCGACGTTTATCGATGTTCCATCATGTGTGATGCCCTTCCGGTCCGGCGAGTAGGTGGCGTAGCCCTGTAGTTCAAAACGTCTCCACAGGGGGAATTCAAAAGAGATTCCGAAATCCGAGGCCGGGAGCATGAAGCCGAGATCGGCCCTGTTCCCGATGTCTGTGTCGACGAAGAACCGAGGCGACCGCGCCGGTTCCGGGGAGACTTGCTGGGCGGTAAGAATCGGCGAAGACAAGCCAATCCACACGAGACAGATCAAAAATGTCCGGGCCATGTCAGCGCTTCACCGGCGATTCCGTTGACCACGCAGGTGAAGGTTCACCGCAACCGCCTCCGGGCCCCGCTTAGTCTTTCCGCCGTCCGGACATTGCTCGGCACGTTGAACGCCTCGTCTATCAGGATTGGCGCGGTCAACATCCCGAGCACCACTTTCGCCTGCGTGCGGCCTTCTTGCGGATCAGGCGCAAAATGCCAGATTAGGTGATGCGCCACAGTGAACGCTGCTACCCAGCCGCTCGCTTCGCCATACGTCAGTGCTGCCGATGGATGTCGCCCAAATCCGATTCCACCCGTCTCTATGCAGGTCTGTGGGGCTACATTCTGGCAGTGAACGGAAGATGCTGCGTCGGCCATGATTGCCGCGCCGGTCAGAGCGTCCGAAAGCAGCACCGTCTTATGCGTCTTGATGTAGTGCCATGGTCCAGCGTGCGCCGGAAGTGGCGCGCAACCGATCAGGAGAAGCGGGACAAGGTATCTCAGCGGCTCCCGTGCCCCCCGACGCCAAACCGTCAGGACGAGCCACGGCATACCAGGTCTCTGTATTGTTCTCCATGATTCGTCAGTTGCATTCTTCACACGCACTTCGCGCATACCTCCTCCGGGGGTTTTTGTCTTGGCGACCACTTGTCGGGACGAGTCCGTTAGGCCAAAAAGGAAACTGCCCGAGCGTCAAGGCAGCCGACGAGCAGAAGTGCATTCTTCGTGCCGTTCGATGAGCTCTGACGTACAAGGACTTAAGCGGTGGCTTCTCGTTCACGCGGTTTCATTTCAGGAAGCCCTGTGTGCCGCACCTGGAATCGGGGAAATGCCAACGGCGGAGTAAGCCAATACCTTACGTACTTCTTGATGTATAAAAACCAGTAACTATCCCGATTGATCTTCCGCGCGTGGCTGGGCTACAAGCAGGTCCTCCCCTTGAGGTCGGGCCGGGGGCCGACGCCTTGAGTCTAACGAGGGATCGCGACCCTCTCGGGCTCCCGGTCCTCAGGGGGCACTTGGCGAGAAAAAGCAGAGAAAAAGTGCGGGGGTGCGTGCCTCCTCCCAGTCAGAGGCGCCTTGGCTGAAAAACATAGCTTTCTGTCTTCTAATGCGCGTCCGGAGCAAGACCGAACCGAGAAAGGAAACGAACGAGGAGCACTGAAGAGAGGGTGGGGCGACGAGATTGCCCGCCTCGACGTTCCCAAAGTCAAAGGCGTTGAACCTCTCCAACGAATGCGCGGCGGCTCCCAGCCGAGACTGATCCGCTGTTCGGACGGGGAGCTGTACGTGACTAAATCCCAGAATAATCCGCAAGGCGTGCGGATTCTCGCCAACGAGCTACTCGGGACGCTTCTCGCGCGCGCCCTAGGCCTCGCCCTCCCTGACTTTGCAATTGTTGACGTGCCCGGCGAGTTGATTGCGGGCTCTGAAGTAATGAGGATCGAGCTTGGGCGCGGAGTCATTCCCTGTAAGCCGGGTTTGTGTTTTGGTTCCCGATACCCCCAATCAGTCTTGGACTTCCCGACCGAAGAGCATCTATCGCGAGTTGAGAACTCTACCGACTTCATCGGAATGCTCGTCCTCGACAAGTGGACGGGTAACGTTGATAGCCGTCAGATCGTCCTCGTCCCGCAGTTCAACGGTTCCCCTTACTACAGCTACCGAGCTCTGATGATCGATCAAGGATTCTGTTTCAACGGCGCGAGCTGGGATTTCCCCGACGCTCCAAAGCGCGGGCTCTATCCAAGACCATTCGTGTACTCCAAAATTATGGGTGTCAGTGCGTTCGAGCCGTGGCTGGAGCGTCTGGAACGAAGGTTGGACCTCCAATTCTTGAAAGGCGCGGCCTCACAGATCCCCCCCGAATGGTATGAGCAAGATACCGGCCCGCTTAGCAGATTAATTGCGCAACTGGATTACCGCCGACACCGAGCTAGGGAACTGCTTTTATCGACGCATACGTCCATGAAACATTTCTTCGTGGAATGGCACGTCGATCCGTCACCCCCTCGGTTTGCGGCGAATAGCGCCGGCCAGCCCTAAAATGCCCGTTCCAATGAGCGCGAGGGAGCCGGGCTCGGGCGTAGATGTAACCGAACCAGCCAACTGCCAGTCGATTGACTCATTCGGATGGCCGGGAGAGGCATACAAATCATAGCCGCCGGTGTTCAGGATCGAGCCCGAGTCACCGATCGTCACGGGATTCCCGTTTTCATCGAATGAAATCACTGGGAAATTCGCTGTGCAGACGGCTTGCTGTTGCGGCGTGAGCGCCGAAGGCGTCGTGCAGCCGCCAATTCCGTTGATTCCAATTCCTGGGACATTGACGAGCACGCCGTAGGGTGCGAACAGGGGATAGTCGCTTGTATCAAAGTTCGGCCAACCGTTGGCCAGGACATACCCCGTTTGTCCGAATGTCGCACTTCCCCCCGCTGGAATAGTTACGCCGCTCCACCCTGCGAACGCTATTGGTCCGGCTGTTGGGTCGAGTGTTACCTGAATGTCCGAAATGGTGACCGGACTCGGGCCGTTATTGTCTATCCGGAAGACCCCGCCATCGAGCGGTGCACCCTGCTCCACTTGGCACGTCGGACCAAAGGTCGAGCAGAGGCTAGGAAAATTTGCGCCTGGCGTGCTATGCACTGAATCCGTGTACCCAACATACACGCTCAAGCTGTCCGCCCTGGCACCTTGCGCGGCAAACAACAAACCGAAGAGACCTACGAGCAGCACAGTTGATGTCCGCATCGCTGACTCCCTCATCGGGTCAAAATGGAGACCCTAGAAAGAATGGGGATGCAAAACACCATCCATACATAAGGAATTCATAAATCAATTAAAATCATCGCCTGACCCGCATGGCGCCACACTTCGTGGTGCCAAAACGAATCGGCGGTTTCCCGCAACGGAACCGGCGCGATGTCTTCAAAAGGCCAGCCGATGTTTACCTCTGCGCGAAATTAGTCGATAAGGGATGAGCAGTTACAGGTCTAGAGAAAGAAGGAGACCATGCGACTGGCGCGGAAGGGCGTCAGTATTTCTACGAATTGACCCACGACACCTCAGAAAATAGATTTTATCCCTTCGATCTAGGAGGGATGCCGATGCACGCTGCCTACTCCGTTTCAATGGCGATTGGACGCAGAGTCAAACTGCCTGTGGGCGTCTGGATAATGCTCAGCGTCGCTCTTGCCGTTGTGGCCGCGCTCGTGATCCTTTTGATTTAGCGATCTGGGAATCGAGAGGAAGACGATGGCCCAGGAAGATGAGAGTAAGCGAGTGCCTCGCCGATAGCGACCTGCGAAGCAGAGTGATTTGGAAACTTGACAGCAGCTATACCCCCGCCGATACTTGCGCCGCCCGGTGGAATCACCTCCAATGAAGAAGCCAAAACAAAAGAAAAGCTCTGTAGATCCACGCTCCGCGAAGCACGCGCGTGCTAAGCGCCCCAGGCCGCAACAAAAGAAGACCTCCGTCACCCTGGATCGTGACGGGAAGCTTACTTTCAATCACGCCATGGTCTATGTGAAAGACGTGGAGCGCGGAATCAGCTTCTACCGAGATTTGCTGGGATTCAAGCTTATCGAAGACTTCCGCCATGAGAAAAAGGCGGTGTATGCGCGCCTGCGGGCGCCGGGCGGTGACGGTACGATTGCCCTGCACCAGGCAGCTTCAGAAACTTCCATTTTGAGCGACGGTGTGCGTCTGTACTTTGAAGTCCGAGAGCTCGACGACTTCTGCCGCAAGCTCCAGCAAAAAGGCTTTTACATCACCCAACTGCCCCGCATGATGCCCTGGGGTTGGCGACATGCTTATCTCAATGATCCCGATGGCCACGAGATCAGTTTGTATTGGGCAGGCGAAAACCGTATGAAGAAAACGGTGATGAAGGCCGCGCAAAAAGCCGCCCGAGGATGAACCCAGCGACGTTGCTGTTCGGGGATGCGGACATATAATGCGCGGACATTCACCCGCAGCTGGGTCCTTTGCTAGAGCATCTGCGATGGCATTTCGATTCGTGTAAATTCGATTTATTGACGGGCGTCGGGGTCAATGGCCAACTACTGTGTTAGCTGTGGAAAACCCCTCCCAATCGGAAGCGAGTCTGATCATTGCGGTGACCACGGAGGTCCTCCGCTCACTCCCGAGGCGACCATTCGCTGCCCATATTGTTCCGAAGTTATCCTGGCACTGGCGAAAAAATGCAAACACTGCGGCGAGTTCATTGCACAGCGTCAAAGCGCTCAGGTTGCAACGGCACGCAAATCACAGCCGGTTCGGGCCGGCGACATTATTTGCCCAAACCCGCAGTGCGGCTATCAAGGGCCGCCCAGACGGGAAGCTCGCGGATCCTGTCTTGTAGGACTTATCCTGCTGTTGTTTTTCCTTCTCCCTGGCATCCTTTATTTCATGTTTAAGCGGGGCTATCGGTATTACTGCCCTCGATGCGGAATCCAGATCGGAGCAGATGTCTGACCATGGTGACATCCTGTGTCTCCTCTCAATGTGCTCGCCAGTCCTCTTCGGCACCTTCCAATCGGGCCCTTTCCGACCCCTCACGGTTTGAATTCACTGTGGATTTTTTGAAAGCCACCATGAGCATCCTTGAGGTGGCATCGTCAGAGTCAAAATCACTGACGAACCGAAATTTCCGGAATCCCGTTTCCCGCGACAACCCCTACTTACCCCTATGCCCCTCGGATCAATCGCGCCTGAACGCCCTAATAGCCGCCCACGCGTTTTTTAATGGGTGCAATTTCCGCCCTCGAACACGGATTCCAGCCCATTCCAGTGTTCCAGCACCGATGCGCGGCGGATGGTTGAAGCCTTGCGGAAATGCCGCGACATCGTGCCGGGAACGATCTGCGACGGTCTCGACCTTCCGATTCGGCTGCACCTTCGCCGAACTCGCTCGGCATCTGAAAGCCACGCTCGACTAGCTGTGCAGGCGCGCCGACCGCATGACAGGAAGGATGCGCGCCACCGGGCGGATTTGAGGTACGATTCCGTCACGCTGCGGACGATCAGGAGACGTATGCGACGAAGGAAAAAGGACCCGGGAGATGATTCGAATCTCAGACCGGTCGTCGGGCTAGGCATTGCCGAAATGGAACGCCGGAGGACACTTCGTAAGGCCGTTGTGCTGCGCATGGAATGCAGGAAGCTCGTTGCAGAAAGAGACGCCGTATGGGCAGAACTAATGAAGAG
>Ga0209167_10000624_pt1 | contig 24461 bp, 17 predicted proteins | sample Coa_R1_9_FD_187154 | JGI IMG/M metagenome (GOLD analysis project Ga0209167, IMG submission 187154) | Surface soil microbial communities from Centralia Pennsylvania, which are recovering from an underground coalmine fire - Coalmine... | ecosystem: Environmental > Terrestrial > Soil >...
ACCACGCTGGCAGAGTCTCCGCTCGGGCTGCGCCATGGTCCGATTTCGAGCGTGGACAGCCAAACCGCCTTCGTAGCGATGCTGTCGAGCGATCCGCGCCGGCGCGGCTATGAACTGGATCTGCTGCGGGAGATTGACCGCAAACGTCTCGGCCGCGTGCGCGCCGTCGTGACGGTGCAGGGTATGGATGACACTTCGCCGCTGTGCGATTACTGCCTGTCGCTTGACTGCCCCGCCGATTTTCCGGATGCCTATCGTCCGGTGCTCGATGTGATGCTCGGCCAGCTTCTCGGACTGTTCGCTTCGATCCGAAGCGGCCTGAAGCCGGACCAGCCCAGCCCGAACGGCGCCATCAGCCGCGTGGTGCAGCCCATCACGCTCTATTCCTAGCTGTTTCTGCTACGCCAGTGCTGGCGCAGCTTTCCCCGGTTCATAGGGACAGAACGGATCGGTGCCGAGCGGATCGCCGGTGTACGCGAAGGCCCGGGCGCGGGATCCGCCGCAGATGTGGCTGTATTCGCAGGCGCCGCACTTGCCGTGAAATGTTTCCGGCGAATGCAGGGAGCGAAAGATTTCGGAGTTGCGGTAAATGTCTACCAGCGAGCCGGTGCGCACGTTGCCGCAGCGCAGCGGCAGGAAGCCCGAAGGATAAACTTCGCCGAGATTCGAGACGAAGACGATACCGTGGCCATCGCGAATCTGAAAGCCTTTGTAAACCGAAGAAGTCTTCATCTCCGGCGAGTGCATGCCCGCGGTGCGCATCATGTCTATGGCGATACGGCGATAGGAAGGCGCTTCGGTCGTTTTGACCGCGAAAGGCGAATGCTGGGAGAGATCGAAGACCCAGCGCATGATGGCTTCGCCCTCGACCGGGGAAACTTCGTTCAGCGCTTTGCCGCGGCCGACCGAGATCAGCATGAACAGGCTCCAGCGCATCACCGGGAAGCTGGTGCGCAGGAGTTCATAGATAGCGGGCAGATCGTCGGCGGTCTCTTCGGCCACCAGAGTGTTGACCTGGATGGGCAGACCGAGACGTCCACAGTGACGGGCGGCTTCAATGGTGCGGTCGAACGTTCCCGGGACGGCGCGAATTGCGTCATGCTTGGCCGCGCAGGAGCCGTCGAGGCTCAGGCCGAGACTCTGGATGCCATGCGCTTTCAGCCTGGTGATCGCGTCGTTGGTCAGTTCCGGAGTTGCGCTGGGAGTGATGGAAACCTCCAGGCCCAGGGAGTTGGCGTAATCAATCAGCGGGTAGATGTCTTTGCGGCTGAGTGGGTCGCCGCCGGTCAGGATGAGGTGCGGCAGAGGCTTGCCAAAATCCACCAGTTGCCGCAGGAAGGTCTTGCTCTGCTCGGTATTGAGTTCGAGCGGATTCGCCTGGGGCATGGCTTCGGCGCGGCAGTGTTTGCAGGCCAGGCCGCAGGCCTGGGTCATCTCCCAGTAGACCAGCATGGGATTTCGTGAAAAATCGTGCTCTACATGGCCCATCTTCGGAGTAGTGCCGGCAACCACCATGACGTCCCCCTTGCGGCAAAAAGTCTTATGAAAAGAACCCCATCAAGCAAGCTCAGATTAGAGTCGCTAGTACAAAAAGGCTGTGATTCGGATCACACGAGCCGGTGACGGATTTCGCAAAAAGACAGGTTTTCAGCCACACAAACTAATGCCCGGGTCTGGGGGTGAGCACCGAGACCCGGGCGTGCTGTTCCCGGTTGGTGGCAAAGTTGAGGACTGATCCCGGCTATCTGCCCGAGCGGTCAGACGCCGGTGAGCGGATCATACGCCCTCAGATCGTATGCGCTGGTATGGGAGGCCACAGCCGCATGCGCTTGCCGTTGGGAACAGCGATCTTAACTTGTGCTTACTGCTTGGCGCTTACTTCTACTGCGACTCGACGGATGAACCGAGGAGAGCCTTTACCTGATGCTCCCCGCCCAGGACAGGCTCGGGACTGTGAGAAAAAGAGTAAGTGCGATGATGGCGATCACAACCGCAAGTTTCACGATCTTCATGATTGCTCCTGTTTCCTCTGGGATCAGGATTTGCTTTGCCGACTCCATCTCGAGTCACCGAGCACAGCAAGGAGTCGCGAAGCCCGAAAATATGAATACAAACGTCAAGCAGTTTGCGTCGGCGCTATGTTTTCGTCTGTGATCCCGGTCACTTTTGAGAGTGATCGAAAATCGGATCAAATTCGGGTTTTTCAAAGTGGTGAAAAGGCTCGATCTTCGGTGTGATTTGCCGCAGGCCGGAGCTGACTTCGACTCATGCATTTGCGACTACGGAGGCGCTATCTATCTGAAGACAAGCACTTTAGCGGCCTCGCTGGGGGATCATCTTTTTTGGCAGCGGGCGTGCCACTCCATGAGGTGGGGAGAACCAGCATGAATTCTTCAGGAAAGCAATCATCGCGGCAGGAAAGCGGAAACTGGAACAGTACACAGGCCGGCATTCTGGCCGCCATTTGTTTGTTGCTCGGTGTGGGTATGGGATATCTGTTTCGTGGATCGGCATCGCCGGCGCAGGCGGCGACAGCCGCGCAGCAGACGAGTGGACCGGAGCAGTCCAAGCCGGACCCGAACCTGCAGGCGGCGGTAGCGCAGGCGGCCGCGCCGCTGCTGGCAGCGGTGAATAAAGATCCGGGCGATTATGACTCGCTGGTGAAGCTCGGCAATCTCTACTACGACGCGCAGCAGTTCCCGGATGCAATCCAGTTCTATCAGCGTGCGCTGGCGATTCATCCCGACAATGCCGATGTGCGCACGGATATGGGTACGGCGTACTGGTACAGTGGCAACGCGGATAAGGCAGTCGAGGCCATGGAGGCATCGTTGAAGACCCGGCCGGGACATCCGCAGACTTTGTTCAACCTGGGTTGGGTCCGGTGGCAGGGCAAGGCCGACCCCAAGGGCGCGGTGGAAGCGTGGGAGCAGCTGTTGAAGGCGAATCCGGATTATCCGCAGCGCCAGCAGGTCGAGCAGTACATCGCGAAAGCGAAAGAACACGCGTCCAGAGGATGAGCGTCGCGCCACACTCACAAACTACTCATACAGCGCAAAAAAGGGGGCTTCCGTGGAAGCCCCCGATGTTTTGGGCAGCGTTTTCCTGGGGATTGCTAGTTCGTGGAATTCTCCGTAGGCACGGAGTCGGCGGTGTCGTCGGCGGGGACGAGATCAAATTTCTTCAGCTTGTAGCGCAGGGCGTCACGGCTGATATCGAGCAGGCGCGCGGCGTGAGTCTGATTGCCGTTGGCCTGGCGCATGGCGAGTTCGACCATGGCGCGCTCAACCTCTTCGAGGGAAGTTCCTTCATCTGGAATGTAAAGGCGGGGGAGCGAGCGGCCGTTGGGTAGTTGTTTGCCAGCGCTGTCCCCGGTAGCGCTGCTGTGCTCAAATGCGGTCAACCCGCTGCGAGCAGCGTCGCCCAGCGCGAAGGGCATGTAGTTCGGACGCAGCACCTGTTCATCCTCGAGAATCATGGCGCGTTCGATCGAATTCTTCAGCTCGCGCACATTCCCCGGCCAGTTATGCGATAGAAGCAGGCGCCGGGTCTCGGGAGTAATGCCGCGCACGGCCTTCTTGAAGCGGCGGTTGTAGAGGTTGATGAAGAAATCCACCAGCGGAAGGACGTCCTCGGTGCGCTCCCGAAGGGGCGGGATGAAAATCGCGATGATCGCCAGCCGGTAGTAAAGGTCCTGCCGGAAATGCCCTTCACGAACCGCTTTTTCAAGGTCGCGATTGGACGCCGCCACCACGCGAACATCCACCTGCAGATCGCGCACACCGCCGATGCGGCGGATCACCTGGTCTTCCAGAACACGGAGAAGCTTGGCCTGCAGCAACGGTGACAGCTCGCCGATTTCGTCCAGAAAGAGAGTTCCGGCGTTCGCCGTCTCGAACAGGCCTTTCTTCATCTGCTTGGCGTCGGTGAAGGCGCCGCGCTCGTGGCCAAAGAGTTCGGCCTCCATGAGTGTTTCCGGAATCGCGGAACAATTGATGGCGACGAATGGTCCGTGCTGGCGCGAACTCTCGTAGTGGATGGTCTTGGCAACCAGGTCCTTACCGGTGCCGCTCTCGCCCTGGATCAGGATGGTGGTGGCTTCGCTGGCTGCGACTTTTTGCACAAAGCTCATCAGCTCGGTCATCTTGGGCGAAACCGCGACGGTTTCGTGATAGCCGGCCTGGCGTCGGACTTCGCCGCGGAGGGTTTGTACTTCGCTGCGCAAGCGCGTGGCTTCGAGCGCGTTCTGGATGGTGACATGGAGTTCGTCGAAATCGAGAGGCTTCCCGATGAAATCGTAGGCGCCGAGTTTCAGCGCCTGCTTGACGTCGTCGAGTTGAGGGTCGGCCGTAATCATGATGACGGCCGGGGCATCGGGATTTTTTTTGAGCTGCTCCAGCACTTGAATGCCGCTGATGTCGGGCAGGCGGACGTCGAGGAGCACCAGATTCGGGGATTCGTGCTGCGCCAGCCGCAGGCCGGGCTCGCCCGCCGCTGCTTCCGCTACCTCGTAGCCCCATTCCTCACATTTCTGACGCAGTGACCAGCGCACCAGGCGCTCGTCATCCACCACTAAAATTCGTTCTCCGGGCATGCCAGCATAAGCTTACACGAAGCGCGTGAAGTTGGAGAGGCGGCGCGGTGATGCGCGCCAACCGGGCTGTCTAGCGCAGCCTCGCATTTTTCCTGCCTTGGGCGACGCCGGCGGCGAGCCCGCCCTGAATGACCTTCTGGTATCCGGCGCGCTCCATGGTGCTCAAGACGGCGAATGCGATGCCGCCCGGAGTCACGGCTTCGCCCAGCAGGGCATCGAGGGAAAGATGGCCTTCACGCCAAGCAAGGATGGCGTCGCCGAGAGCATGAGCCGCAGCCAGTTGCGCAGTCCTGCGGCTCAGTCCGAGTTTCTCCGCGGCCCCGGCTAGAGCTGCCAGGGCATGATAGCCGTGGCTTGCGGAATACGTGACCATGAAGGCGTCGAACTGTCGCTCCGGGATCACGATCGTGGTCCCGACGACCGAAAAGAATCCCTGCAGTTCCTTCCGGGCTGGAGTCGGGAAGGTTCGGTCAAAGGCGAGAGCAGTCAATCCGCGCCCGCTGCGGCTCACCGGACTCGGCATCGCCCGCGCCCATCGGACTCGGGAGTGCATGTGACGCTTCAAAACCGTGAAGGGAATGCCGGCGGCGAGACTGACGGCGAGCAGGGGACGCGAAGCCGATTTTCTCACTGCGGCGATCTCACGCAAGACCTCAACCACCGATGCGGGGCGAACCGCAAGGATCAGGATGTCGGCCCACTCAACCGCGCGCTGAAGGTCAGGTTCGGTGGCGACGCCGTAGAGCTTCTTGATCCGGCGCAGGGTGCGCAGACGATGATCGTGCACCATGATCTTTCGAACCATAATCGGTCGAGCCAGGCTTGGTCGGTCATACCGAGCGAGCTCTAGCCCGGCCAATAGCGCGCTTGTGATGCGCCCGGCTCCGACAAACAGAATTTTCTTCATGGCAGGTCTTCTTCAGCAGGATCGTCTTTATGCCAGATCGGCGCATGCGCGATCGGCGGCTTCGAGCATCGCCTCGACATCGGCGTGAGTGTGCGCCGTGGAGATGATCCAGTGCAGCCCGTTCGAAGGCGTCATGTAGATCCCATTCTCGATCAGCGCTTCAACGAAACGCGAGTAGCGGCCAGAATCTACGTATGAGCAGTAATCGCGATAGTCGCGAATCGCGTCGCGGCCGGTGAAGTAGATCTGGAACATGGGCCCGAACCCCTGCACGATGGCCGCAATTTTGTGCCGCCGGAAAACGTCCTTTAGACCGGCGATAGCAGCGTCACCGATCGCGTGCAGTTGCCGATACACATCAGGCGCGGCCAGCAGATCAAGATTCGCCGCCACTACTTTCATGGTCAGCCGATGGCCGTTGAAGGTTCCGTAGTGCAGCACCATTTTGTCGCCCCAGCGCAGGCGGTCGAGGATGGCGCGCGGACCGGCCACTGCGCCGACCGGAAAACCCGCGCCCAGGGCCTTGCCGAACGTGCTCAGGTCGGGACGGATGCCGTAATACTGCTGACAACCTCCGGGCGCATAGCGGAAGCCGGTCACGACTTCGTCGAGAATTAACAACGTGCCCGACTTCTGAGTTAGTTCCCGCAGGTGCTGCAAATATCCGTCGCGCGGAGGAATGCATCCCATATTGGCCATGACCGGTTCAGTGATGACAGCCGCCAGTTCGTGGCCGTGCTGGCGCATGATGCGCTCCAAAGCGGGAACATCGTTCCACGGAGCGAGCACTACGTCATCGAAAGTTGTGGCGGGAATGCCTTCGGAATCCGGAATGCGCGTGGGGTTCTCGGGCGGCCCCAACTCGTCGGCGGCGTGGGAGTGAGCGTTCAGAAGATAGGGATCGTACCAGCCGTGATAGTGGCCCTCGAACTTCAGAAACTTGACGCGCCCGGTATGGGCTCGCGCTAAGCGCAGGGCCAGCATGGTAGCCTCGCTGCCGGTGTTGGCGAAGCGAACGGTCTCGGCTGAGGGAACCATGCGCAGAAACCGCTCGGCCGCCTCGGCTTCCGCCGAGGTTGCGGCCGCGAAGTGCGAGCCCTCGGCCATGGCCTGGTTCACCACCGAAACCAGCCGCGGATGTGCGTGCCCATGAATCAGCGCGCCGAACGACATCATGAAATCAACGTATTCGTTGCCGTCCGCGTCCCAGACATGAGAACCGTGTCCGCGCTCCAGCATAAGAGGGCCGTCGCGGTACACGGCGGCGCCGCGCGACGGCGAATTGACCCCTTCCACGAGCGACTGTTGCGCCCGAGCAAAAAGCTTCTGCGAAGCGCTGCGATTGAGAGCGGTTCTAGAGGGCATACCGGGCAAGTACGGCGACCAACATCGTACTACGAGCCGGGCTACGCGTCTGGAGTTTAGGAGGTTGCGCTAAGCGCTAAGAAGCCTGAGCTTTGGCAGCCGCGCGCTGCAGGGGCAGAAGCACGGTGAAAGTAGTGCCCTGGCCGAGAGCGCTGGTGACGTCAATCCGTCCCTGATGGTCCTCGACGATGCGGCGCGCGAGAGAGAGGCCGAGGCCAGTGCCGTCGCCCTTGGTGGTGTAGAACGGACGGAAGATGTTGGGGAGGGTTTCGGGGGCGATGCCGCGGCCGTTGTCGGCCACGTCCACCGCGGCCATGCCATCCTGCGCGCGGAGCGTGACGTCTATGCGGCCCTCGAGATCAATGGCCTGCAGAGCATTGAGCAGCAAGTTCAACAGGACCTGGTGGATCTGGTCGCCATCGTGTTCGACATCGGGCAGAGTCGGGTCTTTGTGCAGAGCGATCATGACCGAGCGGGCCAGCGCCTGTTGCCGTCCCAGCATGACCGCGTGTTCCACGGTCGTGTTGAGGTCGCTCTTGCGGACGGTAGGCGGATGCGGCCGAGCCGTTTGCAGCAGGTCGGTGACGATGTGGTTGATGCGCGCGATCTCCTGCCGCACTTCCTTTACCACTGCGCGCGCCGGACTGGCCTGGGGCAGATCGCGGCCGGCGATCTCGATCACACCGGCGATGCCGGCGAGAGGATTGCGGATTTCGTGCGCCAGTCCGGTAGCCAGCTCGCCGAGCGTGGCCAGGTGCTCGGCGCGAGACATCTGGGTGCGATGCAAGAGTTCGATTTCCGCGCGCGATTCGCGCAGCTGGCGCACCATCTGATCGAAGTTACGCCCCAGATCGCCAATTTCGTCGTTGCGGCGCGCGAAGCTGACGCTGACGCTCAGGTCCCCGGCGCCCACCTGCGCGATCTTCTGTTGCAGTTCGACCAGGGGCCGCTGGACGGTGTAGGTGAGGACTACGAGTAAAGCGCCGCAAATGGCTACCGCGCCGGCTCCGGCCACGAGCAGAACCGTGTGCCGCTCCGGATCGTGCCAGGAGAGCGTCGCCAGCAGGAAGAGAAGCATCCCGCCCAGAAGAACCCCGGCGATCGGGGCAAGGGCTTTGATCTCCCAGGTGATGCCCAGCCGGCGGAGTTCGCCATCGTCCTGGGAAGGTTCGGTCGCGGATTCTCTGGCCGCGGCGGGACCCGGCTCCGGGAGCGGCGTCGGGCTGGAGTATTCGGTACTGAAGAAACTCCGCCGAACGCGCCCCGAACCTCGATCCAGCAGCGCTCCCGAATTGGTCAAGTCTCGCGCGAACTCAGGCATAAGCGTGTAAGCCGGGCAACAGATAAGTGACGCCGAAGAACGTGAACATCACCACCGCAAAACCAAGAATCGCAAAATAGGCGGCTCGCCGTCCCCGCCACCCGCGCGTGATGCGCATGTGCAGATATCCGGCGTACACCAGCCAGGTAATCGCGGCCCACGTCTCTTTGGGGTCCCAGTTCCAGTAAGAACCCCAGGCCCGGTTGGCCCAGTAGGCGCCGGCCGCGATCATCAGGGTGAGTAAAGGGAAGGCAATGCAGATAGTTTTGTAGGTGATGCGGTCAAGCGCGTCCGCCGGAGGCAGCAGCTTTTCCAAGTCCTCGCGCCTCCACAGCAGGAGGACATAGAGCAGGTTGGCGAAGATTCCGCCCACCAGTCCAGCGAGGATGAAAGGGCTGGCAGCCAGCGAGGTCGGATACAGGCCCTCGGCGTCGAGCGAGGCATATTGTCCGTCGCGCGCGCGCAGCAGGAAGAACACGAGGCCGAGCATCTGCAGCAAAATGCTGAGGAATACGGCGCGATTGGCCAGGGTGAGATAGCTGTCGTCTTGCTTAATCCGGGCGATTGTGTAGAGCACAAGCGGCGCGGCGACCGCTATCGCTACCAGCAAAAGGAGCCAGCCCAGATCAGGGATGGTGACGAAGAGCCGCACGCCGCGCGAGAGGAACATTTCGGTTTTGTTCTCGGCGTCCCAGGCGATGACGTTCAGCCCGCCCCAGCGTTCGAAGCGGGTCAGGATCCCGGCATAAATTCCAACCGTGAAGATGCTGGTCGCGGCCAGGAAGGTTTCGGTCCGCATCTTGTCCTGGATGAGAAACATCATGCCGAGCGCGAAGCTCAGGGCGCAGGCCGCATAGGCCAGCATGGCCAGGGTGACGTGCACGTGCAACCAGGTGGATTGCAGCGCCGGGACCAGCGGACGAACCTCGGTGCGCAGCAGTTGCATCAGGACCACTCCCACGATGGCTACCGGCATGGTGACCGTCCCGATGACGCGGACGCCGTAGCGTTTTTCGGCGATCAGCGTGAGCGCCGCGAGCGTCCAGACAAAGCTCAGCAGCATCTCGTAGATGCTGGCAAAGGGCGGATGTCCGGCTTCATACCAGCGGTGGGCCACGGCGCCGGTGTTGGCGATCAGGCCAGCCCAGGTGGCGAGCGAAGCAAACTTTATATAAGACTCCGTGGCCGTGACCCCAAAGCCGAGATACAGCGCGCCGGCGCCCGCGTAAAAAATCAGCGCCGCGTAGAGCAGGTTCGATTCGTTCAGGATATTGCCGGACTTCACCACGTTCAGGAATGCCATGAACAGCAGAAACGCGATGCTCAGGCCGACGCCGACAAGCAATGTGGTGCCGGTCGCGGGATGCTGCTCAGCGTTGACTCGTGACATGTACTCTTCCTCCGTTGCCGGACTCACCTTCCGGCGGCGATCGCGGGCTCCGTTTCAGGAGCAACCGCTGGGTCTACTTTCAGTTGGTTCTCGATCTCACTTACCAGCTGTTTGAATTTCTCGTCGAAAACATCGCGGTTGCGGTTTGCCACACCGCCCACCCACAGCGTCATGCGCCCTCTCCCTGCCAGCACCGGAACCACCCAGATGCGCTGGTGCGAGACGTAGAACACAAATGTCAGACCAACCGCCATCAACACGACGCCCGCCCACACCGCCCACTGTCCGGGCTCATGCGAAACTTCCAGTCCGGTGTAGCTCGCGATCTGGAGATCGCTGGCTGCGAAACTGTAGGGAGAGGATGCGTTCTCGCCGATTCCCGGGATCTCAGGCAACCACACATTGATGACGCGATTGGTCCGCGCGGAAGTGACGATCAAATGCACCGCGGGATTCTCCACGTCGTTGCTGCGGGCATAGACCTGGCCATCCTGCACCACAAAGTCGGGAATGAATTCGGCGAGTTGCACCTTGTTATCGGAGTCGAGGGCGGCGATCTGGCCGGGAGCGAGGGTGATTTCCTCTGCCGGCCCATCTTTTTGAGGGGTTGCCCCACCGGCCGCGCCAGAGACCGGACTGGCCGTCAATTTGAGCTGAGCCAGCTTGCCGGTGCGGCCATAAGTGGCCTGGTAGAAGCGCACGCCTTTGTAAACCAGCGGATCGTTGACCACGATCTCCTTGCGCAGCACTTCGCTGCCGCCGTCCAGTACCGCCAGTTTGGACCACCAGCGTTTGGGGCTTCCGTCGGCATAGGTTTCTTCGCCGGTGCCATCGCAGCGGATGGCGAAAGGAATCGGACGGTTGGAGCCGCGGACTTCAATCTGGTTCGATTGCGCGCCGGGAGTCAGAGTGAGAAATCCGCGCCAGCCATAGAGCGCGTCGAGAATGCCGCCCAGGAAAATCAGAAGCAGGCTGGCATGGACCACGTAGACCGCCATCTCTGAAATGCGGTTGCGCTCGGAGAACAGCGAGAAGCTATCAGTGCGGACGATTCTTTCCGACTTCAGACCAAGCTTGGCGAAGGCACGCTCGGCGGCGCTGAGTCCGTGTTCCTCGTCGGCTACTGAAATCTGCGCCTGCGTGGGCAGCGCGCGGCGGAAGTTCTCCTCCGGGACTTTGTACGGCCGGGAGAAGTAGCGCCAGGCGTTCGGGAACCGCTGAATCGAAGCAGCCACGATGCTTAAGCTCACCAGGACGAGGAGGGCTACAAACCAGCGCGCATGAAAAATGTCGGTAAGTCCCGTGGCATCGAGCAAGCGCAACACGGCGGGCGAGTAGGCGCGCGCCATGTCATCGGGATCCGTCATGGGGCGCTGCAGAATTACAGTGCCCGCCGCTGCAAAGATCACCACCAATATGATCAGAACGACGCCGGTCTTAATCGAACACAGCGTCTGCCAGACTTTGCGAAATAAGTTGCGCGGCGCCAAGGTCATAGAAATCCTCGTTCGTGCTACTTGGCGGTGATTAATGCAACCCGTGCGCCAACTGCGAAGGACGCTGGAAGAAGCAATCCTGTCAGTGGTTTAGCTGTTTCTCATGAAATTGAAAGCGGTGCCGGGATGAGGCATTACACGCTCCCGGAGCTCGATCCGCCTGTGATTTCACCCATTTGCGCGCGTTGTGATCGAGATCACAATCGGCTTCGGAGAATGGGGGATTTCGCGAATGCACTGCGGGAGAAAGCCCATTGGCGGCTGTCCTGTGGATATTTGCAGCGGCTGGAACGAAGCGCGGAACCGACGTGTTTCAAATGACTTACATTCGGCTGGCAAGTATTTCAACAATCCAACGATAAAGGACATGATCGTGCACTTGCAGAATCGGCAATGCTTCCGGAGCTTCCAACTCGCAACTGCCCGGCATCGAAAGTAACCCCCGGACCAGCCCTTCCCGCGATTCTCCGGCTGGCAGCGTGCGTTGCGGTGTTCCTGGTGGCTCCGGCGTTCAGCGAAACCCACCCGGTTCCACTCGACAAGAATGTGGATGCGGCCAAGTGCCTGGAGTGCCACGAAGACAAGACCAAGGGCAAAGCGGTGCACTCCGCCATTGCCATGGGGTGCCTGAGCTGCCACGAAGTGCGGGTGAACAAAGACGTCACGCGCATCAAGCTGATCACGACCACTCCTTACAAGCTTTGCCTCACCTGCCATGCCGACAAGGACGCGACCCAGTTGAAGGGTACGGTTCACAAGCCGGCCGTGCGCGACTGCCTCACCTGCCACGATCCGCATACCTCGGACAACAAGAATCAGTTGCTCAAGGCGACCGCCGGGGACAAGAAAGACAATCTCTGCCTGACTTGCCACAGTCAGGGCGTGAACGTTCCGGCCGCGGGCAGCCGCCATGCGGCGCTCGACATGGGCTGCGACTCCTGCCACACGACGCACAAGAGTGGAGCGGAGCCCTCGGTCGAGAACCAGTTTCACCTGACCAAGGCGGCCCCAGCGCTCTGCCTCGACTGTCACGACGTGAAGGACGCCGCTCTGCAAAAGGCGCATCAGAATCAACCCTTCGCCAAGGCGGACTGCCTGCAGTGCCACGATCCGCACGAGTCGGCGGCGCCGAAGTTGATGGCCAGGTTCACCCATCCGCCCTTTGCCGAGAAGCAGTGCGACACCTGCCACGCGCCGGCCAAGGACGGCAAAGTGGTGCTGACCCAGGCCAAAGCCAAAGACCTCTGCATTACCTGCCACGCCGACAAAGCCGAACAAATCGAGAAGGCCAAAGTGCAGCATCCCGGCGCCGCCGGCGACTGCACCGACTGCCACAATCCGCATGCCGGACGCACTCCCGGTTTCATCCAGCCCGATCCGGTGACGGCCTGCCTGAACTGCCATAGCGATCAGGCGGAAATGGCGAAGAAGCAACATCTGCATCAGCCGGTATACGGCCAGGGCTGCTCCACCTGCCACGACGCGCACGGCGGCGACAACGATCACCTGCTGCGGGTGGCGTCGGTGAATACGCTCTGCCTCGAGTGCCATGGGCCGGACCGCAGCCCCGGCAAACTCGAAAGCGATCACCTGATCACGATTCTCGACGGCAAGGTGAAGCTGCCCGAGGACTATTTCACGGCCGAGCGGCCGCCGGTGCTGCCCCTCCAGTACGGGGTCGGGCACCCGACCGAAGGTCACCCGGTCGCGGATGTGACCAATTTAAGCACCAAGGCGGTAACGCCGATGAACTGCCTGACCTGCCATCAGGCGCACGCCGGCACCGACAACGGCATGCTGGTCAAGGATCAGGCGCCCAACATGGAATTCTGCCGCAACTGCCACAGCGATCCGCTGAACCTGAAGGCTGTGACCAACGACACGAGATTCGCCGCTGGAGAAAAACGATGAGGCACGAAGGTCAAACTTTCCGAGCCAGCCGGGTGTGGGCTCTTTTGCTGCTCCTGCTCGTTGCCGCCGCCGTCGTAGTCTCGGCGCAGCAGACGGATGTGAACAAGAAGCCGGGCGCGAGGCCCAGCACGACTCCGAAACTCGGCGATCAACGCCAGACGGAGTACTTCGATCTCAGCAAGATTGTGTGGCCGAATCCGCCCGCCATCGCCCGGATCAAGTTCGTGGACCTGTTCACCGGCCAGAAGGTGGATCCCAACCAGTTCTCGAAGAAGAAGGAAAAAGCCAAGCAGAAATGGATGGACCGGCTGGCGGGCAACACCCAGACCGACGAGATCCAGGTGAAGGATCTCCCGTTCCAGCTGATTCGTCCTTACGGCGTGGCCGTGGACTCGAAAGGCCGCATCTACGCCGCCGACCAGGGCGTCAGCGCCATCTTCATCTTCAACCCCGAGACCAAGGGCGCCGAACTGATCGGCAACGGCAAGCAGGCGCACTTTGGCGCGGTCAGCGGGCTGGCGCTCGATGACAACGACCGGCTCTTCGTGACCGACGTGAAGCTGCACCGGGTGGATGTGTTCGCGCCCAACACGCACCAGCTGGAAACCGCTTTCGGCGGCGACCAGCTCGACGATCCCTCGGCCATCGCGATTGATACCCAGAACCGCTTTATCTACGTCGTGGACACCCAGAACGACATAGTGGATGTGTTCGACGCCGACAGCTACAAGCTGCTGCGCAAGATCGGCACCACGGGCAAGAAGCACACCCTGACCGCGCCGGGCACGTTCTCGCTGCCGGAAGGCGTGGCGGTGGATGGCGACGGCAACGTCTACGTCACCGACACCTTCAATAACCGGGTGGAAATTTTCGACGCCGACGGCGCCTTCATCAGCACCTTCGGCAAGAACGGCGACGGGCCGGGACACTTCGAGCGCCCCAAGGGCATCGCGGTGGATGGCGACGGCCACATCTGGGTCGCGGACGCGGCCCAGGACCGGGTCAAGGTTTTCGATAAGGACGGCCGGCTGCTGATTTACTTCGGCGAGCATGGCGAGTATCCCGGACGCTTCATGGGCGTGTACGGGCTGGCCATTGACAAGACCAACCGGGTGATCACCAGTGAAATCTTCCCCGGACGGGTGCAGGTGTTCCGCTACGTGACCGACGCCGAGTTTGCCGCGGAAAAGACCCGCCGCGAAGCCGAAGCGGCGCAGAGGACGGCGACCAGCGGCAAGACTACGGACAAGACGCCGGAGAAAGCTCCGGACAAGGCTTCCGACAAAGTTGCCGATAAGACCACGGATAAAACCGACGCCAGCGCGGCGGCCGCGAAGCCGGAACCGGAGAAGCGGCCATGACGGCAATGACGATGACTACGGCGACGAATAGGACGCCCACGGCGAATTCCGACAAGTTCCTGACGGCCCCGCTGCAAGTGCTGCAAGGACCGTCAAGAAAGCAGCACCGGACTGAGCTTCAGTCCGCGCAGTACAACCATTTGTTCCGCAGTAGATACGTGTTGCAACACACTTCGATGGAGGTTCTTAATTTTATGAAAAAAGTAATGTTAGTAGTTTGTATGGTTCTTGCAATCACAGCAATGGCGACGGCCCAAAACGCTGGCGTCCCGTTTGCCCCGAGCGGCACATCTGACGTCCTCGGCGCCCACCTCGGCTACGGCCGCGGCTGCGTCATGTGCCATGCACCGCACAGCGGCGCGGGTGGCAACGGAGTAGCAACCAAAGACCCGACGAGCGGCGACTTTGCTTTGTGGGGACAGGACCTCACCCCTCTCTACGGTCAGGCTCTCGCCTTTGGCGACGGCGGAACCTATCCCGTCACCCTGCCCGCCAAGGGCACCATCACCAGCGCGCATGACGCCAACACCGTCATCCTGTTCTGCCTGAGCTGCCATGACGGCAACCTCGCGAAAGTCGGCATGATGAAGGGCGCCACTGTTGAAACCCTGCCCATCGTCGGCGGCAACGCCCCGACTTTGCTGGGCAACGATGGCACCGCGGCCGGCAACTACGAGAACGACCATCCGGTGGGAGCCAACGCAGTCGTGACCTGCGGCGGAGCCTACAACTGGGATTGCACCGGCGGCGGCACCACGGCGATCGCGATGACCGGAACGGCCTCGTCCGCCTTCGCGACGAACTATGACATCGGCGCGATCAAGAACCTGGCCACGTTCGGAACCACGGTGACGGCTGTGACCTGCACCTCCTGCCACAACCAGCACAGCATGATCATCTACAACTCCAAGGGAAACGGCAAAAACTACCAGACGATGTTCTTCCTGCGCGGCTACTATCAGCCGAGCACGGGTGGCAACAACGCGGCGCAGTTCTGCCGTCAGTGCCATGGCGGCGAATCCAACGAAATGAACGGACAACTGGCTGTACCGACGACCTAGTCCGCTCGCTCACAAACAGGGGGAGGGAAGACCCTCCCCCATTTTTTCCGGAGAAAGACCATGAAGAAGCAACCCTCACTCCCGATTCTGGTACTCGCGACCCTGACTCTGGCGACGATGACGCTGGCGACCGTGACCCTGTCCGCCAGTCCCGCGGCCGCGCAACTGGTCAGCTCGCACGCTCCCAGCGCGGCGGCGCAACCGCCGGCAAGTTCGACTTCGAGTTCGAGTTCGATGATGGGCGCGACCGCGCCGCAGCCGGTGGGCAAGCCGGTGGCCCGGGTCAACGGGGCCGTGTTGACGGACCTCGACCTGGTGCGCGAGGAATACACGATTTTCCCCTATGCCCGGCAGCACAACGGCATGATTCCGACCGCCATGGAGCCCGATATCCGCGTCGGGGCGATGCGCATGATCGTCTTCGAGGAGCTGGTGTATCAGGAGGCGGTGCGGCGGAAGATGAGCGTCACGCCCGAGCGGCTGGCCCGCTCCGAGAGACAGTTTCGCAAACAGTTCTCCAACCCGCAGGAGTATGACGCGCTGCTGAAATCGCAGTTCAAGGGCTCGGAGAAGCTGCTGCAGGCCAAGATTGCGCGATCGCTGCTGATTGACGATCTGCTCAAGTTGGAGGTTCTGGACAAGTCGGCGGTTCCGCTGGCCGAGGCGCGGGCGTTTTATGACAAGAATCCCGAGCGCTTCCGCTATGCCGAGTCGTACTCGATTCAGAGCATTTCGATCATTCCGCCGGAAAACGCGAATCCGGCGCAGCAGCAGGAAGCGCGCAAGCGGGCCGACAACGCCCTGCGCCAGGCGCAGCAGACCAAGACGTCGGAAGAGTTCGGGTTGCTGGCGGAAAAAATTTCGGAAGACGATTTCCGGGTGATGATGGGCGACCACCATTCGGTGGAAGGGTCGAAGCTGCCGCCGGCGATTCTGCAGCCGTTGTCGAAGCTGCAGCCGGGACAGATCAGCGGCCTGATCGAACTGGACAACCACGCTTACACCATTCTGCGGCTGAACGCGCACATTCCGGCGGGCCAGAAGCCGTTCGACGAAGTTAAGGACGCGCTGCGCGAGCAGCTCAAGCGGCAGAAGACCGAGGATCTGCGCAAGACCTTGGACGCGCGGCTGCGCAAGCACGCGAAAGTGGAAGAACTCTAGACGGGAAAGTTCATGACGGAAGTACGCCAACCCGCAAATCTGGCAGCCAAGCTGCTCCTGGTGATTCTGGCGGCAGCGGTTCCGTCGGTGGCGCAATTGCGGGTGGGCGAGAATACCAGCATGAACCTGAACGGCAACGTGTCGTTTGGCTATAACGGCGACTACTCGAATCTGACCTCGTCCGACCATTCGATGGATCCGAGCGCGAACGCCGACCTGAGCGGCTATTACTACGCGCCGGGGTTTGTTTCGTTCGATGTGCAGCCGTTTTTCAATGAATCCCTGACCAACTCGCAGTATCAGTCCATTTTCCGGTCGAGCGGGGTGAACGGGACCGCATCCATTTTCTCGGGAAGCAATTTTCCCGGGACAGTCAGCTACAGCCGGATCTACAACGATCAGGGCGGGCTGTCGATTCCCGGAGTGGGAAACTACACGACGCGGGGCGACAGCGGCAACCTAGCCGTGGGATGGGGCGTGAACCTGCCCGATCTGCCGAAAGTCTCGTTTCAGTTTCTGGACGGAAGCAATAACAACTCGGTGTTCGGAGCCAACGCGCCCAGCACGTTCCACACGGACACGCTGGGAACCAATGTTTCCGACACCTGGAACGGATTCAACCTGAATGGCGGCTACGAATACAGCCGGGTTCATGCCGTGACCCCGGAATTTCTGGTGGGCGAGTCTCCGACGACATCCACCACGTCGAGCAATTCGTTCAACGTGGGCGCGGGGCATGCGCTGCCGCTGCGCGGCTCGGCGAACGTGGCTTTCAACCGCGCCATGGTGAATTCGGAAGACAGCGGCACCAGCTTTAACGGCACGATTGACACGCTGACTTCGGGAGCCGCGTTTCAGCCGGTGAGGAACCTCGACACCGGGGTGAATCTGCAGTACACCAACGATCTGTCCGGGATGCTCTACCAGTCCTACATTGTGGCGGGAGCGGTGATTCCGGCTTCGTCGCTGAGCTACGCTACGAATGCGCTGGATCTGAACGCGCACGCGAATTATGCGCTTCCCAAGCTGCACCTGACGCTGATCGGAACCGCGGACCGGCGCGATCAGACCGTGCTCGGCAGCCAGCTGAGTTCCGACACCCTGAACGAGATGGTCACCTACGGCAACGATTTTCTGGGCGGCTTTATCAATGCCACCAGCGGGGTCACCGAAACTTCAGTGAACGTAAGTACGGGGTCGAGCTTCCTGGGATTCTTTGATTCCGTTTCTTACCAGCGGCAATTCGCGGGCTGGAACGTGACCGGCTCGTTCAATTACACGCGCGATACGCAGACGGTTTTGATCGGCTACACCACCTCTGGCCAAGGCTATTCATTCGGGTTGGGGCGGAAGTTAAGCTCTTACTCATTTGTGAGTCTTAATGCGGTGGCGAGCAAGTCCACGTTCAACAATGTAGCGGGCTCGGGAAACAATACTCAGAGCTATTCGGCGTCATGGTCGCTGAAGCGCTGCAGCTTCAGTGGCAGCTACGGCAAGGCGGACGGGACTTCGATTCTCACCCCAACCGGTTTGTCCCCGGTGACGACTCCGACGGCGGGCAGTCCGCTGGCCGTAATCTTCGGCGGCAAATCGTATTCGTTTGGAGCATCCCTGGTCCCGCGCCACGGGCTGGTGCTGTCCGGCACTTACTCGAAGACGACCAGTAACACCGCCGCGGAGTCTGCGGGCACGAGCTCGCAGAACAGCACGGCGCAGCTGAATACGATGCTACAGTACAAGGTACGCCAGCTTTGGATTACGGGCGGCTACCTGAAACTGCAGCAGGGCTTCAGCATTACGGGTCAGCCGGCGGCTTCATACTCGTCGTTCTATATGGGGATCACACGGTGGTTCAAGTTCTTCTGAGCGCGGCGACGAGCGGCAGACGGCCTGGCCTCTGGCGGGATGGCGCGCTGGTGCTGGCGCTGCTACTGGCGATTCCCTCCGCGGCAGCCGCAAAAACTCCTAAAAACCAGCCCGCCACGGTTCCGCAACTGGAACTGGAGGGCGGACGCCGCCTGACTTTCGAGCGCAGCTTCTGGGCCGAGCCCGATGTCCACTGGAAACGCAGCTTCTGGACCAAGCTGGTGGATATTGTGGCCGGCGCGCCGGAGTTTCATGCCCTCATCGCGCCCTACGAGGTGGTGACGGATTCGAAAGGGCGCGTGATTGTCACCGATCCGGGCGCGCTGGGCGTTCACATCTTCGATTTCGAGCAGCAGAAGTACAAATTCCTTTCCCGCGATCGCGATATGGACGGGCTGGTGGCTCCGCAATGCGTCGCGGTGGATGCTTCCGACAACATTTATGTCACCGATTCGGAATCAGGCAAGATTTTCATTTTCGACGCAAACGGAAAATTCCAGCGCATCATTGGCAGCCTGAAAGGCGGGGAGGGCTACTTCAAGCGCCCGACCGGAATCGCCGTGGATTCGGCGGCGCAGCGCATCTACGTCAGCGACACGCTGCGCAACCAGATATTTCTGCTCGATATGCAGGGCAACATCCTGCAGACCATCGGAAAGACCGGGCAGGGAGACGGTGAATTCAATTATCCAACCGAATTGCGCCTGAATGGCGACAGCCTGGTGGTGGTGGACGCGATGAATTTCCGGGTGCAGGTTCTCGACCGCACCGGCGGTTTTCGTTACGCCATCGGCAAGCTGGGCGAAGGGCGGGGCGAGATGTTCCGGCCCAAGGGCATCGGGTTCGATTCCGAGGGGCATTTGTACGTGGTGGAAGCGGTACGCGGCATGGTGCAGGTTTTCGATTCCGAGGGGCGGCTGTTGTATTTCTTTGGGCAGAAGGGCAGCGGGTTTGGCGAATTTCAGCTGCCCGAGGGACTCTGGATCGACCACAGCGATCGCGTGCTGGTGGTGGATTCCTACAACCGGCGGGTGCAGGTCTTTCACTATTTCGGGCCAGGCAAATCGGCGGGAGGGGGGCAGCAGTGAGGCTGGGAGCGAGAGTTGCGGCCCTGTTGCTGCTAAACGCCTCACTCCTGGCGGCGCAGACCCAGATCAACGCCGACGTGCTCGGGGAACACAATATGGCGCCGGCCAGCGGATCGCCGATTACCGGCAATCTGGGCAGCCCGTGCCTGTACTGCCACGCTCCGCATTCCGGCATCAACAATCCCGTGGGCGTTTCGCAGACACCCCTGTTGAGCCAGACGCTGTCGAGCGTGCAGTCGTATCAGGTCTATACCAGTTCGACGATGGTGAACCAGACCAACCCTTCGCCGCCGTTGGGCAATAACAGCACGCTCTGCCTGAGCTGTCACGATGGCACAGTGGCGCTGGGGACAACCACTCCCTACGGCCAGGTCTCGATGTCGGCCACTCTGAGCGGTACGGCGGCCGATCTGGGAACCAACCTGCAGGCCACGCATCCGTTCAGTTTCATCACCCCGTTGCAGCCTGCCTCCGACATCTGGGCGTCGCTGACCGCGAGTCCGCCGACGACCCAGGACACAACGGGCGCAGTGAAACTGATCGGCGGCAACGTCGAGTGCGGAAGCTGCCACAATCCGCACGTGCAGAATATTGATCCCAGCTCAGACTTTCTGGTGATCAACAATTCGCAGAGCGCGCTGTGCCTGGCCTGTCACAGCACGATTCCGAGCGGCAGCGGGATGGGACTAGATGCCGCGCATCCGATCAGCGGAGCCAAGTCGGCAGAGAAACGAAGAAATCCTCTGGCCTCGTGGAACGGAAGCGTACATGCCACGGCGGAGAACCGGGTTTCGGCCGAAGTTGTAGCCAGCGGCGGCGGCCTGACTTCCCGGAGAATGAGTCGGGCGAGGTCACTCGGTCCGTATACGACGATGCGCAAGAACGGTTGCCTGTCGTGCCATGCATCGCACAACTCCGAGGCAAAAGTTCTGCTGCGCACGTCCGGCGATCAGGCTTGTCTTTCCTGTCACAACGGCGGCACTTCGGTGACTCCGGCCGCTCCCGATATTGCCGCGGAAATGACCGTCCCAAAAATCGGCCATGCCAGCCTGACCACCACGGAAAACAAAACGCACGAGCCCGAGGAAGCCGTGCTGCTCAATCACAACCGCCATGCGGCCTGCGTGGACTGCCACAATCCGCACGCCACGCGGCAGGTGAGCGCGACTTTTCCGGTGCCGCCGCTGATCCGCGCATCGCAAAGCGAAGTGGAAGGCATCAGCGCGACCGATGGCCACACCGCGGTTTCTCCCGCAACCTATCAGTATGAAAACTGTCTGCGGTGTCACGGGACGAGCGCAGGGAAGGCGACTCCCGCGGTGTTCGGGTATCAGCCGATGTGGCTGGTCACCGGCGCCGATCCGCTGAACCTGCTGCTGCAGTTCAACGCGACTGCGATCTCGAAGCATCCGGTGATGCGCGACCGGAGCAGCCCGTTCCCGCAGCCGAGCCTGCGGCCAAACATGCTGCAGTTGGACGGCATGCGTCAGGGCCGGACCATGGGCGTCCGCATTCTCTGCACCGATTGCCACAACAGCGACGACAACCGGGAGTTCGGCGGAACCGGCCCGAACGGTCCGCATGGGTCGAAATATTCTCATCTACTGGAGCGGCGCTACGACATGAGCCAGGCTCCGGTGCCGGGCCAACTCATCACGAACCTGAACGTTCCGCCCAATCTCACGACCACGGGCAACTATGCGCTGTGCGCCAAGTGCCATGATCTGACCAGTGTGGTGGCGAACGCGAGCTTCAGCGAGCACGCGCGGCACATCAATGACGGATTCTCGTGTTCGGTGTGCCACACTTCGCATGGAGTGAGCGGGCAACTGGCTACGGTTTCGGGAGAGCGCCTGGTCAACTTTGACCTGAATGTAGTCGCGCCTAACGGACGCACTCCAATCACCTACCACCGAGCCACCAACTCCTGTACGCTGACCTGCCATGGACACGCGCACAATGGCGTGGCTGGCCCGGCCGGTGGTCCACCCAGGATTATCCGGTAGACTCTGCGCTTTTTCTCGCAGCGGCGCGTCTTTTGACCCTGAATGAGTCGCTTCGATCCCTCCCGACCGTCCTCACATATCATGCAAAATCAGCAGCTTGCGCGGATTCCTGGAAGTGGAATCCGGGGTGCTTCTTACTCGTTTGATGGAAAACGAAATCCACTCCAGAACTCCTGAGACGGCAGAGCGCGGGGCTACGTGGCCGGCGTGGCAAGTATTAGCCGCGGCTGGGTTCTGCCTCGCGCTCGGGCTGGTTTTTGGCTACATTGCCCGAGGGTCCGCGCCTGCAGTCTCTTCCGCCGCTACGGTTCCAGTTTCGGCGGCGTCCGCTCCGATGACGTCCGCTCCGATGACGTCCGCTCCGATGACTGCAACGTCGCCGGCGCCAACTCCCCAGCAGATGCCGACGCTCGACGACATGAAGCGCATGGCCGATAAGCAGGTCGAACCACTGCTGGAGAAGCTCAAAGGCGATCCCAACAACGCTGACCTGCTCAACCAGGTTGCGACCGTATATCGCATGACCCACCAGTTCGACACAGCCGCGACTTACTACCAGAAGGCGCTGCAGGTGAATCCGAAGAACGTGGGTGCGCGGACGGATCTGGCTTCATGTCTTTTCTATGAGGGCGACGCCGATGGGGCGATCGCGCAGCTCGAGAAATCCCTGACTTACGAACCCAAGCACGCCGGAACGTTGCTAAACCTGGGCGTAATCCGTTGGAAAGGGAAGAACGACGCCACGGGCGCGATCGCGACGTGGCAGAAACTGTTGCAGTATTATCCAAACTTCGAGAAAAAGGCGCTGGTAGAAAAGCTGATTGCCGATGCCAAGGCGCACCCCGGCAAGGCATTGCCCGTGAGTCAGTAAAACGGCAAAACCGCGTTTCGCTTCTGCCCTTTTAGTCCGGCGGAGCGACCAGCGGGGTGACTTTCTGATCGGTCAGCGAACGATTGAATGCGGGCAGATCCTCCGCGGTAAGTTTCTGATACTCGGAGTCTGTGGCCGTGATTTCGCCCTCGTAAGTCTTCAGCAAATCAAGCTGCGTATCCGTGGGCGCGAAGTCCGCGCCACCGGCCACATCGCCGCCGCCCGTACCTACTTCCGCATTGAGCCAGATCAAATTCAGATAAACCTTGTAGCCTTCGACGAAATACTTGTCGTCGCTGTTTAGAAGAGCGGGCGAGATCAGGCGGTATTCGATCGCTTCCAGCTTCTTGCCGAACTCCTCGGCGCGTTTGAGGGTGTCGGCGCGCTGTTTTTCCTCGGCATCGCTGAGCATGCGGGGCTGCGCCGGCGACGGATCGTCGCCTTCGTAGTCGTCCTCGTCATCGTCGGCGGCGGCTTCTTTTTCTTTCTTCTTCGGCGGCTTCAGCATGGATTCGATCACTTCGAGCTGCTTGCGCAGCCATTCGATCTGATTGATGGTGTCGGCGACGTGGCTGATGTGGTCGCAGACGCGGAGCTGCGTCTTGACCGACAGGGCGATATCGGCTTCCGATCCGGGAGAGCGCGGATCACGCAGGATGGTAAGCGGCTGGGTGAAGGTCTGGTCTTCGACCTTGAGGCGCACGGTATATTTTCCCGGCGCGGCGACCGGCCCGGTCTCGGCGGGCTTCGATCCCCAGTGCGTGACCGGACGCGAATCGGCGTCGCGGAAGCGGGGCTCGTCCCAGATGTGGGGATTGTCGGGCGCAACCGTGCGCAGAGCCACCACGCGTGGCGACTCGTAATGCAGATCCCAGGAGACGCGATTGATTCCGGCGCGGCCTTCGGCCTCGAGCTTGCGAACGACTTTTCCGTCGGAGTCGAGAATTTCGATTTCGAGGGGCTTCTTGATGGCTGTCTTCAGAGAGAAGTTGAGGAATGCCTGGCCGCCGCGGGTGAAGCGGTAGGTCTGCCGGGGTTCGAACAGAGTGATCGCGGCATCGGAATGCTTCTGAGCCATCTGTTCGAGTGGAGTGATGTCGTCGAGAATGTAAAGTCCGCGGCCGTAGGTGGAAATCACCAGGTCGTGAAATTCTTTCTGCACGACCGCCCAACTGACCGGGGAGTGGGGCAGTCCGGCCTGGAGCGCGGTCCAGTGGCTGCCGTCGTCGAGCGAATAGAAGAGCCCGTTGCCGGTCCCGGCAAAGAGAAGTCCCTGGCAGTTGGGGTCTTCGGCAACGATGCGCACATAAGCGAGAGAGTGCTTGGGCAAGCCTCCGCTGATGAGCTTCCAGGTTTTGCCCATATCGGAAGTTTTGTAGATGTAGGGATCGCGATTATCCATGAGATGGAGATCCACGCTGATATAGGCCGTGGAGGCATCGAAGGCGGAGGGTGCGATGCTGGTGATGGTTCCCCAGGCGGGCAGGCCGGAAATATTTTTCGTGACGTTGGTCCAGTGCGCGGCGTCGGTCGAGTACCAGACCTGGCCGTCGTTGGTGCCGGCCCAGATCAGGCCTTTCTGGACTTTAGAAGGCGCGATGGCAAAGACGACTTCACCATAGAACTGGCCGAGATTGTCGCCGACGATGCCGCCGGACGCCACGATGCGGGAAGGATCCTGCGTGGAGAGATCGGGACTGATAACAGACCAACTCTGACCGGCGTTTGAAGTCTTAAAGATCACCTGGCAGCCGTAATACACGGTGTTGTGATCGAACGGATCAATGGCCAGCGGCGGCGTCCAGTGGCAGCGGTACTTGACGTCGTTGGGCGGGGAATCGAGGGTGTGCATGTAGGGGCTGATGGAGTGAGCCCGGCGGCTGTGCGCGTCCCAGCGGGTAACGGTGTCGCCATAGCAGGTCGCCCAGACGACGCTGGGATCGGCATAGTCGGGAATGGTGAAGCCGGATTCGCAGCCGCCCATTTCGTGATCCCAGCCGGTTTCCCGCCAGTCCACCGGAAGGCTGGGCCCGCGCATGTTCCCGTCGTCCTGCATGTTGCTG
>Ga0209167_10000626_pt1 | contig 24395 bp, 23 predicted proteins | sample Coa_R1_9_FD_187154 | JGI IMG/M metagenome (GOLD analysis project Ga0209167, IMG submission 187154) | Surface soil microbial communities from Centralia Pennsylvania, which are recovering from an underground coalmine fire - Coalmine... | ecosystem: Environmental > Terrestrial > Soil >...
TGAAGCTGTGCGCTTTCATCGCGACTTTGTTCGACAGCAGAGTGCGAATGTCTTCGATCTGGCTATCGGGGATGGGAACCCCGGTGTGCTGTACGCCTACGAATCCGGCGACCCCGTGCGTCGACAGCACCTGAATCCGCTGTTCGTTTGAAGCGTAGGCCACGCGGACAAAGGTGTAGCCGGAAAACAGGGGAACTTCCACCTGCTTCTTGCGGTCGCTCCAGCGATGGGTTTGGATGGTGATGGGAAGGAAGGTTTCAATGCCGCGAGTCTGCAATTGCTGCGTCGCGATCTTCTCGTGACGGGAACGGGTTCGAACTGCATACCAGCGCAGGTCGCCCAGGCCGAAATCATCCGCAGGGGAAAGAACCATTGGGGAATAGTCTAACCCAGCGAATTGCCCTGCGCTGCTCATAGCTTCGCCCTCTGAGTCCCATACCACCGGGGAGACGGAACAACCCGTGAAGTCCCGCGGCGGGACGGGCCTTCCCGATTGAGTGGACGTTAGTCTTGCGTTAATGATGGGGGGAGCTACGAAACGGCGGCAACTGCTTGAATGGAGACTAGAGGGCATTGCAGGATCTTGCAATAGGACAAGCGGGTAGTGGAAGAAAGGCTCTGTCACGGTCACCAGGTCCAGCTTAACGGGAAGCCAAAGGCGCGGGCGCGGGAGTCATCGCGCGAGTCGATTTCGAGTCGGCCAGCGCCGTTCCCCCACCGCAGGCTGAAGTGTAGCTGGGAAGGGTCTCGACCGCCTTAAGCAATTCGCCGGCAATCACCTCGTTCCCAGCCACCGTTGGGTGCACTTTATCCATGAACATGGCCGACTGATCCATGGTGCTCATGACCGGAATCATGTTAATCATGGGGACGTGCTCTTTCTCAGCGAAATCCACCATCGCCTTCTGGAAGGGATGCATAGGCGTTTTCGAGTCCTCGCCTTCCGCGCCCGGCATCAGGAAGATCAGTTGCACGTTGTGGGTCCGGCATAGACGCAGACTGTCGGCCAGGTTCTGGTTGAACTGGTTCATATCCAGATTTTCCATGCCGTTGAGGTTGTCGAGCGTTCCCGCCATGATCACGTGGCGCAGTTGGTAATAAGCGATCTTGCGCAATACATCTTCGATCAGGAAGTTATAGATGGCGCTGCGGCGCGCAATCGCCTTCCACTCCACCCTCCGCAGGAACTTCTTGCGGTCCTCGCCTTGCAACTGAGTCAGCTTTTCCAGGTTGGCGTTTTCGCTGTACGCGAAGACGACCACATCGGGCCGCAGCGTGTCGTCTTCGACGACTTGCTTCAGCTTCTCCGCCGCCAGCGAGTTTGGATAAGCATTCACTCCCGCGGATATCGACTGAAAGCGCTCTTTCGGGCACGATCCGTGATTGAGCTTCTGCTCCAGAATCGCGCTGAAATGCGAGTTATCGTCCACTCCCCAGCCCTGGGCAAAGGAATCGCCCAGCGTGATAATGCGAAACTGGTCGGGCTGTTTCGGCTGCAGGTCGGCCGCATAACGCAAGCCCTGATTGTTGATCGTGATCGGCAGGTGGTTCACCACGGTCACGGTCTTGCCCGGGACGGGAACCCACAACAACTTCTCGTCCGGACGATAGATCGTGTAGTGCCCGTAACCGAATAGACGCAGAACCAGCTCAAAAATCACGCAGAAGATCAGAATTCCCAGGAGTGACTTCAGAAAATGGTGCTTTTTCGCGCTCGGACCTGCGCTCGTGCTGGCGTTGGTGCTCGTGCTCATTGTCGAGTGGACTCCGGATGTAAAAAGGTGACGGAAATTAAGGACGACGAAAGATGGCGGACGAACTTAAGGGAGTAGGTGGCGTACGATTTGGCGTGCGATCCCGATACAGCTTCGCCCTCTGAGTCACATTCTGTGACCCTTTAGGAAGGAAGACGCTCCAGCAGCGCCGCTGGGCACGCAGAGATCGAATTCGCTAGGTACTACGTTGATATATGGGGGGAGACAATACAGCGAAAACTGCACGGGGCCATGTGCCCGTTATGTGAGGGAAGACTAACGATGTGTGCAAAATATGACAAGTTGCCTAAAGTGAAGAGAAGAAAGTCCCTAGACAAGCCCTCTCCGAACCAGCTCTATGTCACTCATACAAAACAACATAGCTGGCATGACTAAAACGTTATTGCAGTCGCCGTTTGTGCAAATCGGAGAAGTTGTAAGAAACTCTCCCGGGAGGCTGCAAACCTTCGATTTCGCAGGTTTGGCGAGCCTTGTCGCGGGCTTCGTCATCTTCTAGTAACCTACACGATAGTGCTATTTACTCGGAGTCTTACTTCCCCTAGGCTTTGAGAGATTCTGTCCGCCGGAAGTCCGTAAAGACCTCCTGGCAACTTAGGGGCGGGCGGGTGTCATTTTCATCCCGGCTTAAGGGAATCGTCCGTTGGCCGGGCGGGTTGGGGTTGTTCCGTCTGCGGATGCTCCTGGCCGAAAGAATTAAGTCTCTGGCCGCACAACTAGTTCGCGATCAGTCTCAACTTATACCCAAATGGCCCAATTGACTGCACTTCCCAACCAAGACCAATTTCGCGTTCTGGCCGCCGACAGCACCTCCATGAGCACCCAACTTCTGGTGGAAGCTCTGTCACGGGACGCTCAGTTTCAAATGATCGAGTCCGCTTCCAGCGCGACCGCCTTGCTGCAGTTGACCAAACGCGAGAAGCCGCAAGTGGTGGTGCTCAGCGCTCAGCTGGGCGAAAACAATAGCGGAGGTTTCGAGCTGGTTCGTGAACTCCGGGCCCAGTCGCCGGCGCCGCGCGTGATCGTGCTGCTCGACGCTTCGGAACGCTCGGCGGTGATTGAAGCGTTCCGCGCGGGCGCACAGGGAGTATTTTGCCGCACCGAGCCTTTCCGCTTGCTGGCCAAGTGCATTCAATGCGTCCACGCGGGGCAGATCTGGGCCAGCAGCAGCCAGCTGCAATTTGTGCTCGAAGCTCTCGCCAAGCCCACGCTGGCTAATTTCACCCGCAACGGCGAGTCTCTGCTTTCGGCGCGTGAAATGGATGTTGTCCGCTGCGTCGCGGAAGGCCTTACCAACCGCGAAATCGCACAACGCCTCACCCTCACCGAACACACCATCAAGAATTATCTGTTCCGCATTTTCGACAAGCTGGGAGTCTCCAGCCGCGTCGAGGTCGTGCTCTACGCCCTGGGCAGCGTCGCCGCCCATCCTCCGACGGCTGCACCGGAGAACGGGCAGGCCCGGCCGGTCGTGGTTTCCAAACCAAAAGCGGCTTCCGTTCCGATCCGCAAGACCGCCACATAAAGACGAAAGTCATTCACCACCAAGAAGACGAAGGCTCACGAAGGTAATCCACTTTCCTTCGTGAACCTTCGTGTCCTTGGTGGTTGATGACTTTTGTCTTACTGGGGCAATCGGAAGGTGAGCGTGATTCTTGTCTCCATGGCCGTCGGACGACCGTTCACGCTGCGCGGCTTGAAGCGCCATTGCTGCACCGCGGCCTTGGCAGCCTGCACCAGCAGCGGCTGGCCGCTCACCAGGGTAATTCCCTGCACGCTGCCATCCTGCCGGATGTGAACGTCGAGCACGACCGGGCCCTGTAGCTGCATCTGCCGCGCGTCTTCGGGATACTCCGGTTCCACGCGGTGAAGCACACTGTTCTCAGCTGCGGCGGACGACATCTCAATTCTTTCCGGCTCCAAAGTCGAAGCCCTCTGCATTCCGCTTCCCTGCTCTGCTGACGACCCAGATTGCGTCTGCGCAGTTTCGTCCCTGTCCCCGGTCTGCACCGGCGACTGCCGAAATACTTCTTTGCCGTTGTCGTAGACTCGCAGGCTGCCGGGAGGGATCGCATCACCGCTTGCTCTCATCGGGGCAGCAGTCCCGCTCGCTTTCTTCTGCGCGTCATTCTCCGCGCTGGGCGAGCTGACCACAACCAGCGGGGCGATCGGGTTCGCACTGGAGATTGGTGCGGCCGGATGCACGCGTGCCGTAACTTTCTGGAATCCAAAATGACGTCCCAGCAATATCCCCAGTAAAACTGCACACGCCAGAACAGCAGCTCCCAGGAATGCAGTCACAAAATCGAACCTGCGCTGGGGAGAATCCTCGGCGACTTCAGCTATCGCTTCGTGGAATGCTGCGGACGCTAAGGGTTCCGATACTGATGGCTCGGGAATTGATGGTTCGGAAACCGAGGATGCAGCAGTCGCCGATGCAGAAACTGCCAGTGGCTGATAAACCAGCGGCGGAGGAACCACGAGTGGTCCGGAAACTGATTCCGGTTCGGAGACCGACGCGGCAGGAGAAATTGCCAGATCCTCGCTCGGCGCCGGCGGGGGTTCGAGTGGACGTTCGAGCGGAGGCTCGACCACGACCTCCCGGCTGCTCAACATCAGGTTGTTCAGGATACGCCCAGCCAGTGCCTCCAGCGTGCGCTCGTCGCGCTCGCCAAATGCGCCTGGCAGCGAGGAAAACAATTCGAACACGCCGACCAGTTCCGTCCCCCGCAGAAGCGGCATGGCCATCACCGACCGCACTCCCAGGCGCGCCGAGGCCTCGATGTCGACTCGCTGATCCGCCAGAACATCGTCGCAACGCTGCGTCTGGCGCGTGCGGATGCATTCGCCCGAGAGTCCGGAACCGGCGTCGAACCGCGCCCCCAGTTCCGGCGCTGTCGCACCCGTGCTGGCGCGGCAGACCATTTCCCCGTCGCGCGGCAGCACGATCGCCGCACCGGTTGCGCCCGTGGACAGACAGGCCTGCTCCACCACTTCGTTGAGCACGATTTCGAGCGCCAGGTCGGCGGAAAGTTCCGGTGACAGGCCGCCTCCACTCTGCGCCGCGAAGCGCGCCGCCAGATCGGCGAAGTCAGCTTCAAAAGTGGCATCGTCAGTCGACGACCGAAACACACCGGTAGCGCTGGGAAGTCGCTTCGAAGGATCGGGTTCGGACATGGGATGTGGCGACATAACCGAATGGCCCGGAAAGAGGCGCAAGCGCGAGAATCAGCGTCCGTAGCGGAGTTTCCCCCGAAATCCGCAGGTTGTCAATACGACTTTCGGGCCAGGCGGCAAGTTCTCGCTCTCAAGGTAAGTTCTCGGTTCTCAGTTCTCAGTTCTCAGTCCGAAACGCTCGACGCACAATTTTGGGTCCCGAGTTCTGAGTTCCGCAGGTCTGAGTCTGGGAACGGCGATCCAACTATGTCTCCCCAAAGTGCACCCCCGACTGACAGCTGAGAGCTGACTCAACCATCCCGAAACGACAGAAAAACTCAACTCGAACCAGAGTAATAGAGTCTTTTCTCTCCTCCCAATGTTAGTCTTGTCCTGTTAAGATGATCCTAATCTTGGGGTAACGCTGCATGAGTTTTCCCAGGCCGTTTTCCTGATCTCCTCCCCAAGCTTCCCCGACGAAGCAACCCCAATGCAGCCGGTTACACAACATTCCATCACGGGAGTTTGAACCATGCGGATCGCGGTCGTAGGCTCTGGATATGTAGGGTTGGTCGCAGGGGCGTGTTTTGCGGACCTGGGGCATGACGTTATTCTGGTCGACAATGACGAGCGCAAACTGGCCGCGCTCAAGAATGGCCAGGTGCCCATTCACGAGAAGTTTCTGCCCGAGCTGCTGAACCGCCACCGCGGAAATCGTCTGATTTTCTCCAATGACCTGCAGGAGGCCGTGCGCCTCAGCGCGGCTGTGTTCGTTGCCGTGGGCACGCCGCCCACCGAGAGCGGCGAAGCGGATCTTTCTTACGTGGAGTCGGTGGCCCGCGAGATTTCGGGTGGCGTCGACGGCTACAAAGTCATCGTCGAGAAGAGCACGGTTCCCGTCTATACCAGCGAATGGGTGCGCAAAATCATTCTGCGCAGCGGCATCGATCCGGAATCGTTCGACGTGGCTTCGAATCCCGAATTTCTGCGCGAAGGCACCGCGGTCACCGACTTTCTGTTTCCCGACCGCATCGTAATTGGCTGCGATAGCGAACGCTCGGCCGAAGTGTTGCGCGAAGTCTATGCGCCGCTCACCGACGGCAGCTACTATCTGAAGCCTGACGCCATTCCCCAACCCGACCGCGCCACCATCCCCGCGCCCATCATCGTGACCAGCACCAAGAGCGCGGAACTGATCAAGCACGCGTCGAATGCTTTCCTGGCCATGAAGATTTCCTTCATCAACGCCGTGGCTTCGGTATGCGAGTCGGTGGGGGCGAATGTGAATCAGGTAGTGCACGGCGTGGGCACGGATTCGCGCATTGGGCCTCGGTTCTTGAATCCCGGCATCGGCTATGGAGGATCGTGTTTCCCGAAGGATGTCATGGCGTTTCGAGCGGTTGCGCGCGAGTGCGGCTACGACTTTCGTCTGCTCGATGAAGTCATGCGTATCAACGAAGAACAGCGCCAGCGCTTCCTGCGTAAGATTCGCAGCGCGCTCTGGACGCTGCGTGGCAAGAACCTCGGCGTGCTTGGCCTAGCTTTCAAGGGAGGCACCGACGACATCCGCGAATCGCCCGCGCTTTTCCTGGTGCAGGCCTTGCTGCAGGAAGGCAGCAAGATCACGGCGTACGATCCCGCGGCCATGGAGCGCACCCAGGAAGTAATGAATTCGGGCATCACCTTCGCCAACTCGCCCTATGAAGCGGCGCGCGGCGCCGATGCCCTGCTCATCCTCACCGAGTGGGAGGAGTTTGCCAATCTCGATCTCGACCGCATTCGCAAGGAACTCAAATATCCGATCGTGATCGATGGCCGCAACCTTTATGATCCGGAAGTGATGGCTGCGCAAGGATTCACGTATTACAGCGTGGGGCGCGCCGCTTCCCTGCCCGACGGCATGCCGGCCGCGCTGAGGAACGGCAAGAAAGCGTAGCGCTGGCGTCCTCGATGGCCCTACCCCAAACTAAATGAATAAACAGCGTGCACTCGTGACCGGCGGCGCCGGCTTTCTAGGATCGCATCTCTGCGATGCCTTGCTCGGCGAAGGCTGGAATGTGGTCTGCGTCGACAACCTGCTCACCGGACGGCGCGCCAATCTCGAACATCTCCGCCACGAATCCGCTTTCGAGTTCGTGGAAAAAAACATCTGCGAGCCTTTCGACGTGGGTAAGGTTGACTACGTCTTCCACTTTGCCAGTCCGGCCAGTCCTGTCGATTACAGCAACCACGGAATCGCGACGCTGAAAGTCGGGTCTCTGGGTACGTTTCACGCGCTCGACGTGGCGCATAAATACGGCGCGAAATATTTCGTCTCGTCAACTTCGGAGTGCTACGGCGATCCTCTGGAGCATCCTCAGAAGGAAACATACTGGGGACACGTGAATCCGATCGGGCCACGATCCGTCTACGACGAAGCCAAGCGCTTCACCGAAGCCGTGACCATGGCCTACCGCCGCTATCACAACGTCGATACACGCATCGTCCGCATCTTCAACACCTATGGCCCGCGTCTGCAATTGAATGACGGCCGCGTGGTTTCGAATTTCATGAAGCAGGCGTTGCGCGGCGAGGACCTTACGGTGTACGGCGACGGAAACCAGACGCGCAGCTTCTGTTACGTGAGCGACGAGATCGACGGCTTTCTGCGGCTTTCGAAGTCGGATGAGCACCTGCCGGTCAACATCGGCAATCCGAATGAGTTCACTATTCTCGAGTGCGCGCAGTTGGTGTTGAAGGTGACCGAATCGAACAGCAAGATCTGCTACGAACCCCTTCCGCAAGATGATCCCAAACAGCGCCAGCCTGACATCACTAAGGCGCGGCAGTTGCTGGGATGGGAGCCGAAGATCGATCTGGAGACCGGCTTGCGGCTGTCACTCGACTACTTCAAGAAAGCGGTTGCGGAAGAAGTTGCGCTGAAATAGCCGAATTCACTCTTTGTCATCGAATTCACTCTTTGTCATCCTGAGCGAAGCGAAGGGCCTCTGGACTCGTCGGCAGCACCGATGCCCTCGGCGAGTGCATAGGTCCTTCGCTTCGCTCAGGATGACAGTACGTGCAGGGCAAGATAGCATGTACGTACAAAATAGAATGTACAATGCGGCAGCAGAGTGTGTCATATTGAGACGGCTCTGCGCTGACCATCCGCAAAATAACCTCCCACTCAGCGTCCCAGAATGCCCTTTCCTGAGGCGGAAACGCCACTGCCAGCGACGATCGTTCTCCGGGAGGACCTCAGGGCCAACCAAGGGCAGATCGTGCGTCCCTGAGCTTGCCAGGGCCGCTCTACGACAAATCAATCACTTACACGGAGACTCAACGACTTACAGACAAACGGGTTTCTCTTTGCTCCAAAAACCAAAGAAGCATGAACCACCAAGGGCACGAAGGCTCACGAAGGTTCACGAAGGAAAACTGGCCAAGGATTTCCTTCGTGCAACTTCGTGTCCTGCGTGGTGAAGATTTTTCAGTTGGGTTTTGTCGTCGCGGCGACGAAGTCGATCAGCTTTTTGGCGTTGGCTTGTTCGTCTTTGGCTTTCAGTTCGAAGGCGACACCCATCCCGTAGCCGGGATGAGAAGTCTGCACGGACCCGCGCAGGCGTAATTTCAATTCCTGCGTACGAATCACGATCTCGACCGAGGAGCCAACCGCAAACGGCAGATTCAGTTCGAGATAGCATCCTCCGGAACTGAGATCGGTGAGACAGCAATGGTTGGGAACTGAAGTTCCGCTGCGGTAGACTTCCGCACCCAGGCGGCAGGCGTAGCGAGCCTGTCCGCGCCGGTTGTCGGCATCCGAAGGTGGGGCGGGCGACGAGTGAGCCATTCCCTCGTAGACTGCTTCCTGGCGGGTAAGGTTTCCATGAGTCTGTTCGCTCACCGATACCGTGGCCAACTGCACAGGCTCTTCCACTTCAACCGTAACGTCGGGCAGCCGCTCCTGCTGGGAATCCGCCGGCAGGCTGGCGCTTAGGAATTCCGTCAACAGTCGCCGCGAAGCTTTAGGCACATCCACGAACTGAACTCCGGCGCGGCCGTTCCAATCCTGCCAAATGACTTGTCCGGAGAGCCGAACACTCATGGACTGGTTGGGCAATTTGAACTGGAAATAAACTTTGTTGGTAGGCGGAAGCTTTTTGCCGAACTGCACCTGCATGCCTTCCTGCGCCAAATCGACGAGCGTGGCTTTTTCCTGCTGCACGTTGGCATAGTCGATGGTGGCCTGGGCATGCACGGAGGCGCGGGCGTTCTTGCGCTTTTCCTTGCGCATCACGGCGCGAGCCGCGCGCAGGCTGCTCAGGGCGCGATCGTAAGCCACGGGTTTGTAGAGAACGAAGTTGACTCCCATGGCAAACATCTCGCGAATGCTATCCTGCCCGGCGACTACGACGACGGCGAGAGTGGCATCATTGAGACGCGACAAGCGGGTTTCGCGCAACAGCGAAACCACATCGGCGTTGGATTCGCCGTCGACAATCACCACATCAAACCGCTCCTGCGCCAAGCGGATGGAGGCGCGAGCGAAGTCCGGACAAGACTCGACCCGGATGCTGAGTTCTTCCAGAACTTGCAGCAATACCTGAGCGGCCGCCTCGTCCACGCACACGAGCAGAGCAGTGAGAGTCATACCTGCACCACATCCTAGGTTCCAGCCGTGCGGCAGACAAGTTACCAGGGTCATGATGAGAACGCTCTCAGGAAGTCGTCGTTCCCCTAACTGACTTGCTATCAATCGGTGACCTGAGTAACCACCGGCACACCGGAAGGCCAACACCGGGGCATTGAACTGTCGTGCTTTGACGCCACCGCAACCCCTTCCTAGGATGAAACATGCCGCGATGAAAGGAATCGCGAGCCCGCTCTGTTGTCCGCAGAAGTTTCCCGCGGAGCGGGAAATACCGGAATGATCCTCCCCATAATTCGAAGGCATGATTCGAAGGCGTGATTCGAGACGGGGCTCAACGGAGCGGGGGCGGTGACAGAGTAGCCTCTCCTCCCCGAAAGAGATTATGAAACTGAGGAACAATCTGAGGAAAGCTCTGAGGAACACTCGCGGGTTCTCGCTGCTGGAATTGCTGATCGTGATCGCCATTGGACTGACCATGGCGGGCGTCACCTTCATGGCGCTGATGCCGTTGTTCAAAGAGAACCACGTCGACCAGGCCTACGACATGACGCTGGGGGTGATCCGCAATTACCGCAACCAGTCGATCACGCAGAGCAAGCGCTACATTCTGACCTTCACCGCGCCCCGCACCATTACGGTGCAGTACTGGGGCGTGGCGGTGCCGGTATCGCCGGCCCCGGTGACCATTGCGACTTATACCTTGCCGCAGGATATTTCGTTCGCGGTGCAGGCGGGATTTCCGGCCACCGCTCCTGACACCTTCGGCACGGGCGTGACCGCAATCGACTTTGACCAAGGCATGGGACTGGGCAGCCAGGACTACATCATGTTCATGCCGGATGGATCCTCGCAGGACACGCTGGGAAACTACAACAGCGGCATTCTGTACCTCACCAATCCCAATGCGAATATGTACAGTTCACGGGCCGTCGATGTGTGGGGCACGACGGGAAGAATCCGGGGATGGCGGCTTTACAACCAGGGTGGGAGCAATAAGTGGGTGCAACAATGACGCAGAACAAATTTCAATACGCGAAACGTCGCTCTGAACGTGGCTCTCAACAACGGGGCTTCACGATCATTGAAACCATGATTGCGATCGCGATCATGGGCATCGGCATGGTGACGCTGATCGCGGCGTTTGCGACGGCAGTCGGCGCCACTCAGAATGCGCAGGAAAATCTGATCGCCCGGCAGAAAACGCTGGAAGCGATGGAGAGCGTTTACACCGCGCGCAACACGCAGCAGATCACGTTTGCGCAGATCGCGAACATCAGCAGCGGCGGCATTTTCACCAACGGCGCCACCCAGCTTCTGGGGGCCGGTCCGGATGGACTGGTCAACACCGCCGATGACACCACCTACGCCGCCAGCTTTCCTTGCCCCGCCGGACCGGAGTGCGTGGTGCTGCCCGGGCCGGACGGCATTCTGGGTACGGCCGACGACAAGGCCATGAGCCTGGCCAATTTCACGCGCCAGATTCAGATCGGCACGGTGCTGGAGTCGGACGGAGTCACCATCGACCCGAACCTGAAGCAGATCACGGTGACCATCACCTATGTCACCGGCACTTCGACGGTACCGCGCACTTACAGCGTCAACGCGCTGATTTCGGCTTTCCGCTGAGGCAGGGGATGAGAGACATCATGAAGACGAAGCAAAGGCAAAATTCGGAGCGCGGCTTCACGCTGCTGGAACTCATGGTTTCCATGGCGGTGGGCCTGATCGTGATGGCGTCCATGGCCAGCCTGTTCAAGATGGGCATGACTTCCACCATGCTCGTCACGCAGCGTGCCGACACTCAGCAGAACATGCGGGCCGGCATCGACCTCATGGTCAAGGACCTCAGCATGGCCGGCGCCGGATTGCCTTCCGGCGGCATTCAGTTGCCCAGCGGAACCGGAGCGACCGCGTCCAGGTTCGGCTGCGACCAGACTGGCGCCTGCCATGTGCCCGCCTTTACCTACCCCACCGGGAACTATATGTACGGCATCCTTCCTGGCTATACCAACGGCGTGGAAGGGGCGGCGGTGATCGCGGCAGCGCCGGCACCGGCGATCAACGACAGTGTCACTTCGATTTATGCCGATTACAACTTCCCGCTGTGGGAGTACACCGTAGCCTTCACCACGCCGGGCAGCGGCGGCTCTATTACGCTGACGCCGAACGCCATCTATTCGCCGGCTCCGCCCGCGATTAACTCCTCCGGCGGGGTACAGGTGGGCGACCTCATCATGCTCAGCAACAGCGTGGGCACGGCGGTGGGCGAGGTGACCGGCATCACGGCGAGCGTCATTTTGTTCGCCAATCTGGATCCGCTCAATATCAACCAGAGCGGCGCCGCCTCCAACAACATCAAGGCCATTTCCGGCGGATCGAACACCGTCGCATACCGGCTGTTCGCGGTGACGTACTACCTGAACGTTCCTGCCGCGGGGCAGACGCCGCGGCTGATGCGCCAGGTGAACGGACTCACGCCCGTACCCGTGGCCGACGACATCATCAATGTGCAGTTCGCCTTCGACACCTACAACTCGAGCACCGCGGCGCTTGACGCCGATCAGCCGAATCCGCTCGGAGTAGGCGAATCGCCCAACAACATTCAGAAGATCAACATGGTGATGATGGGGCAAAGCATTATCAACAACGGAAACAAGTCGCAGAACATGTATCTGGCGACCTCCGTGAGTGCGCGCAACATGGCGTTCCGCAACCGTTATCAGTAATTCGTTGATGGGTAATTCGTGGTCTGTCATTCGTTTTCAGTAAGGCTTTTTGGGCAGGAGATCAAAACAATGGGACAGGGAAAAAACAATTCACGAGGGTTCACGCTGATCGCGGCGCTGCTGATTCTGGTGCTGCTTTCGGGCGTTGCGGCCGGCCTTCTGTTCATGGTCACCAACGAATCCAGAATGGGTGGCAATGACCTGGAGGCGAACCTGGCCTACTACGGCGCCGAGTCGGGCATGGAGAAACTTACCGCCGACTTGTCCGCGCTTTATACCCAGTACATGATCCCCACGAACAGCCAGATTCAGAATCTGGTCAACTTTCCTCCGACGGCGGCGATGGTCAGCAGCATGAATTACACGGAGAGCATCACCTACCCCGTCGACGCGAATGGAAACCCGACCAGCAGCTGGAACACGGTCAGCAGCGGTTCCAACCAGGGGCTGTACGCGGAAATCATTCCCATGACCATGCAGGTGATTGCCACGCGTCCGGCGGGCGCTTCGGTGAATGTGACCCGCAAAGTGGAAATCGCGCTGATTCCGGTGTTTCAGTTTGGCGTGTTCTGCGGCTACGACTGCAGCTACTTCCCCGGCCCGAATTTCAGCTTTGGCGGCCGTGTGCACACCAACCAGAGCCTGTTCCTGGCCGCCGGCGGCGACCTGGTATTCAATGACAAGATTTCGGCTTATACGCAGTTGGTGATGGACGAACTGGAGAACGGACACCTTACCACTACTGGCTACCCCGGGACGGTCTACGTTCCCAAGGCCAGCGGCGGTTGTGCGCTCAATACGTTCCCGCCTACGGCCGCGAACTGTGTGGCTCTTCCGACAGCGGGTACGGTTCCGGGAGATGCCAGCTGGAGCGGCGGCTATCCTGGCAAAGCCGGTTCCGCGAACGCCAACTTCCCGAGCATCTCTTCGGGAACTTTGAATGGATTTGTTACCAACTCTCTGACCGGCGCCAAGAACATGCAGTTGCCCTTCGTGCAGAACAGCTGCACCAGCAACCCGCCGCCTTGCACCGATCCGATTGCGATTATTCGCAAACCGCAGCCCGGCGAATCTGCCACCAGCACGCTGGGGACTTCGCGTCTGTATAACAAAGCGGAGATTCGCGTGCTGCTGGCGGACACCGTAGCCGACCTGCATCCCGAGCGCGGCCTGGCCGCGCTGGATGCCGATGACGTGCAATTCGTGCCGGGAGGCTTTACGCTACTGGGCGCAGCCTCAGGCGCGCTCAATCTGGGCGGTGGCCCGGTCACGGGCAACATGTACTACGGGATGGCGACGGCGGGCACCAACAACTGGGTTGCGCCGAGCACCTATTCCACATGGACAACCTGGCCTCTCCTGGGAGAAGTCACCACCGCGGCCATTCCGACCGGCGGCCAAGGCGCGTGGCTCCGCGTCGAGTACATGGATACGGCCGGAGCGTGGCACGGCATTACGCGCGACTGGCTGGCCTACAGCTTCACTCGCCAGTACAATCTGCCGCCGACGGGTCCTGCGGGAACGGCAGGTGCGGATCCTTACAATCCGAATGCGATCATCATGCTGCAGCAGATGGCTCCGGGCGCGTTTGCTCAAGCCGGCGCGGTCACCACGCAAAATAACTTTTTCCCAATCAACTTCTACGACACGCGCGAAGGTGAAATGCGCGACAACAACAACGGCTGCGCCGTCAACGGCATCATGAACGCAGTCGAAATCAACGTCGGCAACCTGGGCAAGTGGCTCAGTGGCGCCGCACCGTATGCCGGCGACGTGGGCAAGACGGTCAACCTGGCCAACCAGAACGGCTATATTCTCTATTTCTCCGATCACCGCGGCATGCTGCCCGATCCGAATCCGTCGAATGGCGGACAGACTCCGGCCGGCGTCATCAGCGGCGAATCAGGACTTGAGGATGTCGTCAATTCCTCGGCGAGTCTGACTTCGATTACTCCGGACGGTGTTGCGGAACCGGCAACCTATTACACCTACTCGCCCGAAGACGTCGACCAGAACGGCGTTCTCGACAACTGGGGCGGCAAGAACATCGGCTACGGCTTCGGCGTCAACACCAACACGGCGCCGCCGAATCCGTACCTCACCACCAACTGCTCCACTACCGGCTTGACCAACATGGTCTCAGGCGCGCGCCACGTGCTGAAGCTGGTCGGCGGCGGCATGAGCGGAGGCACCAGCTACCTGCCGGTGCGCTGGGATAACGGTCAGGGTGGATTCACCGTGGCCTCGGAAAACCCGGTCTACGTACAGGGTAACTACAACAGCGGCCCGTCCGATCCTTTCTGGACTGGCGGTTCGAGCGCCACGCCGCACTCGGCGGCTGCGATTATCGCCGACGCGGTCACGCTGCTCTCCAACAGCTGGACCGACGCCAACAGTCTGAACAATCCGACCAGCCCCGGCGGCCGCAACGCCACGACCACCTACTACCGGATGGCGGTGGCGGGAGGCAAGAACGTTCCATTCCCCAGCCCAGCATGGGCCAACGCGGCGGGGATTAACGACTTCGGGACGGATGGAGGGTTGCACAACTTCCTGCGCTATCTCGAGAGCTGGGGCGGCACACTTTACTACAACGGGTCGCTGGTCAGCATGTACTACTCGGAGTACGCTACGGGCACGTTCAAGTGCTGCACCACGGTGTACAGCCCGCCGACTCGTAGTTACGCGTTCGATATTCAGTTCCTGAATCCGGCGAACCTGCCTCCGGGCACGCCCATGTTCCAGGACATCGACAACCTGAGCTACCACCAGAACTTCACACCGCAATAGTATAAAAAAATGCTTTACCGCCCCGGTTCCGCATCCGCGGACCGGGGCTTTTTTCATGGCGCGTCCAGTACAATCGTGGGCGAACGGAATTTTTTTTCATGCAGCCATCTTCCGGTCGCCGCGGTTTGCTGTGGGGCGCGTTCCTCGCATTCGCGATGGTGTGCATTGGACTATTCTTTATCCCCGCCATCATCATTCAGCCATTTAAGCACCAGACTCCGTTTGGCCTGGCTCTGGCCATGGCGTTGCGACAGCGCGCTCCGTGGGGAACGCTGCTGGCGGCTTTGGTTGCTCTGGGATTCGCGATCGTTCTATGGCGCAGCACGGACCAGGGCATCACGGGTTCCGCGACCCGTGTGAAATGGTGGCGAACGGCCAAGTTGTGGCGCAGGATCGTTCTCTGCGTGGTTATGGTGCCGGTCGCGTTCTCTACTGTGATGGCGCGGCTGAACTATTTCGAGTGGATGTTTCATCCCGTGCCGAGTCCGCAGTTCGAAGCTGAGGCCGCGAGCAAGCTCGACAAGGGCGAGATGATTCTCGCGCTGCATCTTGGCTCCGACGCGCGCGCCTATCCCATCCGCGAGATCGCCTACCATCACATCGTCAACGACGTGGTCAATGGCGTTCCTGTGTGTGTCACTTATTGAACGCTGTGCCACACCGGTCTGGTGTGGACGCGGACGGTGAGGGGCAGGCCGCTGCATTTCTACCTGGCCGGCATCAACAATCAGAACTTCCTGATGCGCGACAAAGAGACGGGCACGTGGTGGCAGCAGATCACGGGTAAAGCCATCTCGGGACCCATGAAAGGCGCGTCGCTCGAACTGGTGCTAAGCGACGAGCTGACCTTCGGCGAGTGGAAGTCGGAAGTATCGGACGGGAAAGTGCTGGCTGAGGTGCCGAAGTATGCCAAGGAATACGACAGCAACTGGGAGCCGGAAGTCGCGAAGTATTCAGTGCCGATCAGCTTTCCGGGGACTGAGCTTAAATCTCGGGACGTGGTCGTGGGATTGGAATTGGATGGCGCGAGCCGCGCCTATCCGTGGGACACGCTGGTGAAGCAGTCGCCGGTCATGGACCACGTTCACGGCACGCCGCTGCTGGTTGCGGTTGGTCCGGATGGAAAATCGTTCCGCGTTTTCATCAGCCGCATCGACGGGAAGGATGCGGAGTTTTATCTGAAGGCGGAGGAACCGGGAGCGCCAGTCGTGGCGAAGGAGGATGCTCCGGCTGCGGCGAACGCTGCTGCGGCAGGCGATGCGCAGGCGGCGGACACGAGATCAGATGTGAAAGCGGCTGACGCTAAAGCGAGCGACGCTAAGCCAGCCGACACGAAAGCGGAAGCGTCGACAGCGAAGCCAGCACCTCCATCGTCTCCACCACCTCCATCCCCTCCGAAACCGTGGATCCTGCTGGATACCGCGACTGCCAGCGAGTGGAATTTTCAGGGCTGTGCGATCTCAGGACCTGCACAGGGCAAGTGCCTAGATCGCGTCCCCGCGCTCAAGGACTACTGGTTCGACTGGCGCAACTACCATCACGATACGACGGTCTACAAACACTGAGCTGCTTGCTGTGAACGTTTGCGCACCCAGGTCAAAACTTAAAAACAACAGCAACAGCAAGATCAAAAGCAGCGCGCAGGAGTGCCCGCTCCATATGGACATAAAGATCCTCCCTTCGCGTCGAAGCGAAGGGAGGATCTCATTACGTTCCGGATTTGGCCGGCTGTACGTACAACTGTTTTATGTCGACGACCTGGCCGTCGACGTACTTGTCGTGATGGCGGACCCACGCCATGGTGAAGGCCAAGCCGTCTTCGTCACGGCCTTTGGGCGCGAGGTCGAGCCACTGATAGGTGCCGACCATAGGATCGAGTCCGCGGGCATAGCTCGAATAGGTATGGAAGATTTCGCCGGACGGACGGATTCCCGTAGAACACGAGCCCGCCGGTCGAAACTACGCTGCCGCCCATCAACGCGGCGCTGGCCATGCATGCTGGACACCCAGGTTCCTCCTAACTCGTTGTTGATTGCTGATTGTTGATTGCTGATTGAAGAACGCGAGCCCAAGTCTCTTAATCAGCAATCGACAATCAGCAATCAACAATCGATTCTCCGGGGCTACCCCCGAGCCTTGGCGTTGGCTTCGGCGCGGGCGCGTACGCGGTCGTGAATGTGGGCCCAGCCCTTCTGCATGCCCTGCTTGTGCTCGTCGGGAATCGCTCCGAGGGCGAAGTGATGAAACTTGATCAGCGTGCCGCCGTCTTTCTCGCTCAAGCGATATTGCAAATTCGAAACGGCCGCGTAGGACATGAACAACGGCCCGCAGATTTCAAGCAACGCCGGGCGCTTAATGGCCTGCACGTTTCCCCAGAAATGGCCGTTGCCGTCGCCCAGGTCGCGGAACCACCGGCCGCCCGGCCATGCTTCAATCTTCATCGGCATGGGGCCTTCCGGCGTTTCATTGCCCGGGCCGAGTTGTTCGAGCAGCGCTTCGAATGTTACGTCGAGCGGCGCACGCACGTGGATTTCCTGCGTGATGTTTACGGTTAGATTCTCAACTCCTGCGGTTGCGGTAGTCATTTCTTCCTCCTGCACGATTCGGACGAGATTGAGTGCTTATCAGGCTTTTTCCGGTTTGACCTTTGCTTCGGCCCGTTCCTTGATGCGATTCAGTTGATGCTGCCAGAGGCGTTCGAAAGTCTTGGTCCAGTCATGCAGTGGGCGAATCGCTTCCGCGTTGGTGCGGTAGAACATCTGCCGGCCATCGCGACGCCCGTGGACCAATCCCACATCGCGCAACACCTTGAGGTGTTTCGACACCGAAGGCTGCTCCAGGCCCAGGGTGGCCACGATGTCGTTTACAGGCCGCTCCTCGAGCGCCAGATAGTTCAGGATGTCGCGGCGTCGCGGTTCAGCCACAGCATTGAAGGCATCCGAGGTCGTGGCGGCTCTGGCCATGAGCCGAATATATATTCCTATATAGGCATATGTCAAGGGCTATCTTGGGAGAACCAACGGCTTCGCCATAGGGGACACAGGGGTGTCACCGGGAAAAGCCCGGGGAACGGACATCATCTACACTCTTTTCTGACCATTCCACTTCCGGGAGGGACTTCCTTTGTCTGCCATTCGCGCGATTTTTTGGGATGTTGGCGGCGTGTTGCTCACCAACGCTTGGGATCACACGCAACGCACGTCGGCCCTGGAACACTTTCGTCTGGACGAGGAAGAATTTCACGACCGGCACGAGATGGTGGTTTCGTCGTTCGAGCGCGGGAAGATCACGCTGGACGAATATCTTGACCGGACCGTGTTTTATCGCCCGCGTCCGTTCACGCGCGACGAGTTTCGCCACTTCATGTACGGGCTGTCGCAGCCTTTTCCCGAAGTGCTGGCCTTTGCGCAGAAGTTGAGCGACTCCGGCAAATACTTCATGGGGACGATCAACAACGAGTCCCGCGAACTGAATGATTACCGGATTGAAAAGTACGGACTGACGAAGATCTTCCGCATTTTCATCAGCTCCTGCTTCGTGGGACTGCGCAAGCCGGAACGCGATATTTATCGCCTGGCACTTGAGACGACCCAGATGCGGGGTGAAGAATGTTGTTTCATCGACGACCGTTCGCTCAACCTGGAATGCGCCGCGAAACTGGGGATGCAGACTATCGAGATGCAGACGCTGGAGCAGTTGCGGGCGGATCTGGGGAAGTTGGCAGTGGGAGCGTAGGAGTGGAACAATTGCTGATTGCTGATTGATGATTGAAGGGCATCGACGCAATCATCAATCAACAATCAGCAATCAACAATCGACAATCAGCAATGGCCTTCCTCACGGAGTCTTGCGGGGTTGGCTCGACTTCACTCCAGCGCTGGGCGGGACGTCGGATTCCATCGTGGTGAAAGTCAGGTCGCTCGACCAGCAATCGGCGGCGAGCTTCCATTCGCCGTTGGGTTGGCGGGCGCATACCCAAAGATATTTGCCCCGCTCTTCGCGGCGCTTGCCAGTCGCGCTGGGAACCAGGGCCTTGCAGCGTCCAGCTTCGTAAGCCAGATCGCCGGCAACTTCCACGCGCAAAGGTTCGACTTCGACTTCGCCCAGGCCGGCATCGAGCGCGCCAAAGAAAAACTCGCGGACGGCGGCTGCGCCACGCACTGGAGGATAGTTGGAGCGCAACACCAGGGCATCGGCGACGTAGAGGTCGAGCAGATCGTCGAGGTGCTTGGTGTTGCAGGCCAGCACCCACTCCTGCGTGATGCGGCGGACGGCGGCCTCGGCACGGCTCATCTCGCCGCGAAGCGCGGCGGTTGGACGCATCTTGTCGGCGTCGCGCATCGAGTCGGCGCCGGCACGCGGAAGCATTCCTGAACCCATAGCTTCCCCACCTGGAAAATAATGGTGGTGATAGTGGTGATGGTAGTGGTGCGTCTCGGGAGCGCCGCTTCGAGGCCTCCGTTCGAAATCTTGTCCGGGCTCAGGTTCGGGATCGAGAAAAGGATTCGGATGCAGCGCAATGGCGCGCGGCGGACGGCGTTCTTCCTGCGAGGGGAACGCTGCCACCGATGAGTCCTCTTCGGCGACCGCGATTCCGCACATGCCGCAGAACTTGTTGCCTCCGCGGTTGCGGTATCCGCACACGCGACAAGCTCCGGGGTTCGATTCAGGTCCCGTAAAATCGCCTCCGCTAAGATCATTCCCCGCCAAACCCTGCCCCGCAAGATCACGCGCCAGGTCGCCGACGGCATCTTCCGCGTCAGTTTCAGACGCCAGACGTTGGGCGGCCTCCAGGGCGGCGGCAATGGCATCGGCGCTGGACTTGGAACGGCGCATTTCGGGTGGTTGAAGTCGGCGGTAGAGTTCTTCCATCTCGGAACTGCCCGCGGGCGGCGATTCGGGCAGGCCGGCATGCTTGGGATGCTTCTTGTCTTTATCCCGATCTCTGTCTTTATCTTTTTCCACGAATCGAAATCGCTCCAGCGTCTGGGGTCATTCTAGCCCAGGGTTTGTTCTACCGGCTGGAAAACTCGATCTTGCCTTCGGTCTCAGTGGGGACGCCGTTGCACGTCGCCGGGCGATATCGCCAGGTACGTACGGTTTGCAGGACATGGCGGTCGCCCGCAAGGCCAGCGCTTTCAAGAATGAGCGGGCTGTGCACGCGGCCATCGGTGCCGATGATGAAACTGACTTTGACCTTTTTGCCGCGGGCCGCAGAGGTGAAAAGCGGGTCGGGGGTGGTCAAAGCCTCGGGGGGTTGAACGTCTTCGCAGGAGGGGCGAGAACTGATGTGTGGGACGTCGGCGAATTGGGAGGCCCGGGTCAGGGCAGTCGTGATCTGGCGTTCGCGATCATCGCGAGTGGTCGAGCGCAGACGCGGCGCAGAGGTGGTTACTGCGAAAGTTCCAACCGACAATGCCACTACCAGAGCCCCGGGCCAGATGCTACGAAGCATGAGTCTTACACCCCTGTGATGAGTGTTAGCGCAAATTTGGGACCATTAGACCCGACCGGTATATCGTTGTTTTACAGCAGGTTACGGACACCCTCTCGCGAATTGGATGCGTTTATGTGAAAGGGCTTGCGCATGCCGGACGGCGATTTGCAACGGCGCTCGATTGTCCTGGTCCTACCGTCTGGCCTGCGCCACCGACACTCGGGCGAGTGCCGCCGCCAGTTCGTCGGGCTTGAAGCCGAAAGGGCCGGGCCTGCTTTTGTACGCGACTCTTCCCTGCCCGTCGATCAGATAAAGACGATCAGGCCAGCCGGTATAAGACTTTTCCGTCGAGTTGCCGAACTCGTCGAGGACAGCGGGGAATTTTATACCCAGCTTCCGCACGCACGCGCCCGCCACGAACGCACGTTCCTCTTCGTTTTTGGGGCTAGAAAAAACGACTTGCTCTTTGATGTTGCTCTGCATCTGCCAGACGTCGCTGGGATGGGCCTCTGTGATGTACACGACGAGGAATGCTACGCGGTTTCCATATTGCTCATACAGCTTGTTGAGAGCGGGAGCCTCCCGTCGAAACGGCGGTCAGGTGTAGCTGCCGAAGACGAGCACGACTGGTTGCTGCTTGTTCAACGCCGATAGCTGAACCGATCCGGTGTGGTCTACTTTCGAAAGTGAGAAATCCGGGGCAGGATCACCGGGGTGTAAGGTTCCGGCGCGAGCCTGGAGCCACAGGGTTTCAAAAGGGAAAAGGAGGAACACCACCGGCCCGGGCATTTTCGCCATCACGCGGGCAAAGTCCTCCGGGGGCCGGTGCATGGTGTGCCACATGAAGGCGCCGAAGGAAGCGTAGACAAGGGCGATCACGATTGCCACGCTGAGCAGCAACTTGCGCACTCGCGGATTCAGTTTGAAACGGAGGCCGGGCATAAGTTCGCTCTTGCGGGCCGATACTCCGACTCGTGCTGTTTACAGAACCGAATCCCACAAAAGTGCGGCGATTATAGGGAGCTCTGTGGGAAGTTCAATAACTTGAAAACATTATGCGTTGCGCCGATCCCCACCCGAACGGACTACTGCTGATACTCTCAAGGTAGCCCTTCAAAAGTCAGCCCTTCAGGAGAGAACAAGTCTTTGCCGCCTCTGATTAACGTACAGAAGATTTCCAAGGCCTTTGGCACGAATCCGCTGTTTCAGAACGTCTCGTTCACGGTATCCGAGGGTGACCGGATCGGGCTGATTGGTCCAAACGGGTCGGGGAAGTCTACTCTCCTGCGGATGCTGGCCGGCGACGTCGATCCAGACGATGGGGAGATTGCGGTCCGAAAGCGGCTGCGGCTCACATACGTAGAGCAAGACTCCAAGTTCACTGCCGGAGTGACCGTGCGAAGCGTCGTCGAGAGTGCATTGGTGCGGTCTGCGGTACCGGAATCGGAGCGCGGCACTCGCTTCGCCGAGACCCTGGGACGCGCCGGTTTCGAAGACCTCGCTGTGCACGCGACCGCGCTTTCCGGAGGCTGGCAGAAGCGACTGGCGATTGTCGAGGCTCTGGTGCAGGCGCCGGACATCCTGCTGTTGGACGAGCCTACGAATCACCTGGACCTGGCGGGAATCGAGTGGCTCGAGGGCGTGCTGGAGCAGGCGGCGTTCGCCTGCGTGGTGATCAGCCATGACCGCTATTTTCTTGAGAATGTGGCCAACGAGACGGCGGAGCTCAGCCGGGTTTATCCCGACGGATTGTTGCGCGTACGCGGAACTTACAGCACGTTTCTGGAAAAGAAAGAAGAATTTCTGCACGCTCAATCAAAACGGCAGGAGGCGCTGGAAAATCTGGTTCACTCCGAAATTGAGTGGCTAAGGCGTGGGGCGAAAGCGCGCACAAGGAAGTCGAAGGCACGCATCGATAAAGCCGGCGAACTAATGGGAGAACTCGCCGATCTGTATGCGCGAACCCGCACCACGAGCGCGCAGATTGATTTCTCGGCGACGGACCGCAAAACCAAGCGGCTGTTCGAGTTGCAGAATGTGACGCACGAACTGGGCGGCCGCGTTCTGTTCGAGAACCTTAATTTTATTCTGACGGCTGGAATGCGAGTCGGGCTGGTGGGTCCGAACGGCAGCGGCAAGACGACCTTGCTTCGGCTTTTGCGCGGAGAAATGACGCCGACGAGCGGAGAGATTCGCCGGGCCGAGTGGCTGCGCATCGTTTACTTCGACCAGAGCCGCGAGCTCGATACGAATGTGACGCTGCGCCGGGCGCTGGCGCCGGAAGGCGATTCGGTCGTTTATCAAGACCGCGTGGTCCACGTTGCGTCGTGGGCGGCAAAGTTCTTGTTCACGGGCGAACAGCTGAACCAGCCAGTTGAAAGGCTCTCGGGAGGCGAACGAGCACGGGTGCTGATTGCGCAGCTCATGCTGCAGCCGGCCGATGTTCTGCTGCTCGATGAACCTACGAACGACCTCGACATTCCAACTCTTGAGATTCTCGAGGAGAGCCTGCTTGAATTTCGTGGATCGTTAGTGCTGGTTACGCACGATCGCTACATGCTCGACCGGGTGTCGAACATCGTGCTCGGCCTCGACGGACAGGGCGGCGCTGAGAGTTTCGGCGATTACTCGCAGTGGGAGGCGTGGCAGGCGGAACGAAGGCAAGCCTCGCAGACGAGCGCGCGGGCGGCTTCACGGGCGACAGTTTTGGAGACCGCGGTTGCGACAAAGAAGAAGCTGTCGTATCTCGAAGCGCGAGAATACGCGGACATTGAGCACCGCGTCGCCGAAGCCGAGCATGTGCTCGAAGCGAAACGGGTCCAACTGGAAGATCCGGCCATTGCCAGCGACGGCCCACGGCTGCTGAGCGCGCACGCGGAGCTGGAAGCAGCGCAGGATAAGGTCGATGCCCTTTACGCTCGCTGGGCAGAGTTGGAGAAGAAACGGTCGTGAATCAAACAAAAGCATGAACCACGAAGGACACGAAGGTTCACGAAGGAAAACCCGGGCTGGTTTTCCTTCGTGAACCTTCGTGTCCTCGTGGGTGATTTGTTTTGATCAGGACGCCAGGCAGTAAGCGATGATCGTGTTGCCGCCGGCACCGGTGCTTTTTTCGAGTTTCTGCAGCAGCGCCGACTCCAGATTGTCCGGGTCGGGCTTCATCTCGCAGGCGGCAATTTCCGCATTCGTCGCGCCGTGATAACAGAGTTCGCAAACGCCCAGACCGTCCTGTGATTGAACTGGCGGGCCGAAGACGCGGCAGGTCATGGGGCGCGATTCGTAGAGTTCGCAGTTTCCCGTCTCTGGATCGAGCGCCGGGCAAGGCTCATCGTTGGCGAAATCGGCAAAACGCAGTTCCGCTTGTTCGTCTTCGTCTAAGACGCCGGTGACCGGATTGCCGGGAAACTCGGCGGCCAGGCGCGCGACTGCGTCGCGGGCGCGGGCGCGTACAGCAGCCGCGCGCCCCGGGGCCCGATTCGCAAGACCGGCAAGGCCTCGTTGCAGTCGCAGGGCATCGAGCTGATTGATGGAAAACACGCCGATGCAGCATTGCGTGCATCCCGGGCGGCAGACCAGCCATTCGCCGCTGCGCCGCGCGACGTCGGCCAATGCGGAGTCGACGATCTGGATCAGTTTCCGATTTCCCGCAGTTGGGAACGGCGAACGCATGTGGACAGCATAAATGCGCGGCGGGCTTCCCTGCCAGCCATGTCAGCAGCCGACCGTCATAGCGTCACGGCGTCACTCCGTCACTCATGCACAGCCGGCTGATTGATCAGCAGCCAGTACAGCCCTGCGGCTTTGATTGTCTGACGAAACTGGGCAAAGTCCACCGGCTTCTGGATGTAACTGTTCGCACCCAACTGATAGCCATTCACCAGATC
>Ga0209167_10000629_pt1 | contig 24201 bp, 22 predicted proteins | sample Coa_R1_9_FD_187154 | JGI IMG/M metagenome (GOLD analysis project Ga0209167, IMG submission 187154) | Surface soil microbial communities from Centralia Pennsylvania, which are recovering from an underground coalmine fire - Coalmine... | ecosystem: Environmental > Terrestrial > Soil >...
TTTGCGTAGTCGGTGAGGGGGACGGACTTGAAGACGCTGCGGGAGCATTGGAGTCGGGCGCGTCCGAAGTTTGGGTTGCTGGCGCAGGTTTGCTTGATCCCGAATTCAGCCATCCGAAGCTCTGATTCTTCCATCGAAGGTAGCCCAGGCCTACCGCCAACGAGAGTGCCACTACGATTAGAACGAACTTGCCCGCGCCGCCACGGCGGGGTTCTTCTTCATCTTCGAGGAGGTAGTCGAGGTTGCTGGAAGTGGGGGCCGATTGTGGATCCAGATTTGATGGATCAATGCTGAGGCTGGCGCGTTTTCGGGGCGGAGGGTTGTTCAATCCAAGAAAAGATGGGCCGCTGATGGACGGTCGCGGTTCCGACCTTGAGGATTCGGGTCTTGATCCCGGTCTCGGGGCTTCCGGAGTTCGCAGTTCTGCAGTCGGGAATGTCGACCGAGGAGCAGTCGCGTTCTGGGCCGGGGCTGAAGGAATGGGTGTCGGGTAAGTCACCGCCGGGGGCTGGGAAGATGGCCTTCCAGAAGCCGCAGTGACCGAACCAGGCGGCGACTGCGTGGAAATCGGAGCGGTCTGAGCCGGAGTTGTGGCAGGCAGCAGAGTCGCGCCGCACATCCCGCAAAAACGGTTCGTCCCCGGATTCTCATTGCCGCAACGCGGGCAGCGCACCGATCCTCCTTATTGCTACTTATATAGCTTACGATAATCCAGCGGTTCGATGCAGGGGGAGGGGAAAGGGAGTATCCGCAAAATGACCCCCGCACGCCGGGGAAACTGCGTCTCCGCATCAAGTGACGGGAACAAATCAGGAGTTCTCGGCGTCTAAGCTCGTATCTCTTGGTGTCGACCCAGTTTCGGAATCAGCTCCGGGTGTAAGATCAGCGCAGCCGTGAAAAATCAGCCGAGGTCTTTATGCAAAAGCATCTGATCACGCTACTTCTAGCGTTCGTTGCGGGCAGTTCGCTGGCGGCGTCACAGGTTCACGCGGGGCGGGTGCGCGTCAGTCAGGGCGTGATGAGTGGGATGATCGACAAGAAGGTTGAGCCTGTCTATCCGCCGCTGGCGCGCCAGGCGCACATCCAGGGAACGGTTATCCTGCGGGCACAGATTAATAAAACCGGTGACGTGGTGAACTTGCAACTGGTGAGCGGACATCCCATGCTCGCGCCCGCCGCCATTGACGCCGTCAAGCAATGGAAGTACCGCCCCTTCCTGCTAAACGGGGAGCCGGTCGACGTGGAAACCGACATCACGGTGAACTTTACGCTCAGCGGTAAGCTTCCGGCCGAGGGTGCGCCGGACGATGCGGGCGCGGCTTCGAACGGTGAGATTCGTGGCGGCGTGATCGGCGTCGCGAGCAATCCGGGGGATCCGGTGCATCCGCCTCAGCGTATTCGGGTTTCGTCGGGCGTACTCCAGGGGCTGGTGCTGAGCAAGGTGCAACCGGAATATCCCGCCGATGCCAAGGATCAGCGCATTCAGGGCGAGGTGCGGCTGCAGGTCACCATCGACAAGGAAGGCAACGTGGCGAACATTCAGCTCATCAGCGGACATCCGTCGCTTGCCCCCGCCGCCATCGATGCCGTCAAACAGTGGAAGTACCGGCCTTACCTTCTGAATGGCAATCCGCTTGAGGTCTTATCGCAGGTCGTGGTGAACTTCACGCTCGCGGAATAAAGCCCGGATTTGTCCGTTTCTTTGTTTTAGGGCGCGGCTTCGGGCCGCGCCGTACCTCATCTGAGGGACTGCCCGCTTCGGTGGCACGGGCACTCCGGCGTAAACCAAAGTCACTCCTCTCGTCCCCCGAAACAATTTACATTTTTCCTTAGCAGGAGAGCGGGAGAGAGGATGCGCCGCAAGAACCGAAAATGGGTGGCGATGGCCGCGGTGGCGTACTTGTTTGTGATGTGGTCCGCCTATCGCTGGGCGATCGCGCAACGCATTCCCGAAGGCAACATCTTCAATCGGATCGAGCGCGATGGCATCAAGCGCCTGGCCGAAGAGAAAACGAAGGCAGAGGCGGCAGCGCCCAAGCCGACCGGCGAATCGCGCCTCACCGCCGCCGGGCCGGCCTACGTTGCCGCGCGCTATGACGCTTCGCACGTGGTCTTCATCGTTGCGGCGGAGACGGAATCCAGGTTCTCCAACTCTCCCCTGATTAATTCGTCTGGAACTCCCACGCGCGTTCCGGCGGCGCCCAGACCCGCAGCCACGCTCGCGGGCTTGCAGGAATTGTGGGAGCCGGATTCGCACTCCTTTCATTTTTTTCCAGAGATCATTCAGAAAACACGCCCGGGCGAGCAGTGGACGCTGAGCGTGTCGCCTGACTCGACGATCCCCGTGGTGATTGAGCGGGCGGTAATTGCGCCCACCGGATGCTCGCTGGCGTTGGGATTTCTTGCGTCGGTGCCACCCGAGCAGCGGGCGGCCTATGCCGCGTCGTCGAGAGATTATTTTGCGGTGCGACGGACGGCGGTCGAGTCCGTTGTTCCCGCGGTCACAGCCAACATTTCCGATCTGCCGGAGTGGAAACTGACTCCCGCCGTGGCGAGGCAGATCGAGCAGCAATTAAATGACCGCATGAAGCAGGAGCTTTCGAAGATCGATGCGCGCTTGCTGGCCAACGCCGGGAGCCCGGGCGAAACTGCGGGCCAGACCCTGGGCGACGCCCGGCCGCGAACGAAAGAGTGGATTCAGGCTGACCGCGGTCTGCTTCGCGGCGAGGGTACGCTCGACTACGACGTTCGCGCCTTTCGTCTCACTCCCGACGGCTTCCCGCGCCTGTTCGTCCGCGCCCGCTGGAAACTGGCCAGCGCTCCCGTATTCCTGATGAGTGCTTGGTTTAGAGTAGATTCGCCGAAGGATGCGGCAAGCCCAGCCGCGCAACCGATCCTGCTATCAGCCGATTCCAACTGGTCAACATCCCTGCGCCATGGCAACGCTGGAACGCTGGGCGACGGCCTCGACTTCCAGACCGTCCTGAACGAGTTCGACGCCGACCACGATGGTTGGGCGGAGTTGCTGGTTCATTCCTATGCCGTCCTCGATGGAAGCGCCTCGACCGCGATCACGCTGTATCTGTACACCGACTTGGGTCTGGTTCCCATGAAAACTCCGCTGCGCCGCGACGCCCAGTCGCCGGAATCCTGCCTCGATCCATAGGTCGGAATTGACCTGCGAAGACTCGGCTTCAGGTGAGACAAACGGCGTCTGTGATCTTAATCACACACGCAAGTGACTCGCTTTCTTTACCTTAACCCTCATCCCCATGGAAAATGGAGTCGGATACGTAGTAGAGGAAGACCGTTGAGGAAGATTGCCGGGACCCAGGATGGGGTAAACTCATGGGATTCCGGGAACTTCGAAGGCCTATGTCATTGCTCTGGCTTCGCTTCGCGCTGGGCTGTTACTTCATCAGCCTGATCTATGCCTTTGTCGCGCTCACGCGTACCAGCGATCTGTTCAGCCGCATCGCCCTGCAGGCGGCCAGCCTGGGGATGGTCTTCCACTTTGTCTCCCTGGCCGAGGTCTTCATGGCCGGCCAGTTCGTCTGGGCGTCGGTGCACAACGGGGAGTCGCTGCTGGCGTTCCTTTCGATGAGCTTTTTTATGCTCATCTACGCGATTTATCACACGACGTCGCCGGGCGTCGTCGTGTTTCCCATCGTATTCTTTCTTACATTTATTGCGGCGGTTGACCAGCAGCCTGTCCTGCTGACGCAGTACGTTTCGCATAAGGGATGGCTGGTCGCGCACATCATCCTCATCTTCACGGGATATGCCGCGCTCGTGCTGAGCTTCGGGGCCAGCCTGCTCTATCTGTTGCAGGAGCGGCGCCTGAAGGCCAAGAAAGCCAGCAGCCTGATTTCTTTCCTACCCGCGCTCGAAGTCATCGACCAGATCGGCTATCGCTCGCTGCTGCTGGGCTTTCCCTTCATGACGCTCGGCTTGCTGACCGGTTCCATCGTGGCCGTAACAACCTACGGCCGGGTGGATTTTCTTGATCCCAAAATCCTGCTCTCAGTGCTGATGTGGGCGGTGTACATGATCATGGTGTTCACGCGCTGGAATTCAGGATGGCGAGGCCGCCGCGCCGCTGTTCTTGCGACTTTCGCCTTCGTGGCAGCGATCGTGGCATGGGCGGCTAACTATTTTTCTGCGATCCACAGGTTCGCCGCCTCATGAGATATCAGCTCATTGGCGTGAATCATAAGAGCGCGCCGCTCGAAGTGCGGGAGCGCCTGGCGATTCCGGAGTCGCGCCTGCCCGATGCCTGCCGCGATCTCGCGGCGTATCCTGGGATCGAAGAGGGCATGGTGATTTCCACCTGTAATCGGGTGGAGATCGTGGCACACACCACCAATGGCTCGGCTGACCTGCGCGGATTTCTGCACGATCACTTTCATCTCACGGCCGCCGAACTGGATGCGCACCTTTACGAGTTCCGCGAGAAAGACGCCGTGCGCCACATTTTCCGCGTGGCTTCGAGTCTGGATTCCATGGTGGTTGGCGAGGCCCAGATTCTCGGACAAGTCAAGGAAGCGTACGCTACGGCCCGAGCGGTAGGCGCGGTTCGCGGACAACTCGACCAGCTCTTCAGCCGTGCCTTCGCCGTCGCCAAGCGCGTGCGCAGCGAGACCGCGGTTGGATCGTCATCGGTGTCGATCGCGTCGGTCGCTGTGGAACTTGCGAAGAAAATCTTCGGAACCCTGGAAGGGAAGACGGTCTTCATCGTCGGCGCCGGAAAAATGAGCGAACTCGCCGCCCGCCATCTGATGGCCCACGGCTGCGCCTCTATTTTCGTTGCTAACCGCACCTACGAACGCGCCATTGGACTCGCCCAGAAATTCGACGGCCAGGCCATCAAGTTCGACGATCTGTATGCCACCTGCGACCGCGCCGACATCGTCATCACTTCGACCGGCGCGCCGCACGCGATTTTTCGCCGTGAGCACGGCGAGCAGTTTCTCGCCCGCCGCAAGAACCGGCCTATGTTCTTTATCGACATTGCCGTGCCGCGCGACGTTTCGCCCGACATGGCCAAGCTCGACGGCATCTTCGCGTATGACATCGACGACCTACAACAGGCGGTTTCGAGCCATGTTGCCGACCGCCGTAAAGAAGCCGAACTCGCCGAGGCCATCATTACCAGTGAGGTTGAAAAGTTTAAAGACCGCTTTGAAGCCCGCCAGCACACACTCGACGTGGTGCCGACCATCGTCTCGCTACAGGATCATCTGGAAATGATTCGTCAGGCGGAGATCGACCGTGTTCGCGGCCGTATGGGAACGTTGACTCCGGAACAGGAAATCGCCATCGAAGCGCTGACTCGCGGCATCATCAACAAAGTCATGCACACGCCCATTACCACGCTGAAAACGGCGGCGAAAGAATCCGAAGCCACAACGGTGGTCGACGTTGTCCGCCGCCTCTTCAACCTGCACGACAAGGAAGCAACTCCAGCGGACAAGAAAAACGAAGTGGGGACGCGGCACTAGTGGCTACCCTCCGCATCGGCTCCCGCGGCTCGCAGCTTGCCCTTTGGCAGGCCAACCACATCTCCGCGTTGTTGCGCGAGCGTGGCCATGAGATTGAAATCGAAATCATCCATACCACTGGTGACAAGATCACCGACGTCGCCCTGGCCATGGTGGGCACCAAGGGCATGTTCACCAAAGAGATCGAAGAAGCTCTCGCCGCCGGACGCGTCGATCTTGCCGTGCACTCTTTGAAAGACCTGCCCACCGAGCTTCCGCCCGGATTCGAAATCGCGGCCATCACCGAGCGTCAGGACCCGCGCGACGCCTTTTGTTCGTGCCACTATTCGAGCTTTCAACAATTGCCGCGGGGAGCCCGCGTGGGCACATCCAGCTTGCGCCGGCAAGCGCAACTCAAATCCGTCCGACCTGACCTCGATATTCATCCTCTGCGCGGCAACGTCGATACGCGCCTGCGCAAACTCGAGCAGGGAGAATACGACGCCATCATCCTCGCCTCGGCTGGACTCAATCGCCTGGGCAAGACGGAGCTGATCAAGCAAATTATCCCCGCTGAAATCATGTGCCCCGCCGCCGGGCAAGGAGCCCTCGGAATCGAAATTCGCTTGGGTGACGCCGCGACTCGCGAGCACCTAAAATTCCTGGACGACCCCGCCGCCCGCGCCGCCACCACCTGCGAACGCGCGCTCCTGAACAGTCTCGGCGGCGGCTGCCAGGTCCCCATCGGTGCCTTCGCCGAGAAAAAGAACGGTAAGCTGCACCTGGAATCGATCGTCGCCGATCCCGACGGCTCAAAGTTGCTGCGCGACTCGCGCGACGGCACCATCGACGATCCCGAAACCCTCGGCAACGCCGCCGGCGCCGCGCTCCTCGCTCGCGGCGGAGACGAAATCCTCGAAGCCGTTTACGGCCGCGGCCTGGCCGTACCTCCCCAACCCTGAAGCCGATCATGCCCCGCAACGTTCTTCTGCAATGGTTAGGCGGCACGAAGAGCTCCCGTGCGCTTCGCCGCTGGATCAATCTGTGGCCGCCGTTTCTGGGCGCGGGTATCCGAGTCGTCCGCATCTCGCTCGACATGAAAGCCGTCGACGTCGAAATGAAGCTGCGCTGGTGGAATGCCAACTACGTGGGCACACATTTCGGCGGATCGCTCTTTGCCATGACCGACGCCTTCTATATGCTCATGTTGATGTTCAATCTGGGCCGCGACTATATCGTTTGGGACAAGGGCGCCAGCATTCGCTTTCGCAAACCCGGAAAAGGCACGGTGCGCGCCGAGTTCCGCCTGACCGACGCGCAGATTGACGACATTCGTGAGAAGCTAAAGACGTTGCCGAAATACGAGCCAACGTTCTGGATCGAGGTGAAGGACGAAGCTGGAGTCGTGATCGCCGAAGGAGAGAAGCTTTTGTACGTGCGCCGAAAAGACACCGCGCCGAATGAATCGCAAAGGCAAACTACCAGCTAAGCCGCGGAGCGGCGAAAGATTACAGCCACCGCAAGCAGTAGATAGCCATCGAAAGACAACGAAGCCGCGAAGCGGCGAAAGAAACTCATCCGTGTACATCCCCGAACATTTCCGTGTGCCTGACCATGCCGATGCCATCGCGTTCATGCGTGCCAATCCATTTGTAATTCTGGTCTCCGCCATGGAAGACGGCCCGTTCGCCAGCCATGTGCCGGTGGTGGCCCGCGAGACCGGAGAGCAGCTTGTGATTCGCGGCCACGTGGCCAAGGCCAATCCGCACTGGCGATATCTCGAACAGCGGCCGCAGTGCCTCACCATTTTTCACGGACCGCACTCCTACGTTTCGGCGAGCAACTATGAGACCCGCGAGAACGTTCCCACGTGGAACTACGGCGCCGTTCATCTCTATGGCACAGCTCGCGTGTTTTCGTCGCCGGAGTCGTTGCAGGGCGTTCTCCATGAATTGATCGCCACGTTCGAGGCCGCGTACGCCCAGCAGTGGGACAGTCTCGACCAGGCCTACCGCGACCGCATGCTCAACCATATCGTCGGATTTGAAATCACTGCGACCAAGATCGAAGCCAAGTTCAAACTGAGCCAGAATCGGACGAAGGAAGAACAATCCAACGTGATGGCGTCGCTGGCCGGCGCGGAAGACACGGCGGTTTCCGGGGTCGCCAGGATGATGCGGGAGCGGGGACTGGGCGCGGTACAGCGGAAGAAAGAAGGCGACTGAAGTGACCCTGAGCGGAATCCGCGTACTGGTGGGCCGAGCACGGCATCAGGCTGGCGCTCTCTCCGGCGAACTCCGTCAGTTGGGAGCGACCGTCATCGAGATTCCGTTTATCGAGATTCGCAAGCCGCGATCGTCCAAGCCGCTGGATTCGGCATTGCGCAATCTGAACCAGTACGACTGGCTGATTTTGACCAGCGTTAACGGCGTGGAGGCTCTCTGGGAGAGGATGACGAAACTGCGCCTGGGCCGCGAGACCCTGCAGCACTTGCGCGTAGCCGCAATCGGCCCGGCGACAAAGAAAGCGATCGAACTGGGCGGCCTCAAAGTCAACGTTGTTCCGAAAGAATACGTCGCCGAATCCGTTGTGCGCAGCCTGCGCCATCGCATAAAAGGGAAGCGCGTGCTGCTGGTGCGCGCGAAGGTCGCGCGCGATGTGATTCCGCTGGAACTACGCAAGTCTGGCGCGACAATTGACGTGGCTGAGGCTTACGAGACAGTAGTTCCACAGTCTTCGCGGACTCGCTTGTGCGCGGTGTTGAAAGATCCGCGAAGGCGCCCGCACGTTGTCACATTCACGAGTTCTTCCACGGTACGCAACTTTGTGACCCTGCTGGGAGGCTCACGCCGCGCTGTAGTGAAATCAATTCTTACAGCTTCCATCGGGCCAGTCACATCCGCAACTTTGCGCGAGTTGGGACTGGCGGTGGACATCGAGGCCCGGGAGTACACCATACCCGGCCTGATCGAGGCGATCGTCAAAGCGTTACATGTGAGTGATTGAAGATACTGTCGCACAGAGTTTCTCGGCGTCCTTCGCGGAAGTTCTTCGCGTCCTCTGCGGTTAAGGGCTTTAAAGCCGGTAAGGGAAAAGAAACCCAAACTAGCAAAGAAAAGCGAGGCGCGATTGCTATTGCGCTACCGTGCAACTGTGCAACTGCAATCCGCCGGGACCACATGCGCCAGAAGAAAATCGGCAACCCGCTTGTAAGCGTCAATTTGGTTCTCGACGCGCGCGAACCCGTGGCCTTCGTTGTCGTAGATTTTATAGTCGACGGTGCCGCTGCGCTTCTTGATGGCCTCGACCACCTGCTGCGTTTCTGACTTGGGGCAACGCGGATCATGTCCGCCAGCCAGCAGTAACAGCGGAGCTTTAATCTGGTCGATGAAGTTGATAGGGGAACGGTCTTCGTAGAGGGCCTTGTTCTTTACCACGTCGCCCATTGTGGCCAGGTCCGATTGCTGCAGTACCGGGTCTTCGTTCTCGATCTCCGTGAACCAGTTCACGAACGGAACGATCGGTACGCCTGCGGCCCAGACGTCCGGCGCTTTCGTCACCGCCATCATACTGAGGTAGCCGCCGTAGCTCCCGCCCATCACTGCGATCTTTTTAGGATCGAGGTGGCCCGTCTGCTTGATCCAATCAACGCCCGCCAGCACATCCTGCAGGTCGCCGCCACCCATGTCGAACAGGTTCGCCTGCTGAAATTCCTTGCCATATCCCGTCGACCCGCGATAATTCGGCGCGAGCACCATGTAGCCTTGATTCGCGACGTACTGCACGAAGCGGTTGAACGAGTTCATGGTCTGCGAAGTCGGCCCGCCGTGGATGTACACGATGGCGGCGTTCTGTCCGTTGCGCGCCATGTTGAAAGGCACGTAAAGAAATGCGGAGATGGTCCACTCGCCGTCGCGGCTGGGATAGTGCACCAGATGCGGCTCAACCATGTCTTCCGATCGCACGCCCGCCACGAGCGAATGCGTGATCTGCTGCGACTTTCCGGTGGCGAGATGATAGACCCAGAGATCGCCAGGGGCGGTGGGACCGTTGTGCATGTAAAGCAGCTGCTGGCCGTCTTTCGTGAAGGCGGAGTGACCGCCGACAGGCTCGTTGACGCCTTTCGGGATCACAAGAGCAGTGGATCTTCCGGTCGCAAGGTCATAGAGATAAATATCTTCGTTGCCGTCCACGTTAGCGCTAAAGGTGATGTGCTTGCCGTCGGGTGAGAACTCGTGGCCGCGGATTTCCCACTTATCGTGCGTGAGCCAGTTGATGGCCCCGGGCTTGACCCCATCTGCCTTGGTGCTGACGTCGAGTAGTCCAATGTTCTCGTAGCCGTTGGCGGCATTCGAGGTGATCAATATCTGCCGGCGGTCAGGAATTGGACGAGACGATATATCGTTGGCGAAGTAGCGCAGCTCTCCTTCATGCGGAGTGAGCAATGTGCTCTTTCCCGTCGCGACGTCAGCGATGAAAATGTTTGAGTCCGTTCCCTTGGCTTGCTCTTGCGTGTAGACGATATAAGCCCCGTCTTTCGACCAGATCGGATTCGAGTTGCTCTTGTCCTGCGGCGTCTCGCTCGTGATGTGCTTCACCTCGCGCATCACCATGTCGTAGACGTCGATCTCGTAGGCCGCGGAAGTCTTCGGCTTCACTTCATAGGCAAGGTAGCGTCCGTCGGGAGACCACGTCGGATTCAGTTCGGCGATCTCGCGCGTCTGCGTCAGATTCACAACTTTGCCGGTCTTGGGCGAGACTAGAAAAATATCCCACTGCTCGTCGCCGTCGTAGTCTGACTGGTAGGCGATCCACTTGCCATCGGGCGACCACGCGGGCGCGGTCTGTCGCTGGTCGCTGACCGTGAGCTGCACCGGCCATCCACCTTCGGCGGGAACGAGCCAGAGATTATTCCGTCCGCTCATGTTCGAGATGAAGGCGACGCTCTTGCCATCCGGCGACCAGGTCGGGCGCCCGACCTGCCGCGTCATATATAGCTTCTCGATGGTCAGGCTGCGCGGGTCGACCTGCGCGTTGGGCTTGGAGGAGATCTTCTTCGGGTCGGTAATGGCCTGCGGCGCGGAAAGAGTCTGGGCGGCAGCTGGGGTGACGACGGTGCTCATGAGTATGACGATAGCAAAGAGTCGGGGGCAGCGCATGCGACTTGGGCCTCGGTAAAAACTCCGAGGAGAAAGTTTAGCAGAGCGGCCTTAGACATCCCGAGACGGCTTCCCAGGCCTGATGTGTAGGGATAACCTTCGAGCCTCAATAGTTCCGGAGAGGCCGTAAGCAGCGGTGAAGCTCAACTGGAACCCCAACTCGGTCTTGTCTACCGCAAGGTCGAGGAGGATGCTGTGGGCCAATAGTTCCTGCACGTTTATCGTCGAGATGGCCTCAATGGAGAATTCCACAACTACGTGCTTTCTCAGTTCATAAAAGCCCTTCGCATCAACCTGATTCGTCATTTCCCACGTACGAATGACTAGGGACGACGGTGCGCCCGCCTCCAAGCGGAAGCGAACGACTTCAGCGTCATGGAAACTAGGCCAGTAGCCAAACCAGTCAAATAGTTCCTGCGCTCCGGTGATGGTCTGAACAGCGGGAGGCAAGGGCATCAGCTTCTCCGTTTATGCGGTCGCGCCCTCGTGCATGTCTACCGTGCTCCAGGTCTTATCCCCGGCGTGGCACAGGTTCTCGAGCGCGCACTCCGCGCATTTGGGCTTGCGCGCGATGCAGAGGCTGCGGCCGTGCCAGATGATCTGGTGGGAGAAGAGAATCCATTTGTCGCGCGGGATTACTTTCATCAGATCCTGCTCGATCTTCTGGGGGTCATTCTGGGCAGTGAGTTCCAGGCGGCGCGAGATGCGGTGCACGTGGGTATCGACGACCACGCCCTCCGCCTTCTTAAACCATGATCCCAGCACCACGTTGGCGGTTTTGCGCGCGACGCCGGGCAGGGTGAGCAACTTTTCCATGTCGTCCGGGACTTCGCCGCCAAACTCGGCCACAATCATCTTTGCCGCGCCGACGACCGACTTCGATTTATTGCGGAAAAATCCGGTGGAGCGGACGTCCGGTTCCAATTGCTCGGGCGTCAGCGCGGCGAAAGCCTGAACGGTTGGATATTTACGGAAAAGTTCAGGGGTCACGCGGTTCACGTTCACGTCGGTCGATTGCGCGGAGAGAATCGTAGCCACCAGAAGTTCCCAGGCGCTCGAATGTGTGAGCGCACAGGTCACGGCAGGGTAGAGTTGGTCGAGGCGCTTGAGGATTTCGGCAACACGTTCGGGAGCCAGGGGATTGTAGCCCTTCTGCCTGGTTGCAGTAGCTGCAGTCGCCGCCGCGGGTATAGATTTTGACGCGGGTTTCTTGCGCCCCGCGACTGCGGCCGCCGAGGCTTTGCCTCGGCCCGGACGCCTCGACTCCCCTCGGGGCAGGCTCACGAGGGCGCCCGTCCCTACACGAGCATTGTTACTCCGGGCAGGTCTCTGCTGAGGCGCGCCTGCCTTATCTTGACGACCGGTCCGGGCGGGCTGGCGGGGAGTTACACCACGAGGCATGCGACGACTCCTTCGGGCCAACATCTTAGCAGAGCGTATTTGACGCCGCCCGGTTTGGACCTTGGACGAATTCCTCAGCGCAGATCTGTTTTTAGCAAATCTTGACAAGCTCGGCGAATGGAAGGCTTTGGGTTGGCCCTCGGTAACCCCGCTGGCAATTGACGCATCCCATAGCGCCCGGTAGTCTGGAGATAACCTCACAACATCAGGAAGAGTGCCGTGGCGGTAAATTCCATTCAACTCGGGCAGGTGTGGCGCAGTGATGCGGATGGCCAGGACTACCTGGTCACCAAGGTCTACAGCGAAGTCTTCACGCAGTACGCCATGCTCCGCCCCGCGGGGATTACGGCTCCCGATGCCCCAACAGTCCGGGTGAAAGTGGTCAAGACTCCGCAAGGCGCAACGTTGCCCGGCTATGCGTTCACTCAGGAAGGCTCCTTCTAGACGCGTTCCCGCCGCGCCATTTCTGCCCCGAATTTCCGATACACTAAAAGCAAGTCCTCAGTTCTCGGTTCTCTGTTGCCAGATAAGAACCTGTGGCTCTTTCTGAGAACTCGGAACCGAGAACTTAGAACTCGCATTCAATGACCGAAAAAATCCTCGCCATCCTATTCGCTCTAATCAGCAAGGTTATCGCTGCGACTGGCTATGCCGGCATTGCCCTGCTCATGGCGATTGAGTCGGCGTGCATTCCGCTGCCTTCGGAATTGATCATGCCCTTCGGCGGATATCTCGTCTTTCAAGGCACATTTAAACTGCTGTGGGTGGCGACAGCGGGTGCGCTGGGCTGCAACCTGGGGTCGCTGGTCGCGTACGAGATCGGCTGCTATGGCGGACGTCCGCTGGTCGAGCGCTACGGCCGCTGGATTCTCATGGGCCGCCGCGAACTCGACTGGGCCGACCGGTTCTTCGCGCGCTGGGGATATCTGGCCGTTTTTATCGCCCGCCTCCTGCCCGTGATTCGCACTTTTATCGCCCTGCCGGCAGGAATCGCCCGCATGCCGCGCGGACGATTTCACGTCTACACGTTCCTTGGATCATGGCCCTGGTGCCTCGGCCTCGCCTGGTTAGGGATGAAGCTGGGCGAGAACTGGCGCGAACTGGGAAAGTATTTTCACAAGTTCGATGCCGCGATTGGAGTCATGCTGGTCGCGGGCGTGGCTTGGTTTGTGTGGAGTCACTGGCAGAACAGAATCAGCGCTCAGGCGTCGGTGGCCGGCGGTCACTAGCTCGGCTTGATCGGAGCGGGTTCACGGGTGATTTGGCAGTCCTGCCTCCGACGCCTTCGCCAGTTGTGACGCCACAATCTGCCACTTTCCATTCCTCCTCATCACAACGTCCAGATAAACGTAGCGAACAGGGAAGCGCGTGCCGCCCTTCTCGACTGTGTCGACTTCCGAGCCGTGGACAATGGCCACGTCGTCCCGCAACACGCGAATACGTCGGCCGATCGAGACCATCGACACATACCGAATCTTTCCCGAGCTGAGATTCTCGATCACATCGGACTTGGTCGAAGCGCGCCCAGATTCGTCGCATTGAACGTAATCGTCGGCAAAGATGCGCGACAATTCGGCAGCGTCGGCCGCAATCAGGGCGCGGTCGCCGTCTTCGAAGAGCTGCAGGATTTGTTGTTCGTCGGTCAATTCGTTTTTCCATTTCGCCAGAAAGCAAGTTTGGCATTCTGAGCGGAGTAGACGCTCGAGAAGCGAGCGCCCGCAGTCGAAGAATCCCTTGGGCACAGGCGGGGCAAGGTTCGCCTAAGAGTATTCACGATCCCCACCATTGATGCTAGCCCGCACTTGGTGTACAAGCAAAGCACGCATCCTGAGGAGAATTCACTTGAACCCAACCCGCCGCGTTCTTTTCCTTCTGCTGCTCGTCGCGATTGCCGCTCCGATTGCTTCATACGGTCAGTCCGCAACTGACAAACCGTTCGTGGTCGAGTACTACTACAAAACCAAGTGGGGCCACGCCGACGAATTCCTAAAGCTGTTCAAGAAGAATCACTACCCGCTATTGAAGAAAGAAGTCGAACTGGGTCGGATGGCGAAAGTGTGGATGGACCAGCCACGCTATCACACCACCGAAGACGGGCGCTGGGATTTCCGGGTCACCATCGTCTTCAAGAACGCGATCGTCGCCAATGAGCCTTACGACGAAGACGCCCTGAAGAAGCAACTCTGGCCCGATCAGGAAACCTACCTCCGCGAAGAGCAGCGGCGCTTCGAAATTCTCGACGCGCATTGGGACTTGCCGGTGAAGACGATGGATTTGGACTCGAAGCCCTAGAGAATCTCAACCACAGACGACACAGGGGAACTGAGGAACCTGAGGGTCTTTTTTCTTGTGCCTCTCTGTGTCCCCTGTGGTTTAGACTTTTGCCACCCGATGCACGATCCGCGCACAAGATGTTAATCGTCGGAAACAAATCGCGACGGAAATTCTTTATCGGGGCGATCAAAATTTGGAATTAGACTAAATCTCTACAAGATCGATAATGTACTGCATGGACTCCTTTATATCTGTTGAGGATTCACATGTAGATGTACTCCACGAAATCAGTGTTCGCCTCAGTTCGGCGGACGGATTTCACGATGTGCTGAACCGCGTCGTTGAATTTGCTACTGCGTTGGTGAAGTGCGATTCCTGCCTGATCTACGTTCTCGAAGGTGACGAACTCGTTCTGCGCGCCTCCAAAAACCGGCACGAAGAAGTTGTCGACCGGCTGAAACTGCGCGTGGGGCAGGGAATCACCGGATGGGTCGCGGAACACCGTGAGCCCGTCGCGGTCGCTGAAAAAGCCGCACAGGATCCTCGCTTTCAGCTCTTCCATGAGCTGCCCGAGGATAGCTACGAAGCATTTCTCTCCGTGCCTCTGATGTGCCGGGGACGAGTCGTCGGAGTCATCAACCTGCAGCACCGCCAGCATCACGTTTACCGGCGCCGCGAGATTCGTATGATTTCCACCGTCGGATTTCTGGTCGGTGCGGAAATCGAACTGGCGCGTCTGGAAGAAGCAAACCTCACTCTCTCCGAGCAATTGCAGACCCGGAAAATCGTGGAACGCGCCAAAGGCATTCTCCAACGCGATCTGGGCTTGAACGAAGAGCAGGCCTACCTTGCGCTGCAGCGCCAGAGCCGCCAGAAACGCAAACCGATGAAGGAAATTGCCGAAGCGATTGTGCTGAGCGACGAAGTAAGAGGAAATTCACAAGTGCAACCAACGTAGCAAAGAAGGGGAAGGGCCCGACTTCAGTCGGCCAACAGCGGCCCCTCCCTGCCGGCTTCAGCCGCTGAGGTTGCTTCGTGGTCTTGACGGCTAAAGTTTTTCCTGCCGCCTCGTCTGAACATGCTCAATTACAAAATAAAAGGAAAGGCGGATACCAGTTCGATATCCGCCTTCTTTTTCTTGCAACTGCTTCCTGTAACTGTGCTCGACTACTTTGCCAATGCCAGAGTTGTGGTTGCGGCCGCTGTGGCGGCTAGTTTCTCCGTGGCTTGCGTTGGCACCACGAAATTCAGCGTCATGCCAAATTCCGGCAACTGCATGGCGCTAACGTAGGTGCCCCTGGGAGTCGTTTCGATTAGGAGCCGGCTGCCATCCGACGGTTTGGCGTCACCCGTCTCGTACCCCATCAGCAGGAATCCGGTGCTGGCGCCGCTGATCTTGCTCAGAGTCAACACGCCGGCAACTCCGTCAGATTCGAGCGAGAAGCGGTAGTCTCCCGCCGGTACCAGTGCGTTCTGCCAGTGAACTTCGTGTGTAAGCGTGAATTTGCCGTGCGCATTCCCTTGTGCGGATGCGAGCGTGGGTGCGAAGGTTAGGCCGGTTGCCGCCAACAGAGCGGTGTAAACGAATTTGCGAATGGCAGTCATGGAATCTCCTTTTCGCTCTTCGCGCATGAAGAGCCGTGTCTGAAGAGCACGCTACCCGCGCAATGCCGGGCGGCATGGGCTCAGATTGTGGTGGAGATCAACGAGGTCAGGAATTTTGCAAATGCCGCTTCAGGGCCGACATGCAAACATCAGCTTCACGGGACCGGCTGCTGAGCTGGATGCGAAGTGAAATCAGTATGCAACAAGACCAGTGCAGAGTCCAATTCAAAGAATTCATCGCAGCGATCAGCGCGCGCGCGTGACTGAAGTAATGTTACGCGCGCGGCAGCTGATCGCAATTGTGAATTCGTGATCGCAAAGGTGTAAGTCGGAGAGAGCGAACAAATGATGAGTCAGGATAGAATGCTGTGAATTTCTTAAGGCGAAGTTGGCAAGTATAAGCCAGATGCGAAATTCGTTGTGCTTGTGGAGCATTCCGATTCTCCTCGCGGCCGTTACATCGACGGCCCAGGGAGAAAGGCTGCGGTCGCCGTGGGATGGTCGCAAAGTCGAGCAGACCAGCGCAAAACTACAATTGTCCGGCAGCTCCACCGTTTGCAAAGACAGTGGATGTCGAGTCGTACTACGTTGACAGTCGCGCCTCCATCACGGACGCGCAGAAACTCGCTGCCTTCCAGAAAGCGTCCGAAGCGTCCACACATTTGAGCCAGTTCGCAGCTCTCGCCGCCGACGCTTACCTCGACAAGGGCGGTCGGGCTGCCGCCGTCTGCGTCTATACGCTGCTCGACGCTGCTGCCAGGTCTGCAAGATGCCCAGCTTTCAGGGCGTCTACATTCAGAACTGGCTGCTGAGCGCCGTCGCCCTTGCATATCTCAAGGTGCGTGAAAGTGACGCCGGCACTCCGGAGCAGGAGGCGAGGATTAAGAAGTGGTTCAAGGCCCTGACCGGCCGCGTCGAGGACTACTTTGGACATGGTCTTCAACACGGCGATAGCGACGCACAGAACAATCATCTCTACTGGGCAGGCTTGGCCATCGCCGCCGCGTCGATCGCTGGCAATCGCCACAAGGATTTCGACGCCGGTATTATCACCTACCGCATCGGCGTCGGAAGGATCCAGCCGGATGGCTCGCTCCTCGCGGAGATGGCTCGCGGCCAAATGGCTCTGCACTACCATCTCTACGCACTCGGGCCGCTGATCATTATGGCCGAGCTGGGAGAGGCCAACGGCATGGACTTATATGCCGAAGAAAAAGGCGCGATTCACCGGCTCGTCAACTTCTGCGTTGCCGTACTCGAAGACCCTTCCTTGCTCGAGAAGACAACTGGCGTCGCGCAAGTCGTCACCCTGCCATACGCTGGCTCCGATATTGGCTGGGCCGTTCCCTACGTGCGCCGCTTCCCCAATCCGAAGCTTTCCGATTTTCTCGCGAAGGCGCCGTGGGTAAGATACACGTCGTGGGGCGGAGCTCCTCCGGAATAGCCGGGAAACAGAATCTAGGTCCCGCGCCCATCCCGATCGTTCCCGCTTGTGCCCTTCCGATCAGGACGCGGACTCCGATCCATCGGCTTGGCCGGCCAGTATCCATCGTTCACGTATTCCTCGATGCTGCTCTCGTCCAAACTAGTGAGCACCGAGTAACAAAGCAGCGCTACGACGGCGGATCCAACAAAGATCAGGATCTGTGTCCACGAGCCAAACGGACAAAGTATCGCAATCACCGCCGCGCCCCCGGCGACGACTTTGAGGAGCGTTACAACGAATCGCTTGATCGGGCTCAGGATAATTGGCCTTACATAATCGTCGCTGGATTGGACTAACGGATCGGTTGCGCGAAGTGTTGCCCCGCAGCTCCGGCAAAAGATCAGCCCGATATCAGCGGGAGTTCCGCATTTAGCACACAGGCCGGTATTGTCGCGCACGTCCGTCATGGGGTCATCTTACGCCCGACTGTGCCGCTCGATGACCGCACTGCACCGTTGAACCGGCATTCTGTACGTTCATTCTAGGCCTCGCTTGCCAAACTCCCGTGCACGGTGAGATCATAAGCTTGGTGGCGGTGACCAGCCACCGCCACCGTAAAAGGAGCCTCATGTATCAGAAGAAACCGGGAGTGTTTATGGCCGATTGGTGGGATGCCAACGGACGTCGTCATCGTAAACAGTTTATAACCGCTGCTGGAGCGCGTGAACACGAACATCGCGAGACGGCTCTGGCTCACGCCGAACGCGCCTCCCGTGAGATGAAGCTGGCGGCTCGAACCAGCGGAATGAAGGCTGGTGGCACAAAGCAGTCGTCGCCGAAGGCGGATATCGGCACCATCGAACCAGCCAAGGGCAAGCTCGGTGTGATGATCCCAGGTATGGGCGCGGTGGCCACAACCTTCGTTGCCGGCGTCGAAGCCATTCGAAAAGGTCTGGCCAAGCCCATCGGATCGCTCACCCAGATGGGCACCGTGCGTCTGGGCAAGCGCACTGACGGACGCTCTCCCAAAGTCAAAGAGTTCGTGCCCCTCGCCGGACTCGACGACCTGGTATTCACCGGTTGGGACATTTTCGAAGACAATATGTATGAAGCCGCGTCGAACGCCGGCGTCCTCGACTACCGCCTACTCGAGCAGTTAAAACCGTTTCTTTCGTCGGTCAAGCCGCGGTCCGCGGTGTTCGATCACAACTACGTGAAGAAGATCGACGGACCCAACGTGAAGAAGGCCAAGACGAAGATGGATCTCGCCGAGCAGTTGCGCGACGACATCCGCGATTTCAAGAAGACCAGCGGCGCGACCCGCCTCATCACGATGTGGTGTGGTTCGACCGAGTCTTACATCGAGCCGACCGCCGCGCATCAATCAGTCAAGTCGTTCGAAAAGGCCCTGCGCTCAAACGATGAAATGATTGCGCCCTCGATGATCTACGCCTACGCGTCCCTGATGGAAGGCGTTCCCTTCGCTAATGGCGCTCCCAACCTGACCGTCGATCTGCCCGTGATGCTCGATCTTTCGCGGCAGAACGAAGCACCGATCTGCGGCAAAGATTTCAAGACCGGTCAAACGTTGATCAAGAGTGTGCTGGCGCCGGCCTTCAAAGCGCGACTGCTCGGCCTGAGCGGATGGTACTCGACGAACATTCTGGGCAATCGCGACGGGGAAGTACTCGACGATCCCGGTTCATTCAAGACCAAGGAAGAGTCGAAGCTGGGCTTGCTGGAACACATCTTGCAACCCAGTTTGTATCCTGACCTTTACGGCAACATGTATCACAAGGTTCGCATTAATTATTATCCCCCTCGTGGTGATAATAAAGAAGGTTGGGATAACATCGACATCTTCGGATGGCTTGGCTATCCCATGCAGATCAAGGTCGACTTCCTCTGCCGCGATTCGATTCTAGCAGCGCCCATCGTGCTCGATCTCGTGCTGCTCCTCGATCTGGCGAAGCGCAGTTCTGAGTTGCGCGGCCTGGGGGTTCAGGAGTGGTTAAGCTTTTACTTTAAGTCGCCCATGACCGCGCCGGGCCTGTATCCGGAGCATGACCTATTCATCCAGTCGATGAAGCTGAAGAACACGCTGCGGCATTTGAAAGGCGAAGAGTTGATTACGCACTTAGGGCTTGAGTACTACGACTAGAACTTCTTCCATCCTTCAGCGTCGGTGAGCGGCCGACTGGCTCGCTCACTTCCGCTTGACAGTTTGAAGCTAGTTTATTTTCTCGCTGCGCCTGACGCCGTCTCGAATGTTCAACCTCGGACAACCTCAGAGGCATTCGAGTTGCACCAGAGAATATCGCCCGTAACATATTGACCCTAAATGGGTTATTGTTGAAATAGTCTACCGCAGAAACTTTGGAGCCGAGGGTCGCATCAGGCCCACGAATGTACTGCGCGAGCATCGGCCATTGCGCAGGTATGCAAGAACTTTCATCCTTGACGAGAAGCCCTCCCTAGAGGATGATCCCCACAAGCCTTCTCCTGATCCTCCCCCAAAAGTTTTTTTTACAATGGATGTCCCAAGCTGTGCCTTCAGTTTTCAGGGGACGCGGTTTATCTATCCGGCGCAACACCAATAATTTATTAAGACCGATTCGATTGGAGAGTGGCATTCATGAGCGCGATGGGCCGAGTCATGGGCGGTTTTAGCGGTCTGCTTTCCGAAGGGAGGTCCGCTCTGGGGAAAGCACTTTTCCCCCGATTTTCTCGCCGCGCCACAGGTTTGGTCTGGCTTGGGGCAACGTTGAGTGTGTTCAGCGCAGCCCAGGTCAACGTTCCTACCTATCACAACAGCAAATTCCGCACGGGTGTGAACATTCTGGAAACCACCCTCACCTTGAGCAATGTGAAGTCCGTCAGTTTTGGCAAGCTGTTCTCGCAGGCGGTCGATGGTTTCCTCTACGCGCAGCCCCTGTACCTTTCCGCCGTAAGCATTCCCGGCCTGGGGATTCACAACGTGGTGTACGTGGCCACCATGAACGACAGCGTCTATGCTTTCGACGCGGACACTAGATCCGGAGTTACGGTCAAGCCACTGTGGAAAGTGAGTTTCATTAATCCGACGGCGGGAATAACGCCCGTCCCCTCGGCGGATGTGGCTTGCACCGATCCCATCAGCACCAAGATCGGGATCATGAGTACGCCGGTGATCGATCCCATCGGCGGTACTCTGTACGTCGTTGCGCGAACCAAAGAATCGGGACAGTACGTCCAACGGTTACACGCCCTGGACGTCACGACAGGTGCGGAGAAATTCGGGGGGCCGGCAAATATCGCGGCATCGGTGCCGGGCACTGGGGCGGGCTCGGTCAACGGGATCATCGCCTTCAACCCGTTAATTCAAAGCCAGCGGGCCGCTCTGCTGCTGCAGAACGGGATGGTCTACATCGGGTGGGGTTCCCACTGCGACAATGGCTTGTATCACGGCTGGCTGATGGGTTATGACGCCAAGGCCCTGGTGCAAAGGATTGCCTGGGTTACGACCCCGAACGGCGTCGATGGGGCGATCTGGGAGAGCGGTTCCGGGCCGGCAGCCGATGCGACCTCCACCTATATCGCAATAGCCAATGGCACATTTGACGCCAACACCGGTGGGAACGACTACGGCCAGAGTATCGTCAAACTCTCCCCTCCCCTCGACGACAACATATGGGTGACTGACTATTTCACGCCTTACAACGGTCCCGGCCTCAATAAGGGCGACTGGGACGTTGGATCGGGTGGCGCCATGCTCCTGCCCGATCAACCGACCGGTCCGCATCTCCATTTGCTGGTGCAGGGCGATAAGTCGGGCAACATTTATCTGGTCGACCGCGACAATATGGGCGGCTTTAACGCGCTGAACAACAACCAGATTGTACAGAGCCTGCCCAAGGCTGACCTGGGCATGTGGAACTCCCCCACCTGGTGGAGCAACCGCATATATTTCGGTGGGGCGGGAGACTATCTGAAGCAGTTCTCGTTCGATCCCGTAACCGGCCTGCTCTCGAGCGCTCCCAGCTCGAAGACGGCGAGGGTATTTATGTATCCCGGAACCACGACCTCGGTATCCGCCAACCTGAGCAGTAACGGCATCGTGTGGGCCCTGGATAACTCCAACTACAAGAGCGCCACCGAAACAGCGGTGTTGTATGCCTACGACGCCTCTGATCTGACCAAAGAACTGTACGACAGCAACCAGAATGCTGCCCGCGACCGTATCGGCCCGGCGGTCAAGTTCACCGTACCCACCATTGCGAACGGCAAGGTCTATGTGGGGTCGCGGTCGGCGCTGACCGTGTACGGCTTGCTTCCCGAAGTGATGGCCTCCAAAAAAGGCGCGGCGCACGACTCGCGGACCGAAGCTGCGGCCGGTTTATTGCCAAAGCATTCTCGGTCTTCTCCCACCCTTCCCGACGACGGACAAAGGACGGCCGAGGGTAGCGGTACGTTAAATCCCTAGTCTTTAAATTCCCTGCGGATAACCCCGCACCCCTGGGCCGCGTCTAACCGTAAGGACCAAGATTGGGACTTGGTGTCTTCCCTGCAGGCGTATAATCGAACCAGTCTGGCACGAAGGAGTACCCTTATGAAACTCAGGTGGCTGGCAATCGCAGCAGCATCAGCGGCGCTCAGCGCGGGGCCCTGGACTCTAGCGCAAGTTTCCGATCAAGACAAAGATCAACCGAAATCCGGCGACGTGCAGAATGCGCCGCCGCAGAAGCCGGCCGCGCTACCCACGGCCGACGACAGCGACATTAAGCACGACGGCGGCAAGACCGACGTCGATGCCGTGGGCAACCGCAACGTAGGTTGCGCCCGCGGCCTGGGCAATTGGTACACCGTCGAAGGCCAGGTCGCGCAGGGGCGTCAGTATGCCCAGCAGATCGAATCTCAGATCAAGCTGGTCAACGATCCCGTGGTCACCGAGTATGTGAACCGGATCGGCCAGAACCTGGTGCGCAACTCTGACGCGCAGGTTCCGTTCACCATCAAAGTGATCGACTCTGACGTGGTCAACGCCATGGCGCTGCCTGGAGGATTTTTCTATGTGAATTCCGGCCTGATTCTGGCGGCCGACGAAGAAGCCGAAATGGCGGGAGTGATGGCGCACGAAATCGCCCACGTCGCGGCCTGCCACTACGGACGGGAAATGACCCGCGCCAACTTGCTTCAGTTGGCCTCGTTGCCGGCCATCTTCATGGGGGGGGCGCTGGGCTATGGAATCTATGAAGGCATGGGCCTCGGCATTCCCCTGACCTTCCTGCACTTCTCGCGCACGTTCGAGGCTCAAGCCGACTACCTGGGCGTGCAGTACATGTATCGCGCGGGGTACGATCCTTCAGCCTTCGTCTCGTTCTTCGAAAAGATTCAGGCGATGGAGAAGAAGAAACCAGGAACGCTGTCGAAGGCCTTCGACACCCATCCGCAGACTCCCGATCGCATCGAGAAAACGCAGGAAGAGATTCGCAAGATTCTTCCCGCCAAGCAGCAATACGTCGTGACCACCTCGGAATTTGACGAGGTGAAAGCGCGATTGGCGGCGATCGAGAACAAGCACAAGGTGCTGGACGAGAAGGACGCCAATAAACCCAGCCTTCGCCGAACCGCGAACACGGGTGGCAATACCGGCGACACCAAGACCGACGACGACCGTCCGACCCTGAAGCGGCGCGACGACTCGAACTAAGCAAGTCCATCAGCGATTCGAAAATCGGCGACCTTCGGGTCGCCGATTTCGTTTTGGCCAATCGTGGAACCCCGACGCCATCGTTCGGGGTCTGTCCGGTGCTCGGGCGGGGCGGACGAATGCGTCCGCCGCTAGGTCATCGGACCCACCCCATCGTGTGCTCCCCGTCACAGATTCGGCTTGAAAAGGGAAATAGGCTCGGCTAGGTTGGAAGCATCGCGCAAGCGTCGCTCGCTAACGAGGACCTCTTCCCATGCCAGAAAACACCATCACCATCACCGACAATCGCACCGGCAAGACCTACACCGTCCCCGTCGAGAACGGCACCATCCGGGCGATGGACTTGCGCCAGATCAAGACCGGCCCTGACGATTTCGGTCTGATGACGTACGACCCGGCTTTTATGAACACCGCGTCGTGCAAGAGCGCCATCACGTACATTGACGGTGACAAGGGAATCCTGCGCTATCGCGGATATCCCATCGAAGTGCTGGCCGAGCGCTGCACTTTCCTCGAAGTCTCCTACCTGCTGTTGTTCGGCGAACTGCCCACCGAGAAAGAGTTGAAGGACTGGGTCTACAACATCACGCATCACACCATGCTGCACGAGACCACCAAGAAGTTCATGGAAGGCTTCCGCTACTCCTCGCACCCCATGGCCATGTTCGTCAGCACCATTGCGGCCTTATCGAGCGTGTATCCCGACGCCAAGCAGATTCACGATCCGGCCAACCGCCTGCATCAGATTTCACGGCTCATCGGCAAGGTGCCTTCCATCGCGGCGATGTCCTATCGCCACAACGTAGGCTTCCCCTACGTCTATCCCGACAACGATCTCAGCTACACGGAAAATTTCATGAACATGTTGTGGAAGATGGTCGAGCCGAAATATGTGGCCAATCCCGCGCTGGCGCGCGCGCTCGACATTCTCTTCATCCTGCACGCCGATCACGAGCAGAACTGCAGCACCAACGCCATGCGCTCGGTGAGCAGCTCGCAGGCCGATCCTTATCTGTCGGTGGCGTCTGCGGCCTCGGCCCTGGCCGGGCCTTTGCATGGCGGCGCCAACGAAGAAGTGCTGAAGATGCTCGACGAGATCGGCTCGAAAGACCACGTCCCGGCCTATATCAAGCGAGTGAAAGAAGGGCAGATCAAGCTGATGGGCTT
>Ga0209167_10000630_pt1 | contig 24167 bp, 21 predicted proteins | sample Coa_R1_9_FD_187154 | JGI IMG/M metagenome (GOLD analysis project Ga0209167, IMG submission 187154) | Surface soil microbial communities from Centralia Pennsylvania, which are recovering from an underground coalmine fire - Coalmine... | ecosystem: Environmental > Terrestrial > Soil >...
AATCCGTCCATGAGCTACCCGGCCAAGCGCTATGATTTCAAGGACAAGGCCGCGGACTATGCGCGCCTGCGCGAGGAGCTCGCGGCGCTGCTCGCCGGCGAGGCCGATCTCATCGCTAACGCAGCCAACACTTCCGCCCTCATCTTCGATGCCCTGCCGGACATCAACTGGGCGGGCTTCTACTTTCTCAAGGGCGGGGAGCTCGTCGTCGGCCCCTTCCAGGGCAAGCCGGCCTGCGTGCGGATCGCCCTGGGTAGCGGCGTATGCGGCACGGCCGCGGCGCGGCGACGCACTCTGCTGGTGCCCGACGTGCATGAGTTTCCAGGGCACATCGCCTGCGACACCGCCTCGCGCTCGGAGATCGTCGTACCGCTCCTCGCCTCTGATGCGCTCCTCGGCGTGCTCGATATCGACAGCCCGCGACCGGGACGCTTCGATGAGGACGACGCGCGGGGCCTGGAAACCCTGGCGGCGTTGTTCATGAGCTTCGCCGGGCAGGCCGCCCAGCCCTCACGCCGGTGACCATGCCCGCACGGCTCTCGCCCCGCGGGCTGGCGGCGGCGACCGCAGCCTTCGTAATCTGGGGACTGTTCCCGGTCTACCTGCACCCTCTGCATGACGTGGCGGCGATCCAGATAATCGCGCATCGCGTGGCCTGGTCGTGTCTGTTCATCCTGGTGTGGTTGATGGCACGCGGCGAGCTCGGCCGGCTGTCATCGACGCTGACGAAGCCTGCGCTGCTGGCACGGCTCACGGTCACCGCGCTGCTCATCAGCTGCAACTGGCTGGTCTATGTATGGAGCGTGACCCACGAGCACATCGTCGACACGAGTCTCGGTTACTACATCAACCCGCTGATGAACGTCGTACTCGGGGTTTTTGTACTCAAGGAGCGCCTCAACCGCGCGCAATGGGTTGCCGTGGCCCTCGCCGCCGCCGCCGTGCTCTACCTTGCGGTGCTTGGCCGCCGTCCGCCGTGGATTGCGCTCACGCTGGCGGTGAGCTTTTCGCTCTACGGCCTGCTGCGCAAGGTGATCAGCGTCGATGCGCTGCCGGGGCTTGCGACCGAGACGCTGGTGCTGCTGCCCTTCGCCCTCGTCTATCTTGCGTGGTGCCAGGCGAGCGGGAGCGGCGCGCTGACCACCTCGGGAGCTGGAATCGCCGCGCTCCTGATCGGCAGCGGGCTCGTCACCGCGATCCCGCTGTTCCTGTTTGCGTACGGCGCGCGGGCGCTGCCCTACTCAACCGTCGGCGTGCTGCAATACATCGCGCCGAGCCTGCAGCTGATGTGCGGCGTGTACCTGTTCCACGAGAGCTTTGGGACGGCGCGCGTTGCCGGCTTCGCCGTCATCTGGCTGGCGCTTCTCATTTACGCCGCCGACGGCCTGTGGCGCTCGCGCAGCACCTGGCGGACAGCGGCCAGCTGATCGCCAGCGCCTGCGAGCCTTACTGCTTGGCGCGCGAGATGTATTCGCCGGTGCGCGTGTCGACGCGGATCACTTCGCCTTCGTTGATGAACAACGGCACACGCACGACCGCACCGGTCTCGAGCTTCGCCGGTTTCTGGCCGCCGGTGGCGGTGTCGCCGCGCAGCCCCGGGTCGGTTTCCACGATCTTAAGTTCGATATGCGCCGGCGGCGTCACCGTGAGCGGCACGTTGTTCCACATGGTTACGACGCACACCACGCCGTCCTTGAGCCACTGCGCCGCCTCGCGCACCGCCGACTTGCCGGCGGTGTGCTGTTCGAAGTTCTCGGGCACCATGAAGTGCCAGAACTCGCCGTCCTGGTAGAGGTACTGCATGTCCATGTCGACCACGTCAGCCGCCTCGACTGACTCGCCCGAGCGGAACGTGCGCTCGATGGTGCGGTCGCTCTTGAGGTTACGGATCTTGATGCGGTTGAACGCCTGGCCCTTGCCCGGCTTGACGAACTCGTTGTCGATCACGGTATACGGATCGCCGTCGATCAGGAGTTTCATCCCTCCGCGGATCTCGCTGGTGGTGTAGCTGGCCATTTCTTGCTCGCGATTTGGGCTGCAGGATGCGCGGCCCGCACAAAGGGCCGCGTATGATAACGACATCCCCCCACCCCCGCCAGAGCGCATGCGCCCCGGCGATCCGCGCGATCCCATGCGTCACGCTCCTGAATCAGTCGGTGTGCAGTTGTCGCGGCGGCTGTTTGCGGCCGGTTCCGCGAGCGGGCTCACACGGGAGCGGCACTCGCGGGTGCTAGAATCGGCCCCCGTCATCCATGGAGGCGACTTTGGCCGGGCAAAACGCCGTTCCGCTCATCGTGCTGAGCGCCGTACGCGACCCGGCCGAGGCCATCAATAGCGCGCTGCGGCGCATCGGACAGCCGGTGCAGTGCACCTGGTTGCCAACGCTGCGTGACCTGGGCGACGCCCTCACCCAGCTCAACGCCGAACTCCTTATCCAGGCAGCCCCCAACGACGAGGAGCTGTCGGCGGCGATCGCCATTCGCAACCAGCTGGCGCCGGACGTGCCGCTGCTGCTGCTTGCGAGCGAGGCGAGTGAGGCGCGCATCGCTGCGGCCATGGCGCTCGGCGCCCGCGATGTAATCACCGTGGCCAATCAGCAGCGCCTGCAGGCGGTGGTAATGCGCGAACTGGGCGCGGCGCGCATCGAGCGCACGCTGGCGTCGACGGTCAAGGCCGAGCGCACCGCACGCACGCAGCTGGATACCGTACTGGAGCGCTCCAACGACGCGATCATCCAGGTGCAGGAAGGCATCGTCATCGAGGCCAACCCCGCGTGGCTCGAGCTGAGCGGTGTCGAGGAGGGAGTCACCGGCCAGCCCGTCATGGACCTGTTCGAGGAGTCAACCCATGTGGCGCTGCGCGGCGCGCTGGCCGCGTGCCTGCAGGGTCGCTGGAACAATCACCCCTTGCGCGCCAACACACTGCTTGGCGACGGTACGGTGCTGCCAGTGGAGATTTCCATGGCCTTGGGGGAACACGAAGGCGAGCCGTGCGTGCGCATCGTCGTGCCGTCGCGTCCGCGCCAGGAGCTCAGGGTTGCGCCCGCCGCGCGCCTGCCGATCCACGCGGCCAGCGACGGCATGCTGCCGCGCACCGAGCTGCTCGCAGCGCTGGCCGAACGGCTGTCGCGGCCCTCGCCGGGCGGCATGCGCTGTGTCGCGGTGATCCGTCCCGACAAATTCTCAGCTCTGGAGCGCATCGTCGGTGTCACGGCGAGCGAGGGAATCCTCACCGAGCAGGCGCGCCTCATCCGCGAGTCGCTCCATCCAAAGGAGCTTTCCGGACGCTTCGGCGGCGTGCGCTTCCTCGCGCTTCTGGAGCGGGGCAACGAGAACGATATTACCGCCTGGGCGGAGCAGCTGCTGGAGCGGGTTCAGAAGCACCTCATGCGCTTCGACGAGAAGGAAGTGACGGTCACCTGTTCCATAGGCTTGTCGGTCGTGACTCCCGGCCACATCAAGCTCGACGCGGTGATCCTTGACGCACTCGAGTGCTGCCGCAAGGGTGTCACCCGCGGCGGCAACCAGAGTCTGATGTCGGACCGCGCGGACACCGAAAACCGCGTGATGTCCTACGACAAGGTGTGGGTGAAGCATATCAAGGCGGCGCTGATGGAGAACCGCTTCCGGCTCGTGCAGCAGCCGATAGCGAGCCTGCGAGGTGAGGATCCAGGCATGTTCGACGTGCTGGTGCGCATGATCGATCACCAGGGCAAGGAGGTGCTGCCGTCGGAGTTCATGGCGGCCGCCGCGCGCAACGATCTCATGAAGAACATCGATCGCTGGGTGGTGGGCGCCTCGCTGTCATTCGCGGCGCAGAAGAAACCCGCGTGCCTGTTCGTGCGCCTGTCGCGCGAGACGGCACGCGACCCGGGTTTCCTCGAGTGGCTCGACCATCACCTGCGCTCCAGCCGCGCCGAGCCGCGGCGACTGTGCTTCCAGGTGAGTGAAGAGAGCGCGGCGAGCCACCTGCGGGAGATGAAGGCGCTCGCCGCGAGCCTGCACGAGCGCAAATTCCGTTTCGCGCTCGAGGGTTTTGGCTCCGGCCGCGACAGCCTGGGGCTGCTCGAGACCCTGCCGCTCGACTTCGTGAAGATCGACGGCACGCTGGTGCAGGGATTGCGGGGCGACCCGAAACTGCAGTTGCGGGCGCGCGCCCTGATCGAAGCGGCCACGCGGCGCACGATCCAGACGATTGGTGAGCGCGTCGAGGATGCCAACACCATGGCCGTGCTGTGGCAGCTCGGCGTGCAATATATCCAGGGCTACTTCGTCAATCAGCCCGAGGAAGTGGTGCTGCGCGCGGAGAGCTGAGCACGCGCTCTGCCTGGGCCTTGAGCGCGCCTGTCACACCGACGGCTGTGGCAACAGTGCTTCCATGCGATTGATGCTGCGCGGCCAGCCGCGCCGCAACACGGCGCCGCGCTGCGCGCGCTCGCCCAGATAGTCGCGCAGGTCGCCCCACTCGAGCAGCTTCTTCTGATCCCCTGACCACAGCACGAGGCTCGCCTTCGGCGGCACCACCGCCACGGCGGTCATGAGTTCGGTGCGCGCCGCCGCTTTCTTGCCGGGAATGTCGTACAGCTTGTTGCCCTTGCCGCGCGGCATCTCCGGCACTTCGCTCACCGGGAAGGTGAGCAGCTTGCCCTCGCTGCTGACGACGGCCACCAGTGAATCCGCCGCCAGTACCGGCGCGGGCGCCAGCACCTGGGCGTTCTGCGGCACGTTCAGCACGGTCTTGCCCGCGCGCCGGTCGCTGACGAGGTCCCTCAGGCGCGCGGTGAACCCATAGCCGGCATCACTCGCGAGCAGCCACAGGTCTTCGGGTTCGCCGATCATGACGCCGGCGAACTTCGCTCCGTCCGGAGGATCCAGCCGCCCGGAAAGCGGCTCACCGTGTCCGCGTGCCGAGGGCAGTGAATGCGCGGGCAGCGTGTAGGTGCGCCCGGTGCTGTCGATGAACACGGCACTGTGAAGGCTGCGGCCCCGCGCCAGCGCCTGAAATGTATCACCGCCCTTGTACGACAGCGCGCCGGGCTCCACTTCATGGCCTTTGGCGGAGCGCACCCAGCCACCCGTGGACAGCACCACCGTGACCGGCTCGTTCGGAATCAGCGTCGTTGCATCGATCGCCTGCGCGGCTTCCCGCTCGATGATCTTGGTGCGCCGCTCATCGCCGTACTTGTCCGCATCGGCGCGGATCTCGGTAGCGATGAGTTTCTTCAGCTTCGCCTTGCTCTTGAGCAGCGCCTCGAGCTCTTCGTGTTCGGCGGCGAGGGTCTTCTGCTCCTCCTTGATCTTCAGCTCCTCGAGCTTCGCCAGGTGCCGCAGGCGCGTGTTGAGGATTTCCTCCGTCTGCCCATCGGAAAGCTTGAAGCGCTTCATCAGCACCGGCTTCGGTTCGTCCTCGCGGCGGATGATGCGAATCACCTCATCGAGGTTCAGGAACGCGATGAGCAGGCCATCCAGGATGTGCAGCCGCCTGGCTACCTTACTCAGGCGGTACTCGAGGCGACGCGTGACCGTGCGGGTGCGGAACTCGAGCCACTCGCTCAGCACGTCGCGCAGATTCATCACCCGCGGCCGGCCATCGAGGGCGATGATGTTGAGATTAACGCGATAGCTGCGCTCAAGATCCGTGGTCGCGAACAGATGGTTCATCAGCTCGGTGAGGTCGACGCGGTTGGAGCGCGGCACGATGACCACCCGCGTCGGGTTCTCGTGGTCCGACTCGTCGTTGAGCGCGTCCACCATCGGCAGCTTCTTGGCGCGCATCTGCTCGGCGATCTGCTCCTGCACCTTGGTCGGCGAGACCTGGTACGGGAAGGCGGTGATGACGATGCTGCCCTCCTCTACCTCCCAGGTGGCGCGCGCCTTGAACGTGCCGATACCCTTCTCGTAGAACTCCTTGAGGTCGGCGCGCGGCGAGATGATCTCGGCTCCCGTGGGCAGGTCCGGCCCCTTTACGAACTTCATGAGCTGCGCGGTGGTGGCCTCGGGCTCCTCGAGCATGTGGATGCAGGCGTTGGCCACCTCGCGCAGGTTGTGCGGCGGGATGTCCGTCGCCATACCGACGGCGATCCCCGAGGTGCCGTTCAGCAGCAGGTTGGGCAGACGCGCGGGCAGGAACACCGGCTCCTCGAGTGTGCCGTCGAAGTTGGCGGTCCAGTCGACCGTGCCATCCGACAGCTCCCGGAGCAGCAGGTCGGCGTACTTGGTGAGTTTCGCTTCGGTGTAGCGCATGGCGGCAAAGGACTTCGGATCATCCTGCGAACCCCAGTTGCCCTGCCCGTCGATGAGTGGGTAGCGGTAGGCGAACGGCTGCGCCATGAGCACCATCGCCTCGTAGCAGGCGGTGTCACCATGCGGATGGAATTTGCCCAGCACATCGCCCACGGTGCGCGCGGACTTCTTCGCCTTGTTGACCGCCGAGAGCCCGAGCTCGCTCATCGCGTAGGTGATGCGCCGCTGCACCGGCTTGAGTCCGTCCCCCAGGAAGGGCAGCGCGCGATCGAGGATCACGTACATCGAGTAGTCGAGGTACGCCTTCTCGGTAAAGGTGGACAGCGGCTGCCGCTCGACGCCCTCGAAGTTCAGCTCCTGGTTCTCCGGCGGGCCGCTCATAGCTGCACTTCCGCGAGGTTGCCTTTCTCCTCGAGCCATTCACGCCGATCGGCGGCGCGCTTCTTGGCGAGCAGCATGTCCATCAACTGATCGGTGTTGTCCTTGCCCTCGATGGTGAGCTGCACCAGGCGCCGGGTGCGCGGGTCGATGGTGGTCTCGCGCAGCTGCGTCGGGTTCATCTCGCCCAGGCCCTTGAAGCGCGTGACGGTGGGGCGGGTGCGCGGGCTTTCTTTCTCCACTTTCTTGAGAAGCTGATCGCGCTCGCCATCATCCAGCGCGTAGTACACCTGCTTGCCGGCATCGACGCGGTACAGCGGCGGCATGGCGACGTACACATGGCCGTGCGCCACCAGCGGGCGAAAGTGCCGCAGGAACAGCGCGCACAGGAGCGTCGCGATGTGCTGACCGTCCGAATCCGCGTCCGCCAGGATGCATACCTTGTGGTAGCGCAGCTGGCCCAAGTCCGCGGAGCCCGGGTCGATCCCCAGGGCGATGCTGATGTTGTGGACTTCCTCGCTGCCGGCTATCTGCCCGGCATCGAGCTCCCAGGTGTTAAGGATCTTGCCGCGCAAAGGCATGATGGCCTGGAAGTCCTTATCGCGCGCCTGCTTCGCCGAGCCGCCGGCCGAGTCGCCTTCGACCAGGAACAGCTCGCAGCGGCGCGGCTCCTGGCTTACGCAGTCGGCAAGCTTGCCCGGCAACGCCGGCCCGCCTGCAATGCGCTTGCGCACGATCTTCTGGGCGGCCTTGGCGCGCTCCTGCGCGTTGGCGATCGCGAACTGCGCGATGCGCTCGCCGGCGTCCGGGTGACGATTCAGCCACAGTGCCACCGAGTCGCGGGTGAAGCCTTCCACCAGGGCTGCGGCATCGCGGCTGCCCAGGCGTTCCTTCATCTGCCCGGCGAACTGCGGATCGTTCATCTTCACCGACAGCACGTAGTTGGCCTTGTCCCACACGTCTTCGGGGGTGAGCTTGATGCCGCGCGGCACGAGATTGCGGAACTCGCAGAACTCGCGCACTGCCTGCGCCACCCCGGCGCGCAGCCCGTTCACGTGGGTGCCGCCTTCGATGGTGGGTATGAGGTTGACGTAGCTCTCGCCGATCGCAAGCGGCGCGTCTGGCGCCCAGCACAACGCGAAATCCACCGCGTCGTTATCGCCGGCACGCGTCGCGGTGATGGGTTCCGCCGGCAGGCGCTCGTTCTTCTCCAGCTCCTCGATGAGGTAGGCGCCCAGGTCGCCGGTGTAGAACCACTCGTCTTTCTCACCGCTGGCTTCATTCTTGAACGTGATGCGCAAACCCGGGCACAGCACCGCCTTGGCTTTGAGCGTGTGCTTTAACTGCGGGACGGAGAACTTGTCGGAGTCGAAGAACTTCGGGTCCGGCCAGAAGCGCACTGTGGTGCCGGTGTTGCGCTGGCCGACGCTGCCGATCTCCTCGAGCTTCGAGGTGATCTTCCCCTCCTTGAAGGCGATGTTGTATTCCTTGCCGCCGCGGCGGATCCAGCACTCGAGGTGCTTCGACAGCGCATTCACCACCGAGACGCCCACGCCGTGCAGGCCGCCGGAGAATTTGTAGGTCTGATCGGAGAACTTGCCGCCGGCGTGCAGGCGCGTGAGGATCAGTTCCGCGCCACTCACCTTCTCCTTTGGATGGATGTCGACCGGCATGCCGCGGCCGTCGTCGGCGACCTCGAGCGAGCCGTCCTTGTAGAGCGTGACGTCGATCTCTTTGCAGTAGCCCGCGATCGCCTCGTCGACGCTGTTGTCGATGACTTCGTGGGCCAGGTGATTCGGCCGCTGCGTGTGGGTGTACATGCCCGGCCGGCGCCGGACAGGCTCAAGTCCGCTCAGGACCTCGATATCAGAAGCGTTGTAGGACTGACTCATCTGGGGCGCGCGAAAATGCTGGCGCCTGTCGGGCGCGGGCGCGCGCGATCTTAACAGACGCAAGCGCGGGCGCAGGGCGCGCTACGAGCGCCGCCAGGATAAGTCCGTAATCAGCGCCGCGCGCAGCGGCGCGGGTACCGCCTCCAGTGCATGGCGGTAATGCTCGTGATCGATGCCGGCGCCGAGCGCTGCCCCGGCGCGCAGGCCCACGATCATCGCCGGCGTGAGTTCGAAGCGCAGGAAGTGCACCGCCGAGGTCTTCTCATCGTTCTCGCGCTCCAGGTCCTCGTCCGCAACGGCGAACACCTGCGGCTGGCCCGCCACCTGCACCCAGCAGCGGTCCTCGATGCCCTTCAGTTGCCCCAGTGCCCGGGCCCGCTCTGCCGGTTTTGGAAACTCGATGAGCAGCGTCACCTTCCAGTTGCTGCCATCCGGGATCAGCGGGTTGTAGGCGGCGAGTTCCTCCGCAACGCCGGCGGGCTCGAAGATGCGCTCGGCGCGCAGCATTTCCTGCACCTGGTATTGCATCGTCAGGCGATCCTCGAAGCACCACGTGACGTTGGGCCCCACGGCGAGCCGCCGCGCGCGTTTATGCTCGAGCACCCGGGCGCGAAACGCGGGCCGTTCGCGCGCGTATTCTTCCAGCGACATGAGGTCGGTGGCGGCGAGTTTGCTCATGGTAGGCCGTAAGCCATGCGCAGGAGCCGCAGCGGATGCTCGGGCGCGCGTGTCGAATCCAGGCCGCTCTGGATCTGGTGCCCGGCCATGGGGCAGTCGCTCGCGTAGTGATCCGCCTGCGCGGCCGCGACGCGCTGTACCACGGTGCGGCCGATTTTCACGGCCGCAGCCCGAAAGCGCTGCTTGACGCCATAAGTACCGTTGTGGCCCGAACAACGCTCGATCGGCTCGACGGTCGTGCCCGGGACCAGCTTGAGCGCATCGCGGGTCTTCAAGCCGAGGTTCTGCACCCGCAGATGGCACGGCACGTGGTAACTGATTCTTCCCAGGGGCACCTTGAAGTCCGTGCGCAGGAGCCCCGCTTCGTGACGCAGCATCAGGTACTCGAAGGGATCGAACATGTGAGCGGCCACCCGCTGCACGTCCGCATCGTCCGGGTACATGAGCGGCAGCTCCTGCTTGAACATGAGCACGCACGAGGGGATCGGCGCCACCAGGTCGTACCCAGCTGCCACCGCGCGCGCGAGCTGCGGGATATTGGCTTCCTTCAGGCGCGCAACTCCCTCGAGGTCGCCAAGCTCGAGTCGCGGCATGCCACAGCAGCGCTCCTTCGGCAGGAGGCTGATTGCAATGCCGTTGTGTGCAAACACCGCGACCAGATCCTCATCCAGCGCCGGCTCATTGCGGTTGCCGTAGCAGGTCGTAAAGAGCGCGACCCGGCCGGTAGTTCCCGGGGTTGTTTTCACTTCATGCCCGGCACAGGCAGCCCGCGGATCATCCGTCGTGCCGAGTCCCGCGAGCCGCTTGCGCGCGGTGCGCGCGTGGTATTGCGGGATCGGCGCCGTACGATCGACGCCGAGTGTTTTCTCCAGCAGCGCCCGGCCGGGCTTCGAGGCATTCACGGCGTTCACGATCTCGACCAGGACCGGGATACCGGCGATCGACCCCACCGCATCGGTCGCCGCGAGCACGCGCTCACGCACGGTGATTCCCTCCGTGCGCGCGCGCAGCGCTTTCGCCCGCAGCATGAGGTGCGGAAAATCGACGTTCCAGGGATGCGGCGGCACGTACGGGCACTTCGTCATGAAGCACATGTCGCACAGGTAACAGTGATCCACGACCTCCCAGAACACCTGCCGCCCGACGCTCGCCACCTCGCCTTGCGGCGTCGCGTCGACGGCATCGAACAGCGTCGGAAACGCATTGCACAGGTTGAAGCAGCGGCGGCAGCCGTGGCAGATATCGAACACGCGCTCGAGTTCCTTCTCGAGCGCGCTGGCGTCGTAAAACTCAGGGGTACGCCACGCAAGAGGATGTCGCGTCGGAGCCTCCAGGCTCCCCTCGCGACCGCCGCTGATCGGACCCGGTCCCGCCGGCGTGCTCAGATGCCGTCCAGCGCCTTCTGGAAGCGATTGGCGTGCGAGCGCTCCGCCTTGGCGAGCGTTTCGAACCAGTCGGCGATTTCGCCGAAGCCCTCCTCACGCGCATTCTTCGCCATGCCGGGATACATGTCCGTGTACTCATGCGTTTCGCCGGCAATGGCGGCCTTGAGGTTCAGGTGCGTCGCGCCGATGGGAAGGCCCGTCGCCGGATCGCCGACCGCCTCGAGGTACTCAAGATGCCCGTGGGCGTGGCCCGTCTCGCCTTCGGCGGTGGAACGGAACACGGCGGAGACATCGTTGAAACCCTCGACGTCGGCTTTCTGGGCGAAATACAGGTAACGGCGATTGGCCTGCGATTCCCCGGCGAACGCGTCCTTGAGATTCTTCTCAGTCTTGCTGCCTTTGAGATTCATGACTTCCTCACTTAGACTCGGTCTAACTCAGGCGGCGACTCTATCGCCGCAGCGTAAGCGACGTCAACCGTGAGCACGAGGGTGACGCGACTCGCGTTGACCCTTGAGCGCGCGGCTGTGTAACGTTGCCCGCCCTTCAAGCCCACGGAGCGAAGCGAAATTGGCGCGTACAACCAAGCCTCCCGAGTTCGAGCAGGCGCTGGCGGAGCTCGAAACGCTCGTCGCGCACCTGGAACGCGGGGACCTGCCGCTCGATGAGGCGCTGAAGAGCTTCGAGCGCGGTATTGCGCTCACGCGTCACTGCCAGGCGTCGCTGCAGGCCGCACAAGCCAAGGTCGAGATCCTGGTGAAGCGCGGCGGCGAAGCAACGCTCGAGCCGTTCGAGGAGTCCGCCGAGGACACCGACTCCGGGGCCGCCTCCGCCACCCCGCCGACCGGCGAATGATGCGCGACGCCGCGGGCATCGCAGCTGCGCCCGGCGCGGATTTCGCGCAGCGCGTCGCTTCCTGCCAGACGCGCATCGAGAGTGTGCTCGATCACGCGCTGCTGCTGCGCGATCCGGGCACACAACGCCTGCGGGAAGCCATGCGCTACAGCGCTCTCGGTGCCGGCAAGCGCCTGCGGCCGATACTGGTTTATCTGACCGGTGAGTCCCTCGGCGCACCCCTGGCGCGCCTGGATGCGCCCGCCACCGCGGTCGAACTCATCCACGTCTACAGCCTGGTGCACGATGACCTGCCGGCGATGGACGATGACGACCTGCGCCGCGGCCGCCCGACCTGCCACCGCGCCTACGACGAGGCCACGGCGATCCTCGTGGGTGATGCGCTGCAGGCGTTGGCCTTCGCGGTGCTGGCGAACGAGCCGATGGAGGGCACGCCGGCCGCCGTGCGGCTGGAGATGATCCGGGTGCTGGCGCGGGCGACCGGTACCGGAGGAATGGCGGGCGGCCAGGCCGTGGATCTGGCGGCGGTGGGACGCACTCTCAGCATCGCTGCGATCGAGGACATGCACCGGCGCAAGACCGGCGCCTTGATCCAGTGCAGCGTGGTGCTCGGCGCCCTGGCCGCCGGGGTCACGAACGAGGCGAAGCTCTCGGCGCTGCGACACTTCGGCGCTGAGATCGGGCTTGCGTTCCAGATCCAGGACGACATTCTGGATGTGGAAGGCGACCCCAAGCTGCTCGGCAAGTCGACCGGAGCGGATGCCGCACACCGCAAGCCCACCTACCCCAGCACGGCTGGGCTTGCCGCCGCGCGCGCTCGAGCGCTCGAGCTGCGCGACGCGGCGATCGCGGCGCTCGCGCCGCTGGGCAAGGAAGCCCGCCCGCTGAGCGAGCTCGCGCACTTCGTGGTCAGTCGCAGCAGTTAGGCCCACACCGGAACTGCAGCAAACGCATGCCCCATCGCTCGCTGCCGCACGCAGCCTGATGGGCTGATTTCGTGTGGATTCCCGGCAGCTTCTGAACGGCCTGCGCCGCCCGTGTACACTCATGCCCGATGAGCGTTCCGCTGGACAATTACCCGCTCCTGCGCGCGATCGAGTCCCCGGAGGATCTGCGCAAACTCGCGTCGGCCAAGCTCCCGGCGCTGGCGAGCGAGCTGCGCGAGTTCCTGATCCATAGCGTCAGTACCCGCGGCGGTCATTTCGCCGCCGGGCTTGGCACCGTCGAGCTGACCATCGCCCTGCACTACGTCTTCGACACCCCGCGTGACCGGCTGGTATGGGACGTCGGCCACCAGGCCTACCCGCACAAGGTGTTGACCGGGCGTCGCGATCGACTGCACACCATCAAGCAGGACGGGGGACTCGCGCCGTTCCCGGCGCGCGCGGAGAGCGAGTACGACACCTTCGGGGTGGGCCACTCGAGCACTTCGATCAGCGCCGCCCTGGGGATGGCCGTGGCCGCCGCACGCGCCGGCGAGGAGCGCCGCGTGGTCGCCATCATCGGCGATGGCGCGCTGACGGCGGGCATGGCCTTCGAGGCGCTGAACCACGCCGGCTCACTGCCGGCGGACCTGCTCGTGATCCTCAACGACAACGACATGTCGATCTCTGAAAATGTCGGCGCGCTGTCGAATCACTTTGCCCGCGCGCTCTCGGGGCGCGTGTACGCGCACTTACGCGAGGGCGGCAAGAAGGTCCTGAAGCAGATGCCCACCGCGTGGGAGCTGGCACGCCGCTCGGAAGAGCACCTCAAGGGCATGGTGCTGCCTGGCACGCTGTTCGAGGAAATGGGATTCAACTACATCGGTCCCATGGACGGCCACGACGTCAAGGCGCTCGTCAGCACGCTGCGCAACCTGCGTAAGCTGCGCGGTCCGCAGTTCCTGCACGTCGTCACGCGCAAGGGCAAGGGTTACGCGCCGGCCGAGGCCGATCCCATCAAGTGGCACGGGCCGGGGCCGTTCGATCCGGCGAGCGGCACGATCTTCAAGGAGAAGAGCAGCGGCCCGACCTACTCGCAGGTCTTCGGCCAGTGGCTGTGCGACATGGCCGAACTCGAGCCGCGCCTCATCGGCATCACGCCCGCGATGCGCGAGGGTTCCGGGCTGGTGGAATTCTCCCGGCGCTTTGCGGACCGCTATTTCGACGTCGCGATCGCCGAGCAGCACGCGGTGACCTTCGCCGCGGGCCTGGCCGTGGAAGGGCTGCGCCCGGTGGTCGCGATCTACTCGACTTTTCTGCAGCGCGCCTACGATCAGCTCATCCACGACGTGGCGCTGCAGAATCTGCCGGTGGTGTTCGCCGTCGACCGCGCCGGACTCGTCGGCAGTGATGGTGCGACCCACCAGGGCAGCTACGACCTGTCGTACTTACGATGCATTCCCAACACCGTGATCATGGCGCCGGCGGACGAGAACGAATGCCGCCAGATGCTGTACACCGCGACGACGCTGTCGACGCCGGCAATCGTGCGTTACCCGCGCGGCACCGGACCCGGCGTGCCGGTGGTTGCGCAGATGTCGGCGCTGCCCGTCGGCAAGGCGCAGCTGCGACGCGAAGGCAAGAGCGGGCTGGCGCTGCTGGCGTTCGGCGCGCTGGTGGCGAGCGTGCAGCAGATTGCCGAAAAGCTGGATGCAACACTCGTCAACATGCGGTTCGTCAAACCGCTGGATGAGGAGCTGGTGCTCAGCCTCGCGGGGCGCCACCGCGCGCTCGTGACCATCGAGGAGAACGCCACCCAGGGCGGTGCGGGCTCAGGCGTAGGCGAGCTGCTCGCCGCGGAAGGTCTGCAGGTGCCGCTGCTGCAGCTCGGCATCCCGGATCGCTTCATCGAGCACGGTTCGCGCGAAGGGTGTCTGGTCGCAGCGGGCCTGGATGCGGCAGGACTTGCGGCCAGCATCGAAGCTTGGTGGGCTGTGCAGGCCCCGGAACGCCTGCGTTCCGCGGGCGGGGCCTGACTCTACTTAATATGAGGGATTCCCCGCAGCCAGCGCGGCCGGCGACAATCTGCGCTTCGGATTCCCGGCACCTTTACTGTAGGCTTTCACCCATGACCCGTCCCGTTGCTACCGCCAAGATTGCACGCGCCACCGTCACCGAGGTGGAGGACGTGCAGGCGCACGCCGACACGCGCCAGCTGCCGATCAATCGGGTCGGCATCAAGGACATCAACCATCCGGTGCGGGTCAAGGATCGCTCTGCCGGCGAGCAGCACACCATCGCCACTTTCAACATGTACGTGAGCCTGCCGCACAACTTCAAGGGCACCCACATGTCGCGCTTCGTGGAAATCCTGCATGCCGAGCGCGAAATCTCCGTCGAGTCATTCCGCACCATGCTCACCGGCATGACGGCGCGCCTGGAGGCAGACACCGGCCATATCGAGATGAGCTTCCCTTTCTTCGTTATGAAGAAGGCGCCGGTGTCCGGGGTGGAGAGCCTGCTCGATTACCGTGCCAGCCTGATCGGCGAGCACCGCCACGGGCAGACGAAGCTGTGGCTGCGCGTGAACGTCCCAGTGACGAGCCTGTGCCCCTGCTCGAAGCGGATTTCCGACTACGGTGCGCACAACCAGCGCTCGCACCTGACCATCACGGCGCAGTTGCGCACCCACATGTGGATCGAGGAGCTGATCGAGATCGCCGAAAGCGAGGCGTCGTGCGAGTTGTACGGCATCCTCAAGCGGCCGGATGAAAAGTACGTCACCGAGCGCGCCTACGACAACCCGAAGTTCGTCGAGGACATGGTGCGGGACGTCGCCACCAGGCTCAATGCCGATGAGCGCGTGGCGGCTTATGTCGTGGAATCCGAGAATTTCGAATCGATCCACAACCATTCCGCTTACGCGCTCATCGAGCACGACAAGGACGCTTAGAGCGCGTGCGCGGCGGCCGGCCAGCGCGCCGCATGAAGTATTCTTAATTCGGTCTTCATGACTGCGTGAGGGCCCACGCTCTAACTTCTGTTGCGACACTCCCCGATACTGCGTCGCATCTGAGGATGGAGCGCATGAAGATAATCACTGTTTTCGCCGCGATCGCCATCGTGGGCTGCGGGGCCGCCGGCGCCGCGGATCCGCCCGCCACCCCGTCGGCCACGCCGGTCAAGCACCCCTCACTCAAGACCTGCAACAAACAGGCGGACGCGCGGAAACTCGCGGGCAAGGAGCGCGCACACTTCGTTCTGGACTGCCGGGCAGGCAAGACCCCCTGAGCCAACGCTGCCGGCCAAAGTCCGTGCGCCTAGTCCTTGCCCACGAAGTGCTCGGCTGCTGAGGTGATCGCGGCAGCTGCGTATCGAGCCCCGGCTTTTGCCCGCGGAAACGCAGCTACTGTCTGCCGAAATCGCCTGCGATTTCGGCCAATGAACTGGCGGGCAGCTCCACCAGCACTGTTAAGCCGGGCGCGTTGCTCTGCAGCTCGAGCCGCCCGCGATGCAGGCGCGCGATCGCCGCCACCAGACTAAGCCCCAGTCCGCTGCCCTCGCCCGCGGTCCCGGCGCCGAAGCGCATGAACGGCTGCAGTGCGCGGGCGCGATCCTCGGCCGCGATACCCGGTCCGTTATCGCTCACGGCCAGCTGCACGGCATCAGCGGCGCGCCGCACGTCCACATCAATGCGCCCGCCTGCGGGCACGTACTTCAGGCCGTTCTCGATGAGGTTGGTGATGAGCTGCGCGAGCAGCTGCCGGTTGCCCTGTACCACGCCGGCGGCGCCGGCCCGCAGGGCGAGCGTGAGCCCCTGGGCAAGCGCGACCGGCTCGAACAGCTCCACGAGTTCCGCGGCCAGCTCGCCCATGTCGACCGCGGCCGGGGAGGCGAGCGGCGCGCCGGACTCGGCGAGAGCGATCTGCAGCAGTGTCGCGAGCGTGCGCTGCAGGCGATCGACCTCGCGCAGCGCCGAATCGATCGACTCATGTACCGCCGGTTCCAGCGGCGGCGTGCGCATGAGCAGCGCGTCCATGCGCGTGCGCAGCCGGTGCAGCGGCGCGCGCAGGTCGTGCGCCGTGCTGTCGAAGGTTGCGCGCAGGGTGCCGGCCTGGTGCTCGAGACGATCGAGCACGCGATTGACGGCCATCGCGAGCGCGTCAAACTCGTCCCGGGCACCGGCCACCGGCAGCCGCCGGCCGATGTCTCCTGCCAGGATGCGCTGGCAGGTTTCGGTCACCGCCCCGACGCGCCGCGCGAGACGGAAGCTGAACCAGAAGCCGGCGAGCGCCGCCGCGAGCGTCGAGAGCCCAATGCCCCACAGCGTCGCGAAGCGAAACTTCTCGGCGAAGCGCCGTCCCTGGGAAATGTCGGTGCCGACCAGCAGCAGGTCGCCGCCGGGAAGCGTCCGCACCGCCGCGCGTACCGGGTGCACGGCACGGCGGCCGGGTTCGATGGTCGCGATTTCGAATTCCGGCCAGTGCTCGAGGGGCATGCCGTCAAACGGCCAGTTGGTGACGTTGCCGGCGAGGCGCTCGAAGCTGGCGTCAGCCAGCATGTAGACCGCGCCGATGCGACCCCAGCTGTCGATGCGCAGATTGATCTCGTCGGTGACGCCGGCTACGCCGGCGCGCGCGTACTTGTCCTCGAGACTCTTCATCTCGGTGTCGATGATGAGATCGACCTCGTCGGTGATCAGGCTCTCAGTCAGGAAGTAGGCGCTACCGAGCGTCACGCCGACCGCCAGCGTAACCAGCAGCGTGTAGCCCACCGACAGGCGGAAGGCCGTGTTGTTGAACAGCTCCAGCCGCAAGGGCTCAGCCGTCGCTGCGCAGCACGTAGCCGCTGCCGCGCACCGTGTGGATCAGCGCGTGATCCGCGCCGCGGTCGATGGCCTGGCGCAGGCGGCTGATGTGCACGTCGATGAGATTGCTCTGCGGATCAAAATGCAGGTCCCAGACGCCCTCCAGCAGCATGGTGCGGGTGACCACCTGCCCGGCGCGGCGCATGAGGAATTCAAGCAGCTTCAGCTCGCGCGCGGTCAGCTCGACCTCACGGCCGCCGCGCGTGACGCGGCGCGCGAGCAGATCAAACTCCAGATCCTCGAGCTTCAGACGCGTGGCGTGCGCTGCGCCCGCGCGGCGGCGTGCCAGGGCTTCCATGCGCGCCAGGAGCTCCGCGAACGCGAACGGTTTGGTGAGGTAGTCGTCGCCGCCGGCTTTGAGTCCCCGGATGCGGTCGTCCACGGTCCCGAGCGCCGACAGCACCAGCACCGGGGTGCCGACGCCCTTGGCCCGGATGCGCTCGATGATGGCCAGCCCATCAATGTGCGGCAGCATGCGATCGGTGACGATGAGGTCGAACGCCCCTTCCGTGGCGCGAAACAGGCCCTCGCGTCCTTCCGCCGCGTGATCAACCGTGTAGCCGCTCTCGCGCAGGCCCTTGACCAGGAAGCGCGCCGCTTCGAGATCGTCTTCGATGAGGAGTACGTGCACCGCCGACAAGAGTAGGAGGCGTCGCGGGGCGCGCGCAAGGGCCGCGGGCCTTTCTGCGGCGGTCTTAAGTAGCGGCCGGCCGCGCGCGCTCGGCGCTCTGCAGGCGCGCGATGAGCGAGCTCAAGAAGACGCGGTTGAAGCGCAGCTGGCAGGAGGCCGATACCTGCTCGAGCAGCGTCGAACTCACCTTGAGCACGGTCACCACCCCGTCGGCACGGATGGTGGCGGTGCGCTTGGCGCCCGGCACGTAGCTCGCCTCGCCGAAGCAGTCACCGGTGTCGAGCGCGCCGACACGCTGACCGTGGCGTTCCACCGCGCAACCACCGGTCACCAGGATGTAGAAGCGATCGTCCATCTCGCCTTCCTTGACGATCTCCTCGCCCGCCGCGTAGTCCTGCCAGCTGCTGGCGCGCAGTACTTCCCAGATCTCCGCATGCGAGAACTCGTGGAAGAACTTCAGCCGGCGCAGCACGCCGAATTGCTCCTGGCGGTCGATGCGGGAGTTGGCTTCCCGCAGCCGCTGGTGCACGCGGGTAAGATCGGCGGCGAAATCCAGGCCGGTCTTGCAGCGCTTCTCCGGGTCCTTCTGCAAGGCGAGCGCCACCACCGTCTCGAGTTCCTCCGGGACGTCCTTGCGCAGCGTATGAATCGGCGCCGGGGTCGCGTAGACGATCTGGTGCAGCAGCTTCTGCAGGTTGCCGGCCCGGAAGGGGCGCGTACCGGTCAGCAGCTCGTACATGACGGCGCCGAGGGAATACAGATCCGAGCGGTTGGTGAGCTCCAGGCTCTGCACCTGCTCCGGCGACATGTAGGACGGGCTGCCGGCGATACCTTCGATGCGTGAAATGTCCGAATCCGACACCAGGGCGATGCCGAAATCGATGATGCGCACGTCGCTGTCCTGCGTGAGCATGATGTTCGAGGGCTTGATGTCGCGGTGAATCACGCCGCGGGAGTGCGCGTAGTGCAGGGCCTTGGCGCACTTGAACATGATTTCGACGGTATCGTCGATGCGCAGCAGGTTGTCGGCGCGGCAGTAGGCCGCCAGCGTGCGCGCGCCGTGCACGTGCTCGGTGACGATGTAGCAGTTGCCGTTTTCCTCGCCGGCATCGTAGATGGGCAGGATGTGCGGGTGCTGCAGCATCCCGACCAGGTGCGCCTCGGAGAGGAACATTTTGCGCGCGATGCGCGCGCGCTCCTCGTCGCCGCCGGTGTCCATGTTATACACCTTGATGGCGACGTCGCGGCCGTAGTAGGCGTCATGCGACAGATACACGATGCCGGTGCTGCCGCGGCCAACTTCCTTGACGACCACGTACTTGCCGATCCTGTCGGGCACGCGCGCGACCGCTTTGGCGGATGGAACTGGTTTTGTAGCCGATGCTGACATGTCGCGGCGCGTGGCAAACGAACCTTCGGTGAGGATACGGGTTCGCGGCGCCGCACGACTGTGATGCACGCCTCAGGGGTTCCGCGGCGCGGCGTGCGCTTGGCGCGCCGCACGCGCCGCAGCGCGCCGGCGCGCGCTACGGGAAATGTTGATAGCCGGAATGCGAGAACTGCATCACAGACCCGTCGCGCAACACCACGCTTTCGGGGGAGTCGCGCAACGCGCCGATGCGGCGGTAACCCCAGCGCGGCGGCGGCAGTTCCTGCATGAGTGAGACAAGGTTTTTTTCCGCGACGCTGAAGCACAACTCGTAGTCATCCCCGCCGGTGAGCGCCAGCTCGCGCGCGCGTTCGGCGCCGACCGCGCGTTCCAACAGTTCGGAAACGGGCAGTGCCTCATACTCGATCTGCAGCCCGGTGCCGCTCGCCTGCGCAAGCTTCGTGGCATCGGCGAACAGGCCATCGGAGACGTCGATGCAGGCGCTGGCAAACTGGCGCAGCCGCTCACCGAGCGCGACGCGCGGGCTCGGCAGTTCAAAGCGCTCGCGCAGGTAGCCGCTGAGGTCGGCGGGGGTGCTGAGCCGCCCCTCCGCCAACGCCAGTCCCGCGGCGGCGTCGCCGGGCGTGCCCGAAACAAACAGCGCATCCCCGGGGCGTCCGCCGGAGCGCCGCAGCGCCCTGCCGCGCGGTACAAAACCGAGCAGCTGCACCGTGATGCACAAGGGCCCGCGCGTCGTGTCGCCGCCGACGAGTTGCACTTCATGCGCCCGCGCCAGTTCACCGAAGCCGCTGGTGAACTCCGCGAGCCAGCCCTCCTCTACTTCCGGCAGGGTGAGTGCCAGCAACGCCCAGGCCGGCCGCGCGCCCATCGCCGCCAGGTCACTTAAGTTAACCGCCAGCGCGCGATGGCCGATGGATGCCGCCGGGGAGCCGGGCGGGAAGTGCACGCCCGCGACCAGGGTATCGGTGGCGGCGACCAGCTCCGTATCGCCCGGCACCTGCAGCAGCGCGGCGTCGTCGCCGACACCGGCTACGACGTCCGTACGGCGTGCGCCGCAGGCGCGGAAGTAACGGTCGATGAGCGCGAATTCCCCGAGCGCCATGCGTTGAGCGCTGCCTGTCAGTGTTCGCCCGGCCGCAAGGTGCGCGCCGCGCGATCGAGCACCGCGTTCACGAACTTGTGTCCATCGGTGGCGCCGAAGCGCCTGGCCAGCCCCACCGCCTCGTTGATGACGACGCGGTAGGGCACGTCCGGCCGCGACTGCAGCTCGAACAATCCAATCAGCAGGATGCCGTGCTCGATCGGGTCCAGCAGCCGCGGCTCGCGGTCCGTGAACGAGGCCAGCTGCGCGTCCAGGTCGAGATGCGCACTGCATACGCCCTCGAGCACGGCGTGCAGGAACTCGCGGTCGGCCTTGACGATATCCTCGGCTTCACCGGACTCATTGACCAGGTCCTGCCACGGACAGGCGTTCAGCTGCCAGCGATATAGCGCCTGCACGGCGAGCTTGCGCGCCACGGTGCGCGTGCCGCGCAGTTCGCGGGCTGCGGTGGAACTCATCGACGTGCGCTCTTCACAGGCGCGCCATCAACGCGGCCATCTCGAGCGCGCACTCCAGGGCCTCGCCCCCTTTGTTCATGCCGCCGACCGCGGCGCGCTCGAGCGCCTGCTCGCGGTTCTCGACCGTGAGCACGCCGAAGGCGATGGGCAGACCGCTTTCCAGGCTCGCCTGCTGCAGGCCACGCGCGCATTCCCCGGCGACGTAGTCGAAGTGCGGCGTGTCGCCGCGAATCACGCAGCCGAGCGCCACCAGCGCCTCAAATCTGCCGCTGGCGGCCAGTTTTTTGGCGACCACCGGCAGCTCGAAGGCGCCGGGCACGCGCACCACGGTAAGGTCCTGCGGCGCGCCGCCGTGCGCGGACCATGCCGCGGTCGCGCCCTTGAGCAGACTCGCCACGATGAAGTCGTTGAAACGCGCCGCGACGATCGCGACTTTCCTGCCGCGGCCGCTTACCTCAGCTTCTATCAGCTGTCCCTCCGTCACCCCTCCTCCCCGACGTACCCTTCGATCTCCAGATCAAAGGCCGAGATCCCGAGCATCTGCTTGGGCGCCGACAGCACCCGCATGCGCCTGACACCCAGATCCTTCAGGATCTGCGCGCCAACGCCGAAGGTGCGCAGCACCGCGCCCTCGCCGCCACTGCCGGCAGCTTCCGGCGCTGGCGCCGTGGGAACCGCGGCGGCAAACGAGCGCACCGAATCGGCCAGCTCGCGTGCGGTTTCCTGGCTGCGCAACACCACCACCACACCGCTGCCCGCCTCCACAATGCGGCGCATGGCGGCACGCAGCGTCCAGGCGCGTGCCGTGCCGCGCACCCCGCACAGGTCGCGCAGTGTGTCCGGCAGGTGCACACGCACCAGCGGAACCTGCGGGCCATCGAGCCGGCCGTGCGCCAGCGCCAGATGAACTTCGAGGCTGGCGCAATCCCGGTACGCATACAGGCGGAACTCGCCATGCTCGGTATGCACGCTTTGCTCGCTGATGCGCTCCACCGAACGTTCGATGCGCAGCCGGTGACGGATGAGGTCGGCGATGGTGCCCACCTTGAGCTGGTGCCGGTGGGCGAAGTCCTGCAGCTGCGGACGGCGCGCCATGCTGCCGTCGTCGTTCATGACCTCGCACAACACGCCCACCGGCTTGAGTCCCGCGAGGCGGCACAGGTCGACCGAAGCTTCCGTATGTCCGGCACGCACCAGCACCCCACCGCGGCGCGAGCGCAGCGGGAAAATGTGTCCCGGACGCGCGAAATCCGCCGGCGTCGATGCCGCGTCGGCGAGTGCGCGGATGGTCGCCGCACGATCGCCCGAAGACACCCCGGTGGTCGTGCCGGAACGCAGATCCACCGACACGGCGAAAGCGGTGCGATGCGCCTCGCTGTTCACCGGCACCATCTGCGGCAGTTCGAGCCGCGTGAGCTGCTCCTCTTCCATCGGCACGCAGATGATGCCGCTCGTGTGGCGGATCATGAACGCGACCGCTTCCGGGGTCGCGTGCTCGGCGGCCATGATGAGATCGCCCTCGTTCTCGCGATCCTCATCATCCATGACCACGACCATGCGCCCGGCACGCAGCTCATCGAGCAGGTCGGCCACGGAACTCAGCGGCGGCGCGGGACCTGTCGCGGCTGCGGCCTTACCGGGAAGGGAGACGACTTTGGACATAGCGGACGGCAAGCTGGTACGGCAGATCAGTATAACTGAGCCTCAGAAACCGTAGCTGGCACCCACACTCGCGGTGGCGTGCGGAAAGAGCTGGTAGCCGTAGAGGTTGCTGTAGACGGGCAGCTGTATGAATCCGAACACATGCAGGCTGGCAAACTGCGCCGTGAAGCCGGGGCTGACGTAGGCCACGGTTCCCGCGGTGCTTTGGATGTCCGCCAGCGCACCCTGATCGGGTGCCTTGTGTACCAGGTTCACCTGCAACTGGGGAACCCAGTGGGGGTTGGGCGCGTAGCGCAAGCCGAAGCTCGCGGTGGTCGAGTTGCCCGGGCGGTAATCGTTGCCGGGCTCGTCCATGTGGTGCCGCATGGCGCTTTGGAACTGGCCATTGACGAACATCTCGAGGTTGCGACTGATCGGCTGGTGGTAGTAAGCGCCGACAATGACATCGGTGCTGCCCGTGCCAGGCTGCAGACTGGCATCCAGCGGCGTGCCCGCTTTAGGGCCCTGGTCGAAGTTGATCGCCGTGCCGTAGCGCCCGGTGGGGAGTTTGACTCCCAGCTGGATGCCGAGATTGTTCTCCGGCAGCAAACCCTGATAAGCACCGATAATCCGCAGGTCCCCGAGACTCGAGCTACGCGAGCTGCTGAGAAAGGGTAAAGGTTGGGCCGCGTCTACGTTGCCGTAGGTTGAGTGGCTGCGGATCACGTACGGCGCGTAGAGGCTGATGCTCCAGGCAGGATCCGGGCTGTAGCTGATGCCCGTCGTGACGTATTGATTCAGCGTGTCGTGCTCGAGCTCAACGCCGTCGGGCACGCCGGCTGCCGAGCGTGTGCCGCTGCGCAATTCGTCCTGGTCGATGTAGTCGTACTCGACGCTCCCCCGCCAGCCGGGGCTGGCGGAGTAGCCCATCGCCGCATCGGAACTCAGGCTGCAGCCGCAGCTTGCACAGGCTGCCGCCCGCTGTGGTGCGACGAGCGCGAGCGGAATGATCACGAGCGCGGGCCATCTGAGGCGGCGCAAATCATCGCGGGCGGAAGCTGAGTTCATGGTCTTCGTCACCTGATCTGAACGCCGTCGTGCGGCGCATGCAGGAGCGAACGCGAGCCGCTTACGAGCAGGCGTGCGTCCGCGGGCTTCAGGAGCTCAGGCGAATTGCGGCGGGGCGCGCGGGGACTGCGCGCGGCAGATGGAGGGCAGCTTGACAGTGCAAACACTGACAGGCGCAGCGCAGCGCGCTTCGCCGGTGAGGGGCAAAGGGGGTGCCAGGCACGTGGACGCGAGCGCCGGCGTCGCGCTCACGGCAAAAAGGCACGGCGGCGGATGACTCCCCGAATGAGGGTGAAAGTGCTGAGAATGCGCGGCGGCCACGGCCGCCGGCATCGCGCCTTCACCCGGACACAGGCCGAGCGACAGCCCGCCGGCGTCGGCCATCGGCATGAACCCGAAGGGGATGAGCGAGCGCAACAGCAGCGCCGGCAGCAGCCAGCTCGTTAGCCGCCGCCCTCGCCTGCGCAGTAAGGCAAGACCGGCAGTCACGCGGGCACCGCGAGCAGGCGCGCGAGGTAGCGCGCCACCTGGTCGACCTCGAGGTTCACGCGCGCACCAACGCCGAGCCGGCCGAGCGTGGTAACCGCCTGGGTATGGGGAATGATGTTGACACCGAAGGTCGCATTCTCGACCGCGTTGATGGTGAGGCTCACACCG